>JGI994J12354_10000509_pt1 | contig 38622 bp, 35 predicted proteins | sample IntmicLarv3ML3BL_FD_12354 | JGI IMG/M metagenome (IMG submission 12354) | reverse complement strand
TCCAGCATAGGCGCGAAAAAAGCCTAAAAAATTCGCAACAGTCCCCAAACAGTCCCCAAAATGTTAAAATCAAGAGGAAAAACCCTGATGCTATCGGCGAAAAAGCTTTTAGCGTCAAGGGTTTTTCAATTTATAAAAATGGTGGAGGCGAGGGGCATGCGGCGCTGCGCCGACACTATTCAAGGGGGGATCCTGCGTTTTTATAGATATTCTTCACATACAAAAGTATTTTTACAGAATTGCTTGCTTCTTATGTCGAATTTTGCTATAATATTTCTGTTGTCAAGGGATCTACCCTATGGCAGATTGTACGATTGAGGAAAGCGATAGATGGTAGAAAAAACAATCCACTATGTTTGGCTAGGGAGCAAAGAAGTTCCGGAAAATCTTACCGTTTTCATTGAAAATTGGCGAAGACTTCACCCCGAGTGGGAAATTATTAAGTGGAATGAAGAGAATTTTGACTGTGAGAGCAATGACTGGACAAGGCTTGCTCTTGAACAAAAGAATTACTCGCTTGCCGCCGATGTAATAAGAAGCAACGTTTTGCTTAATTACGGCGGCGTTTATCTTGATGCCGACATTGAGCTTTTTAAGTCGTTTGATGAGCTGGCTGATGAGAACGATTTTTTTATTGGATATGAGACAGATTTTTGGTTTGGCTGCGCTGTTTTAGGTGCGAAAAAAGGGCACAAAATTATGCGTGAAGTATACGAACGGTATCTCACACCCTGCAAAGAACTGAAGGCCAACCCGAACATGCTGTGCGTGTTGAATTTTAGCGCCACAATCAAAAGGCTTTACGGCGTTAAGCTTGACGGCAAGACCAAAAAAATTGAGGATAATGCCAAGCTTCTTTCCACCGACTATTTTTTCCCCCAGCATTACATTACGCACAGAACAAAAGTGACCGACAACACTGTTGCCGTGCATCACTATTCATCGACATGGCACTCTGCGGGGCAGCATGTCGGGATAAAAGTTGCCAGGGCAGCCAGGCTCGCGCTGGGGAGGCGGGTTTTTGGGTGTTTTGAAAAAATAGCAAGAATAAACATGCTTGGCAGACTAAGCAAAGAATACAAAAAGAGGAGCAAGAATGTTAAATAACAAGAAGAAAGAGTTTCTTTACGCGCTGAGTGTTTTGGGGCCCAACTTGATCTTTACTATGCTGATGGCCTATTTTACAAGCGCTGTCAATCCGCAAAACCTGCGCGAGGACATCGCGCTTTGGGCATGGCTGCAGCAAGGCAGCGGACTTGCTGTGCCCATTGTGGCGACCTCAATTTTTGGCATTTTGTTTACCGTGGGCCGCGTGTTTGACGCGGTCATCGATATTCCGCTGGCCGCAAAAATTGACGCCATGAAAAACAAATACGCACGGTTGAGGCTGCCGATTCTTATTTCGATTGTTCCGTTGGTGGCCGGTGCCATTGCGCTTTGTCTGCCGCTGACCTTAACCCCAAACAGTCTGGTTAACACGTTTTGGTTTTTTGTGGTTTTGATCATTTTCTTCTCTGCCTATACGCTTTTTATGGTTGCGTTCTACAGCGGCCTTTCGGGAATCTGCAAGGACCGCGCGCAGCGTGCCAGGGTTTCCTATTTCAAGTCTTTTATTGACACCATTCAATATACGCTGGCTTATGCGTTAACCCCGCTTATTTTGTCCGCATTGCGAGGCCGGGGGTTAAACGTTATGCACGTGATTCTATTCGCCACCCCGTTGATGGCCACCATGCTGATTCCGTTATTTTTGTCCAAAGGACATAAAGACACGGACGAAGGGTTGGACACCACGTCCGAAACAAAAGAAGCACCCGCAAAAACCGGTATTCTTTCAAGCCTGCGGTTCGTTCTTCAAAACAAGATGTTTTTGCCATGGCTGTTGGTTGTCTTTGTTTATTTTATCGGCCTGCAATTGTTCCTTACCATGCAGAACGAATTAATTTCGGGAGTTTTGCAGCTTCCCGCCCAATATGCCGCGCTGTTGAATGCCACCGCGTTCGGGCCCGTGCCCATTATGCTGTATTTTTACAACAAATTGATGAGAAAAAAGGGTATTCGGTTTGCGCTTCAAACCTCCACCCTTTCATTCGCCATCGGTATTTTGTGCTTTTCGCTGGGCTCGGCAATGTTTTTTCCAAACGCAATTGCGCCGCGCATCATGATCAATGTCATCGGCGGCGTGGTATCCAGCTTTTCCATCGGCGCGTTCTTTATGATGATTTTGATGATTCCTTCTCAAATTGCGGCGGTTGAGCTAAAAGTGACGAAACGCAGAAACGGTGCCATGTACTTCGCCGGGCAAGGCGTTGTTATCGGGGTAGCCGGGGCAATTGCCACCGGAATTCTTGCGGACACCCTGCTTCGGGGCATCGGCGAAATTGTTGTACCCACCACCCTGGCCGGGGTTGAAAATGGTGTGTATAATCTGCCGCTCGGCGGATTCATTACGCCGTTTATTGTGTCGCTTTGCAGCTTTGCTTCTTTTGGCGCGGCATTCCTGATGCCCAAAAGCTATGACACGAAAACGATCGGGAAGCTGTTTGATAAAAACTACATTCCCGATAGCGAGGATTTGGCGGATTCGGAAATCATAGCCGGGCGTGACAGTGCTGGAGGATAAAACGGTGTGCGAGCATACAATCAACGGTAGCTTGTTATGCAGGATGCTGCATAGTGGGTTTGATAGCCTTTCCCATAACAAAAGCTATTTGGATGAGTTGAATCTCTTCCCTGTTTCGGATAGCGATACGGGAACAAACATGAAAAATACCTTTGAAAAGGGAGTTGCCGCGCTTGAAGGCGAGGGTTCGTTTCACGACGTAATTTCGGTTTTTGCCAAGGGTATGCTGATTGGTTCTCGGGGCAACTCGGGGTTTATTTTGTCACAGTATTTTTGGGGAATCTACGAGTATACAAAGGACAAAGAAACCGTTACAGTTGCTGATTTGTGCGGTGCGCTGCAACACGCGTACTGCTTGGCGCACGACGCGGTTCTCCACCCGGCAGAGGGCACCATGCTAACGGTCATGCGGGATGGGATTCATCAAACGCTACCGGGTATTTGCGACGAGATGTCGGTCAAAGCGTTTTTTGACGTTTTGGTGGAAAAAATGTTCCTGTGCACGCAGGAAACCGTGATGCAAATGGATGTGCTGCGCGAAAACAATGTGGTGGACAGCGGTGCGTTGGGGATTTATCTCATTTTCGATGGAATGAAGCGGGCGCTCCACGACGATGTGCAGTATTTTGATTGTGAACAAAGCAATCTGCTACCCAAACGTATCCCCGACTTTATTAAAAACGTTTCGTTTTTCCGCTACTGCACCGAATTTATTTTGAAGATGCACGATGTAAAGGAAAAAGATTACTTTGCCTGCTTGCTTGAAAAAAGAGGAAATTCGATTGTCGTTGCGGTAGACGGGGATGTTTTGAAGGTGCATATCCATACCAATAAGCCGCAGCAAATCATGGAAGAGTTTACGAATTATGGTAGCATTGTAACCAAAAAAATTGATGACCTCTTCATGACGCAAGAATTTGAAAGGCTGCAGCAACGAAAGCACAACGGGTTTGCCGTTGTGGCGTTTGCAGACGACGAAGGCAATGCAACAATCCTAGAGCACATGGGCGTTGACGTTGCCTTTCGCGTTCCGACCGGTTATTCTCCCGATGATGATGAATTAAAAATGCTGATGGATGGGTTTTTAGCGGAAAACTTGATTGCGTTTCCCACCGATAAAAAAATACACGAAAGGCTAAAAAGCGCTAAATGGTATTCAAACCTGCAAAAGCTTCATGTGGTGGAATCCGAAGGCTTGGCAAAAACATTTTTCACGCTTTCGTCATTGGTCTTTGCCGATGAATTTGAGAATATAATCAAATCGCTGGATATCCTAAAAAAGAAACGGGTTTTCCAAGCAAGCATTCAAGCTGCACCGGAAGAAAACCGCACGCAATACACAAGCTGTTTGGATAACAAAATCATTGCGGACGAGGATCTTGCGACGCTGCTGCACGTGGTTGCAGGCGAAGAAATGCTGACGTCGTATTCAACAGTCGTTGTTTTTGGCGGAAAAAAATGCACGCCTGCGGATATTGACTGTATACACGCGCATTTTGAGAAAAATGGCAATGTGGAATTTACTTATCTTGACAATAAGCATCATGACGGCAATTTTATTATTGGAGCGTATTGAGGAGATTGGTTTTTATGGAGCGTTATAGGAAAATTATCAAAAGGGATGTTGACGCGATAACGAAATCCAACAAAACGCTAAAGGACGTTTATTACGCAATCTTTTCGCATGACGACCATATTGCCTATGAGCGCCTGGTAGATTATGAAATTGATGCGGTAACCTATCGGGCGCAGGATCAAGAGATTCGCGCGTTTGCAGCATACATCAAACAAAAATACCCCGATGCGGCGGGGGAATATATCGGGATTGACCTTGGCAACACGCCCGGATTTCTGACGGCATTTTGGGGCGTTTTAATGAGCGGCAACAAGCCTTATTTGGTTAATTCATTTTATCCGTCCGAGCTTAGAATCAAACTACTAAAGAGGCTCAACGCGCGCATTGTCATCACAGGCGCATCCGATTACAGCGATTTTTCAATGATCAATATCGACGCGTATGATAAGAATAACCCGCAAATCTCAGATGAATTTTGGTGCAACGAGTTTGCGATTTCCTCCACCTTGACAGGGCTTGAGGCGAAAATATGCGTGTTTGACGGTGAAGCGGTTGTCAACCAAATTCTAAACACCAAGGGCGTTGTTGAAACCAACAATTGGCTTGCGAACAATTACCAAAAGCGAATCAAGGTTGCTATGATTTTGCCGCTTTTCCACATTTTTGGAATCATGGTGAGTTATTTCTGGTTTGCCTTTTTTGGCTACACCATGGTTTTTTTGAGAGATGGCTCGCCAGATACGATTCGGGGTACCATCAATCGCCACAAGGTGACACATGTTTTTGCGCCGCCAATTCTGTTTCACAAGCTATATAAAGGAATTATGAGCGGCATCTCACAGGAAGGCCCTCGTCGGAGGAAGAAGTTTCAAAGGGGCGTGCGGCTTGCGTTTGCCTTGCAGAATACGTTCCCTTCGCTGGGCGTTTTGATTTCAAGGAGGCTCTTCCGCGAAGTGCTTGCTGCCTCGTTTGGCAGATCGCCGAGGTTTATGATTTCGGGCGGTGCGCATATCGACAACGAGGCGCTAAGAATCATTAATTGCATTGGTTACCCGCTTTTTAACGGCTACGGCACGACCGAAACGGCAATTTCAGGCGCAAACCTGGCCAAGAGAATCAAGCGCAGAGTCAGCGGATCCATCGGAAGTCCCTTCAAAAGCGTCAATTATATCAATGACGAGGATGGAACGCTGGTGGTGTCGGGCAACTCCATCTGTAAGCGGATCATTACCCTGGAGGGCGAGGAAAGCGGGTTTAGCAGCATAAAAACAAATGATATCGTAAAGAAAAACGAGGGGCAGTTTTTCATCGCAGGGCGAAAAAGCGACCTTTATATTGGCGAAAACGGCGAAAATGTACATCCTGACGCCATTCAAAATGAGCTGAATATTAAAATTGCCAATCGATTTTGTGTTGTGGCGCTGGGTGGACGGCTGGCCATCGTGTTGGAATACGGCGAAAGACTGCCGAGTACAGTCGTGGCTGATGAAGTTGCGCGCATCAAAGAGACCCTGACAAAAATCCCCTACGGTCAGCATATTAGCGATATTTTTATAACCCGCCAGCCCATTGCCAGTCCGAATGCGATTAAGGTTTCTCGTGCGTTGCTGCAAAGGAAAATCGGCGAAGGCGAGATTGCTTTGACGGACTATAAAAAGCTGAAGGGCAGCGCCAAGGGGCAAAACGATGGGGCGGTCGCGGACGACGCCACCATGCTATCCATCAAGCAAGTGTTTAAATACGCGGCAAGCATCGACGAGGAAGTCGGATCGGGCGCGGATTTTTTTGTCGATTTGGGTGGAACCAGTCTTGATTACTTTATGCTGGTGTGCGAGCTTGAAAGCATATTCAACATTCAGATTAATCTTGAAAAAAAACAAAATTTGCGTACCCCTGCGTGTTTTTATACGTATATCAAAGAGGCACTGCTATGAGCAAGATTCTATACTATTTTGGTTTGGTGCAATTGTGGCTGGTGCTCCAGGTTTTTGTGTTTAAGACAAAAACCTACTATGAGGATGACAGCAAACCCAAACGGCGAATCAAGGGCAGCGCCATTATGATTTCTAATCATGCCTCCTTTTGGGACGGCATTGTTGTCGCGCTTCGGTTTTTCTTCAAAAGATTGCACTACGTGGCGGGCGATTTTTACAAGGGAAAGCGGAAAGGACTAAAGTTTTTGGTAAGCGTTGCAGGCGGAATTTTTGTTGATAGAGATGGACGCAGCTTTGATTTTATCGAAAAAAGCAAGCGCGTCACCGCAAAGGGCAGATCCATTTTGGTTTTTCCAGAGGGCGATTTTAAATCGGCGTACGAGCCGGAAAAATTCTCCACAGGCTATATCATGCTTGCGATTAAAACCGGGGCAAGGATTGTTCCGGTTGTGAACGATTTTAATTACGGGCTTTTCAAGCGGGTGCACCTCATGATTGGAAAAAGCATTGATCTATCTGGTTATTCTGATGCGGAGCTTACCAAAGAAAAGATTAAAGAAATCAACGGCGAAATCAGCGAAAAATTTCGAATGCTTTTTTACAAATTAAAAAGAAAAAAGGCCGAAAGGCTTTCTGGCAGGTACGAGTTCATTTCACCGAAAAAGGGCGATGTGATCCGCATTTCTGTGGGCGCCTACCACCATTACGGTGTATACCTCGGTGCCGATGAGGTGATTCAATTTGGACACGCCATCAACACACCCGGCGAGCAGGTGGTGATCAACGCGGTTACGTTGCGTCAGTTTTGCGGCCCCAAAATTCCTGAAGTGCGGGTGATTAAAAAGAGAGTGGTCAGAAACGTCGACGACATCGAAAAATACGCGAAATCATGTCTTGGACATGGTGGATATAGCCTTGCAAACAACAACTGCCTGGACTTTGCCAACCGAGTGACGCTGAAAATTTAGGAGGACACCATGGAAAACAACTACGCAATCTTCGCGGACATCACCTGCGACCTGTCGCCGGCAATTCGGGAGCGCTTTGGGGTTGACGGCTATCTGAAAAGTTACATGAGCACCCCCGACGCGGAAAACATTGAGGGACGTCTTGACTTAAGCGACGAGGAAATTGACGCGTTTTACGTGTCGTTAAAGGCAAACAAAAACAAGTACAAAACCGCCGCCCCCAGCGTCGAGGAAATTGCCGCCTATTTTGAAACCTTTTTGCAGCAAGGTCGGGACGTTTTGGCGCTGAGCATATCCAGCAAGCTCAGCGCGACGTATAACCTGATGATCCGCGCCAAAGAAATTGTGTGTGAAAAATATCCCGAACGCAAGGTTTTTGTCATTGATTCCAGAAGATATTCGCTGGCCCTTGGGCTGCTAACCATCAAGGCCTGCCAGCTTCGCGCGGAGGGCTGCGCCATTGAGCAGAATGCCGAAATGTTGGAAAAAATCAAAACAACGGTTCACCAAATGGGTTCCATCGATGATTTGTTTTGGGTGGCGTCAAAAGGAAGAATCTCGCACGCGCAGGCATTTTTCGGCTCCGTGGCGGGAATCAAGCCGATGGGCGATTTCGACGCCGACGGCATGGCAACGGTTTTAACGAAGGTTAGCGGCTACGAAAAGGTTTACAAAACAATCGTTGAATATGTGGGAAAAACAATGCAGTCCGCAAACGAGCAGATCATTATTGTTGCCCATTCCGCAAGGAGAAAGCAGTCGGAAATTCTGGCGGCAAAAATTAGAGAAACGATTAAACCAAAGGAAGTTTTGATGTGCAACATCAATCAGATGAGCGGAATAAATGCGGGCCCTGGGCTGCTTGCCGCGTACTATTTCGGAACAGAAATAACAGATCTGAAGCGCGAAAAGGAAATCGTTTGTGAGATCGCGAGTAAGCTATGATTGCACAAAGTAATCCCTGGATAATTGCCGGTATTGCCGTCCTTGCGTCTGCGTCTGCGGGTGGTGTCGCGATGTTCTTTTTAATCCCCATTGTTATTTTTTGCAATACCATGTACCGCAACCCGAAAAAGAAAAGAACAAGGGAGTGCACCAACACAAAAGATGAGCAGCAGCTGCGGATGTTTGACGAGGGGATTATTTGGGCAAAGCAATATCAGGACGTAACGGAGGCGCTGCACATTGTAAGCGACGGGTTGAATTTGTACGGCGAATATATCAATTTGGGCTTTGATAAATGCGTAGTGATTTTGCAGGGGCGAACCGAGTCGCTGCTCTATTCCTATTATTTTGCCGACGTTTACGCCAAAAACGGCTACAATATTTTGGTTATTGATGTTCGGGCGCATGGGCTTAGTGACGGAAAATATCAAACGGCAGGCATCAAGGAAAGCGACGATTTAATTTTGTGGATGCAGTTGATTCACCAGAAATACGCCATCAACGATTTCGCGGTTCACGGGGTTTGCGTCGGCGGCGCGACGGCCATTTACGCCCAAGCCAAGCTAAAATCCCGGGACATCCATTGGGTGAAAAGGATTGTGACGGACGGGCTGTTTCAAAGCTATTATGAAATATTCAGCCAAAACTTTAAAATGCGCAGAAAGCCTGTTTTTCCGATGCTGCACTTGGTTTTTTTCCTCGCTTTTGTCTTTGCAAAAATCCGACTTTTTACGGAAACGCCCATGAAATACATGAAGGACATCGACATTCCGATTCTCTTGATGTGGAGCGCTGAGGATATTTTTTGTACCCAATCAAAATGCAACGAGCTGATTGACGCGTGCGCGTCTACGCATAAGACGTTTTACTTTTTCCCGCATGGGCGGCATTCGCATGTTCGGTCCACCCAAGCCGCGGCGTACGATCAGGTTGTTGCAAATTTCTTACAGCAACATCCATAGAAAGCAGGGGGCATTTCAAATGTACTGTGCCAAATGCGGCCATCAGCATCAAGATGACGCGATTTATTGTGTTTTGTGCGGCGTAAGAGTAGAAGCGCCGCAAAACAATTCCGGGCAACAGGAGCCGAAGGGTGAGGCGTTTGCCGGCCTGCCAACGCAGGAGGTTGCCGCTGCGGAATCCAAGGCGGTAACGGCGCTGATTATGGGCATTGTCAGCATTGTTACGAGTTTTCTGATTTTGGGTACCATTGCGGGGCCGATGGCCATCGCAAATGGCAACGGCGCGCGGCGTCTGCTCGACGATAGAAACCACCATGCCTCGATTGCATCAGCAGGCATAATTACGGGCACGGTTGGCTTTGTGATATCCATCTTTGGCACAATTTGGTGGATTTTTATCCTAGGGGCGATGATGAGGCGATGATGTTTGTTTCGTCGTAAAATCAATACGAATCTCAATCAAAAAGCAATGCAGCCGGCCTGCCGCTTCCCGCGCCTCCTGTGCGATTCTTTCTAATTGAGCGTAGGCCTTGTCTGAAAAATCCAATTCGGGAGAAAAAACGAAGCTTCGGGCATCTTTGCCCGCCTCGCCGGTCGGAATATGTGCGATATTCCTTCCCTTCTCGCCAGACAAACCCACCCAAATATTCTCTTCCAAAACGATTTCTCAGACAAGGCCTAACATAAAGGGATAAAAAACAAATGCAGAAAAAAATTCTGATTTTAACCACCGGAAAGGGCGGCGGGCACAGGAGCAGCTCGGACGCCATCAAAAGTGCGATTTTGGCGCTGGATCCGGATGTGGATGTCAATGCCTATGACGCCATGAATTTCCTGTACGGATATACCGGCGAGGAGCAGCAGAGCTATATTACATTTACCACCCGGTATCGTTTTTTCTGGAAGGTCTTTTTTGAAATCGCATCCTTTTTCAAGGGGATTTCCGGATTTGTGCTGTCCAAGCCCATTTACCCGCGTTTCCGCAAGCTGATTTTGGAGTATCAGCCGGATATCATCCTTTCGGTTCACCCTTGTTTTGTCGGCAGCGTCAATATCTGCCTAAAACGAATGAAGCACACCGTCCCGGTTCACGTCTGCATTATCGACTTGGTGAAGCACTCGCGCCTTTGGCACGATAAAAAATGCGAAACAACCTTTGTGCCCACAGAAAAAATGGTTCATTTCCTTTTAAGAGAAGGCTTCAAAAAGGAGCAGGTGGTTCATTCCGGGTTTCCGATTGGGAAACGGTTTAGCCAGCGCAACAAAAGCCCGAAAACAGAAACGGCCCTTCCCGAGGTGCTCATGGTCAGCCCAAGCTTGAAGCGCAGGAAAGTAACGTTGGACCTCATTTTAGCGACACTGAAGCACAATGTCGCGCTGACCGTCGTTACGGGAAGCGACAAAAAACTCAAGGAGTATCTCGATAAAAGGCTTGTGAATGTAGAAAATGTAAGGGTGTTTGGTTATGTTCAGGATATGGACAGCCGGTTGTCGCGCGCCGATCTTCTTATCGCAAAGGCAGGACCCAATATGATTTTGGAAGCGGTAAAAATGTGCGTCCCGGTTTTAATCACGGGCCACATTCCGGGACAGGAGGAAAAAAACTATCAATACATCGTTGAAAACGGTTATGGATTAAGGTGCAAATCCTCCGGAGAACTAAGCAATGCGTTGGAACGACTTTTTGCAAACGACTATGCGTTGTTGAAGGAGCTTTCACGCAATCAACAAGGGTGTCGGGATACGTCGGGTGCCGACATTGTCGCAAAGCATCTGATAGAAGCGCTCGACAAAATGCCAGAGCACTGACAACAGGAAAGGGTGAATGATGGAATACGTAACAACACTGATACTTCAAATCTATATCCGGTTTTGTATTGTAGCACTGCTGGTCTACTTGCCGCGTATCAGCTATTATTTTGCTGCCTTCAAAAAACAAAAAAGACTTGTCAATCCACAAAAAAATAGAATCGCTGTTATCATTCCCGCCAGGGATGAAAAAGCGGTAATTTCTTGTTGCCTGGATTCGCTGGTCACACAGACCTATGACCCACAATATTTTGATGCCTACGTCGTCGTTGCGGACGAAACGGACCCTACCGTGGAAATTGCCGCCGCATATGAACGCACGCATGTGACGGTCATTGGGGAGCAAACCTGCAAGGGCAGTACGCTTGACGGCATTTTGAAAAAAATTCTGGCCGAAGACCCTGACCGATATGATGCATTCTTGATTCTGGACGCAGACAACCTTGCCGCCCCTGACCTGTTGGAAGAAATGAACAATGCGCTTGCCAGTGGCAAACAGATTGTTTGCGGCAAAAAACTCATCAAGAATTGGCAAAGCCTTCGCCGTGATTCGCGCTCGTTTATCTCAAACTGCACGGCATTAACCTACTCGCAGGTGGACGACCTCGGAAACCGTGCCCGCAATGTTTTGGGGATAACAATTGTTATGATGGGTACGGGTATGCTGGTGCGCGCGGATGTCATCAAAGAAAACAACGGCTGGCCTTACCGCAGCCTTACCGAAGATTACGAAATGACCGCCGACGCCATCCTTCAGGACTGGACGTCGCTATACTATTCGCACGCCAAAGTGTATACGGAGGAAGCGGTCGGGGCAAAAACGGCGTTTAAGCGCAAGATGCGCTGGATAAAAGGGTACACGCAGTGCCAGCGGCAGTACGGCAAAAAAATTACCCGAAAGACGTTCACAAGGGGCATAAAGTGGAAAAACTTCGACTTTATGTACGGCACATATCCCGCCTATGCGTTTTTTGGCGTTTCCGCAGTGGCGATGATATTCGGCATTGTCACCCTCGGGCTTTGGCTTTTTGGCAATGTGGTTAGCCTTATGACGGCGCTGCGTATGACGTTAATCCCGCTTGTGTTTATTTACGGGGCATTGTTTGCCTTCACGCTGTTGACACTGATTGTCGATTGGCGCAACACAAAAATTTCACTGCGCGAAAAGTTAGCACTATTGTTTTTCAATCCGCTGTATACGCTGGGGTATTTTCGAATTTTTATTGCCGCATTTATGACCAGCTATGACTATTTTAAATGGGAACCCACAGACAGAATCCCGTTTGAGATGGTGTCCACCGCATTTTCCGCTGCCGAGTTGCCGGCCGACGGCGAACGTGGATAGCATTGGGACTGAGCATGGGCGGCGAGTAGCAAGGATGAGTGTTCGGGCCAATGCCCCGGACTTGCAGTAGGCGTATTTGCTGAAAAATATGTCGAGAGGAGGCGAGGTTATGGCAATCAGTTATAATAAGCTTTGGAAATTACTGATCGATAAGGGTATGAATAAAACGCAGTTAGGCCGTGCTGCCGGCGTTAGCACCAGCACGATCTCAAAACTCGGCAAGAACGAAACGATCAACATGGAGTCCATGATGAAAATATGCCGGGTGCTGGGCTGCGATATCGGCGACATGGTTGAGATGACGGAAGAGGCTGCCCCGCAATGAGCCGGCCATGCGCTCTCTACCTAAAAAGGCGCCCCGTATACAGCGAATAATCGCGATATGCCGGACGTCCGAATCCGCTTGCAGTACGCAAAAGGCGCGGCCCTCACATTCACCAAAATCAACAAACATGTGCGTAGTCTAAGTGCGCTCCCGCCCCGCCAATGCACACCAGAGGCATTCCTCCGCGCGGGGGGCGGGAGCGAGTTTTTAGTTAGCTTTGAAAGTGGGCAGTCCCAAAAGGTACACCTTTTGGGACTGCCCACTCGTTGATTATCATATCAGTTTCAGACAAGATTTGCAAGCACTTTTCGCCAATAAGTCAAAAGAATCGCACAAGCACTTCTCAAAAATGATTTTAACGCTTGTCCCAAAAGGTGTACCTTTCTGGATATGCCTGAAGGATATCGGCTGATTCTTCTAGGCGTTGAACAAGGGACGTTTGACGCCGGACAACTAGAGCCTGTTCACGCGACCGCAAACGGGCGCTTTTTGGCGAATTTTCCGCCCTGCTGTGTTGACCTCCCTTGAAATATTGGCGATATTCCTTCGGTCGGTCGCCTTGCAGGACGAAAAATTCGCTCAAAAACCCCTCCGCTCGGATCGTGTGAACAGGCTCTAACCTATCTCAGGACAACGCATACCAAACAATAATTTTTGCGAAAGAGGATTGAATCATGTTTTGTGCTCGCTGTGGGAATCAAATCAAGGATGGAACGACTTTTTGCGCGGGGTGCGGAGAAAAGCAGCAACCCGCAGGGCAAGCCATGGTGCCCGCTGCACCGGCGACGCTCATGCCATTTGACGCAGGCAACGACTCCGTATTCGCGCACATTCAACAGGCGTTTCGATTAAAGCCGGAGTTTGCGGGCCCCACCAAAATATTTAGCGGGTTATTCACCGATGTCGCCATTTCGCAGTCCGGTCATATTGGGTTGTATCGGCCCCACGTTTCGCCGGGGGTCGCCAAGGTCGGCTTTATTAAGGTGAAAGCTCCGGAAAGGCCGGGTTATTTTGAGGTGTTTCACGTAAGTCAAATCAATGATCTTGATATCGACGTGGATGCAACCACCGAAACCTCGGTTTCCGGTGGGGGCGGCGGTGCTTTGGTCGGCGGATTGTTGGGTGGAACCATGGGTTCCATCATCGGAAGCGCCGCCACCAGCGGGAAAGTCAAAGAAAGAACCACCGTCAACGGCATCGACCTGGTTCTGGATGTAAAGGATTTTCAAAATCCAAGGCGCGTGATTCCGTTGTGGCGCCCTTTTTCGTCAAGCACCGATGAATGGTATCCGCAAAGCCTCGAGATAGAAGTTGAAAAGCAATGCGGCGCCGACCCGGCAGAGGGCCCCGACTGGATAAACCTTGCCACTAAACGATATGGCGGAGCGCTCAAGATTAGCGCACTGGCCTCCCGTCTTAAAAGCCAGCATTACAACGATGGCAACCCGCCTGTCGAGGCTGTTGAAGCGTTGTCTGTCGCGCTGAAACAAATGCTCCACTTCCATGCCGAAGCGCAGGCAAAACAGGCGGTCGCACCGCAGATGAGCATTGCCGATGAGCTGGCCAAGTTTAAATCACTGCTCGATAGCGGCACCATTACGCAGGATGAGTTTAACGCCAAAAAGCGGCAGTTACTCGGCGTATGAGCGCGGCTTGTGCGCATCCGAAAGCTAGCGATAACGGGAGGATTCAATTAATGAAAAAGGTGTTTATTTTTACGCTGGCAATGGTGCTGGCGCTTTCGTTGCTCGCCGCGTGCGGTGGGAACAACGAAACGGACGATTCAACAGAGCCGACAACAAGGGCGCCCATGGATATCGCCGGAGGAACACGAGACGAACCCACCACGTACCTCCTCGGGGATACCATCGTTTATGACGGCTCCTCCTCAGCGGCATATTGTAAAATGCATATTGAGGAGGAAATCTTGGTTTCTGTTGTGGCAACGGATGGAAAAGTGACGCAGAATATAGGGTATGGCACAATGGTACAGATAGGGGCTCTGACAAACCGGTGGGAAATATCCTCGGATAGCGACGTTTCAATATCGGAGGAAGGGCAGTACACATTGTTGCCCGGAAACTATATCATCAGCTTTCGGCTTGATGAAATGAATGACATCGCCGGCACTTTAGGCGGTCTCGGGGTGACGTGCAGTGGCGGTTCACTAAAGGTCTCTGCGGTTACTGAAAACGATTAACGAAAAGGCGCTCATTCCTCACGCTGGTGATGGTGCTGATACCGCCGCGTTTACCCCTCAAACGCCCCCGTATACAGCTGGTAATACTTACCTTTTTCCGCTATCAGCGCCTCGTGGTTACCACGCTCAATGATTTGGCCTTGTTCCATCACCATGATGGCGTCGGCGTTTTTTACAGTGGATAGGCGGTGGGCGATGACGAGTACCGTGCGGCCTTCCATGAGGCTATCCATGCCTTTTTGCACGATGGCTTCGGTGCGGGTATCGATGCTTGCCGTGGCTTCGTCCAGAATCATGACGGGCGGATCGGCCACGGCGGCGCGCGCGATGGCCAAAAGCTGGCGTTGGCCCCCGGATAAGTTGCCGCCGTCGCCCGAAATTGGCGTGTCGTAGCCTTGAGGCAGCCGCATGATAAAGTCATGCGCATTGGCCAACTGGGCCGCCTGCCGCACCTCCTCGTGCGAAGCGTCCGGCTTGCCATACCGAATGTTATCTGCCACAGAGCCTGTAAACAGATGGGTGTCTTGTAGCACAATCCCCAAAGAGCGGCGCAGGTCGCTCTTTTTGATTTTGTTGATGTTGATGCCGTCGAACCGAATTTTACCGTCGGCCAGCTCGTAAAAGCGGTTAATCAGGTTGGTGATGGTGGTTTTGCCCGCGCCGGTTGCGCCCACAAATGCGATTTTTTGACCCGGCTCGGCGTACAGCGTCACGTCGCGCAGTACCAGTTTCTTTTCGCCATAGCCAAAATCCACATCGAAAAACCGAATATCCCCCCGTACCTGCGTGTACGTTACGCTGCCGTCCTCGTGGGGATGTTTCCACGCCCACAGCCCCGTGTGCGCGCGGCATTCGACAAGCCCGCCGCCCTCCTGCCGGGCGTTGACCAGTGTAACGTAGCCCTCGTCGATTTCCGTCGGCTCGTCCAGCAAATCAAAGATGCGCCCCGCGCCCGCCAACGCCGTGATGATGGCGTTGAGCTGCGTGGACATCTGCCCAATCGGCGCGCTAAAGCTTTTGGAAAGCGTCAAAAACGCCGCAATGGTGCCCAGCGTCATGCCCGAACCAAGAACCGCGAGAACTCCTGCAAGTCCCCCGGAAGCACCGGCGGCACCGGACGCACTTGCGCCCGCTCCGCCATAAATTGCCAGCACTCCGCCGGCCAGCGCGATCAACACATATTGTAGCGCGCCGATGTTCATCATCACGGGCATGAGGATGTTGGTGAGGCGGTTGGCCGAAGTGGCGTGGCGGCGCAGGCGTTGGTTGTTTTCGTCAAACGCGGCCACGGCGTGCTCTTCGCGGCAAAAAACCTTAACCACCTTTTGGCCGCTGATCATTTCCTCAATGTACCCGTTCATCTGGCCCAGCGCCTTTTGCTGTTTCATAAAATGGCCCTTGGCTTTGCCGCTGATTTTTTTAACCACCACCAGCATCACCGCCACGGTGGCAAAAACCAGCAGACTCAGCGGCAGACTCCACATCAACATGGTTACCGCCACCACCACCACCGTAATCACCGAGGTCAGCGCCTGGGGCAGGGTCATGGATAGCATTTCGCGCAGGGTGTCGATGTCGTTGGTGTAGCGGCTCATCAGGTCGCCGTGGGTGTGGGTGTCGTAATAGCGCAGGGGCAGGGCCTGCATATGCGCAAACATTTCGTCGCGGATTTTTTTTAAAACGCCTTGGGAAACATTGACCATGACGCGGTTATACACCAAGGTACACAGCACGCCGGTCAGATACATCGCCCCCATCAGCAGCAGGGCTTTTAGCAGCCCGTCAAAGACCGGGTTTTCAGCCAGCAGTAGCGGGGAAATATAGTCATCCACCAACCGCTGAATAAACGACGACCCCGCCACATTGGCCGCTGCGCTGACGACGATGCAAAAAAACACAAAAACCAATGCCATGCGGTATTTGCCCGTCATTTCGGCCAGCAGCCGGCGAATGGTTTTGGCGGTGCGGTTGTTGGTTTTTGTGGTGTTCTTTTTTGTAGCATTCTTGCCTGTCGCTGGGTTGCTTGTTTCTGCAGCTTGGCCGCCTGTCGCTGCGGGGCGGACATTCACTGCCGGGGCTTGGTCGCTTGCATTTGTGGCTTGCTCGTTTGTTATCCCCGCTTGCGCGGATTTTTTCACGTGATCAGACATCAAAATCGCCTCCTCCCTGCGCTTGAGAATGATACACTTCTTGGTAAATCTGGTTTTCGGCCAGCAGCTGTGCATGGGTGCCGGCTTGGTTGATTTTTCCATCCTCCATTACAATGATCCTGTCCGCGTCCTGCACCGAGGAAATGCGCTGGGCGATGATCAGCTTGGTGGTGTTGGGCAGTTCTTCGCGAAACGCCCGGCGAATTTGGGCGTCGGTTTTGGTGTCCACCGCACTGGTGGAGTCGTCTAAAATTAAAATTTTTGGGCTTTTCAGCAGCGCCCGCGCAATGCAAAGGCGTTGCTTTTGACCGCCTGAAACATTGGTGCCGCCCTGCTCGAGGTGGGTGTCGTAGCCCTCCGGAAAGGCTTCGATAAACCCATCGGCCTGTGCAAGACGACAGGCGTGGCGAATTTCCTCGTCCGTGGCGTTGGCGTTGCCCCAACACAGGTTTTCGCGAATGGTGCCCGAAAACAGCACATTGCTTTGCAACACCACGGCCACGGCGTTGCGCAGGGTGGCGATATCATAGTCGCGCACATCCGCACCACCCACGCACACCCGCCCGCCCGTGGCGTCGTACAACCGGGGAATCAGCTGCACAAGGGTGGTTTTGGCGCTGCCCGTTCCGCCGATCACGCCGATGGTTTCGCCCGAGGCAATTTCCAAATTCGCTTTGCTTAGGCAGAGTTTTTCTTGGTTGCCCACATAACTGAAATCGACATCCTCGAAGCGGATACTGCCGTCCGGCACGGCCATCAGCGGGCAGGCGGGGTTTTGCAGGTCGGATTCCTCCCGCAGCACCGCAACAATGCGCTCGGCCGAGGTACGCGAGATGATGATCATGACAAAAACCATGGACATCAGCATTAGGCTCATTAAAATTTGCATGGAAAAGGATATGATGCTCATCAGCTGGCCTGTGGACATGGCGCCGCCCACAATCAGCCGTGCACCCACCCATGAAATCAGCAGGGTGCTGGCATAAATGCAGAGCTGAATTAAGGGCATATTAAAGGAAACCCGCTTTTGGGCTTTGGTGAAATCGCGGTAAATGTCCGTGGAAACGTCCTCGAATTTTTGAATCTCGGTGTCCTCGCGAACATACGCCTTGACCACGCGAATGGCGTGCAGGTTTTCGCCGACGATGCCGTTGAGGCGGTCGTAGCGTTTGAACGCCCGTACAAAAATGGGATGCACCTTCAGCGTAATCAAAAACAATCCCGATGCCAAAATTGGAATAATGCCAACAAAAATCAGGGAAATTTGCGTGTTGATGCGGAAGGCCATGGTCAGCGCAAAGCCGATCATCACCACCGCACGCACGGCTTGGCGAATGATGGCCTGGAAGGCAAGCTGGACGTTGGTGGTGTCGGTGGTCAGCCGGGTAACCAAGCTGGCCGTGGAGAAGCGGTCGAGGTTAGAGAAGGAAAAGCTTTGGATCTTTACAAACAAATCGTGCCGCAAATTGGCGGCAAACCCCGCCGACGCCCCCGCCGCGCACGAGCCGCTCAGGGTCCCAAAGGTGAGGGAAAGTATAGCAAATAGCAGTAAAATCATGCTCATTTTCACAATGTAATTCATGTTGCCTTCCGCGATGCCGCGGTCGATGAGGCTGGCCATCAAAAAGGGCAGCAGCACCTCCATGACCACCTCCAGCACCATAAATACGGGGGAAAGCAGGCTCTCTTTTTTATATTGGCGAATGGATTTTGCCAGTGTTTTTATCATGCGGTTGCTCCTTGACTCGATAAAAATCTTTCTTTTGCGTTTTGGCGCGGATCAAAGGATGGCGCGGTATCAGTTCAGATAAAACCCATCCGCCGTGTATTCCAGCATATCCAGCAGATCCTGCCTTGCATTGGGCTGGTTGCGTCAGCTCATGCATGGCCGCCCCATTGTTGGGCATCTGGGCCGTGGTACCCATTAAAGGGCATGGCCACCTTGGTGTGAGGCATCGGCTCTTCCTCGTCGTTGCGCTGCAAATACCAAACCGCGGTGGGCTCCTGCGGCGCTTGCGGGGTTTTGACTTTTTTTAGCAGGCTTTCTAAGAAAATCCGAAAGTCCACAGCCAGCAAACACGGCAAGCAAGCAAAGAGCCAACGCCGCCGCCATCCATCTCTTTTGCATACCCTCCGGCTCCTTCTGGGTTGGCACACCAACCCCAACGCCCACCGCAAACCGCCATCAGCCATAACCAAAAGTCCGTCTATTTGTACTTTCTAATTATACCATATCGCCCCCGGCCGCGTCCAAGGCGCGGTACAGTTTCATTCTGTGGCAACACAAAATGCGTGTTGCCCGTCGCCGCCACAGCCCTCGACATGTGATGCAAAGAGTCACCAGCGAGTTTCACCACAAGCGGCTTCTCGGCGATAGCCGTGCAATCGTGGCTTAATTTGGCTGCGTATGGTATAATTATCTTATACGCTGTATGCGCAGAAGCGACGAGCCATAACCGATGTGCAGAAAAAATTTCCGCTTGCAAATCAATCGACACACGGAGACGAACGTATGCAAAAAAACCATTTCTATAAAAGCTATATAACAATTATAGTCATAGGCATATGTGGTCTCGCGTGGAAGTTGGTGTCCCTTTTTAAGGCACTCGTCAACCATGATTACATTGGGCCAATAGTGTCAGGGGTTATTTTTCTCCTGATTGCAGTTTTCGCAGTTCCCATTACCTTGATATTGCGCGCTGATCGGAAAAAATGGGTCGAGCAAAAGGCGCAGGTCAAAGTGATTGGGAAAAAAAGACGGATAATTTATACGAGCGGCCGCAATCCTCAGCATTATTTGATGATAGACTTTACCTTTCAATTTTCTGACGGTGTAACGGAAGAGATGACGGCATGGCGGGGAAGTCCGAGTGATTCGACGGGAATCTTTGATTTCTTAGTCATTGGCGATACCGGAACTCTTGCTTATTTTACGAGTAAAACCGACCCGAAGTGGCGGCGAGTGATCGGCTTTGAGCGGGATTATCACGTGGGATCAACTACCATGAAAACGGTTCGTCACAGGCTAAGCGATGTGCCGGAAAAAAAAGAACAAGCGACGCTTTTGGAAAAGCAGCGTTATATGGACTACCGCTTTGGCATTCCGCGGGGAGAGCGGCCGATGTCTACTTTGGTCTTTGAATTTCCCGACGGCTCAAGAAAATGTTTTATTGTTCGTGAGGAAGACCATATTGCCCTCCCGCCTGATTACGCAATGGGAATGTTGACTTATCAGGAGCATGAGGGCATTGTGCGATTTATCGGATTTGAAACTGAAAAATTGATTGATAAAACCGCTGCGCAAGAGGTGTTTGCGGATGCCGCAATAAATGCCAAAAATCTTCGCGCTCGCCTCAAGGCGGTCAGCAAGCTAACAGACCAAAAAGTGCTGACGCACATTGCACGAAATGACCCGTCTGAAATAGTACGGTTTTTAGCGGTCAAAAAGCTGGCCGACACGGAAATCTTGATGTATATAGTTCAACATGACATTGCTCCGCAGGTGCGTGAATTGGCCTGTCTAAAAGCCTACGGAAAACATGAGCCTACTGACGGATTTGTGTGCGCCCGCTGCGATGCGATATTGTACAATTTGGAGCAATATCCCGCCGATACGCCATAATAAGATTCAGCTGTTGGGCTTTCTACTTCACAGGATGCGCCGCCACGGGTGGGAATGCGCCCATTCGGACAAGCACCACGTGGCCCGTTTAGCAAGGATATAATCGTATGAAAAACGGTAAGATAAATAAAAAAACTGCATTTGCCTTATATTTGTTTTTTCTGCTGGAGCTTATCGTTTTTTCTATTTTTACAAAAAGTAACAACCTTGTCCTTGCGCTGTTGTTGACTGTTTTTTTACCGATAGCCCTGTTGCTTCTGTATTATTCTATGGTATAATATCCTCAGCCCCTTGGTATAAGCTTCCTTCTTTTGTGGCAATCTATGGGTGTACGCAAAACAGGAGGCTTCACATGACATCAACAGGTATTGTTCGGCGCATGGACGAGTTGGGGCGCATTGTGATTCCGCGGGAAATCCGCAAATACCTGCGCATTCGGCAGGGTGAGCCCATGGAAATCTACACCACCAATGAGGGCGAGGTGGTGTTTCGCAAGTTTTCGCCCATGACGGCCTTTCCCAAGCTGGTGACCGATATGGTAGGCTCGCTGGCCGATGCCGGACGGTGTGCCGTCGTGGCTTGCGACCGCGAGCACGTTATTGACGCGAAGGGCCCAAAAAATTCCATGGAAGAAAGCGCGCCCGTCCCCGAGACATGGCAGGCCGTGATGGAAAAACGCCGCCCCGCGACCATCGACGGCTGGCATGTCGTGCCCGTGTTGGATGAGGGAAATGTTTTGGGTGCACTGGCTTTTTTGGCCGGCGAACGCTCCGAGGATATGATGCAGGTGCTGTCGGCCTTTTGCGCAGGGCTGATTTCCCGGCTGATGCAGGTGTAATCGGCGTGCATCTTTGCTATGAACAAAACGTCGTGGCGGCGCGGGGAGGGTGCCTTGCTTATCATTTTGCTGGTGGCCGAAGGCCCCCGCATGCGGGTTTTCTGTCTTAAAAACCGCGCTTCCAAGTCGTTCTTCGCGATAATTTTTACAGAGTTTTAAGGAGTTTTATCATGAAGGGAATCTTTGATTTGCCTGAAGGCTATTCGGAAATCAAGCGTGTTGACCTGCAAAAGAACAAAAAAATGATGGTGCTCATCAATGTTTTTGGGTTATTGATTGGCCTTGTTTTGTTTCTTCTCGGCGTTTGGATTGTTCCCCTTTCCTTTGAAATCGGCCCCGACAACCTGCTGTTGACCCTAGCGCAGCTTTTTGGCACGCTGCTTGCCATGATTTTGTATGTCGTTGCGCACGAGTGGGTTCATGGGATTTTTATCAAAAAATATTCGGGAAGGAAAGCCAAATATGGCTTCACCGGTCCCTTTGCCTATGCCGGAAGCGACGCTTTTTTTAACAAACGGGAATACGTTGTCATTGCGCTGGCACCCGTGGTGGTGTTTGGCGCGCTCTTTTTGCTGTTGAATCTGTTGCTGCCATCTTCATGGTTTTGGAGCATCTATTTTTTGCAAATCGTCAATGTTTCCGGGGCGGTGGGCGACTTTTACATCACCGGCCTCATGGGCACCCTGCCCGCCGACGTGCTGACCACGGACAAGGGCGTAACCATGTTGATTTATAGTAAAACCAAGTAATACGAACCGCAAACAACAGACTCCGGCATTGAACTGAACCCTGAATAAAGGACATTGAATAAAAGAGCCTCCTGTCGTGGGATAGAAACTACGATAGGAGGCTCTTTTTTGGCCTTGTCTTTTTAGGCACCCGCCGCCATCAGTCATGCGCCCCCGTAATGCCTCATATCTTGAAAAGGATTGAGCATCGTTGGGGGAAGCATGGTAAAAAAATGGACAAAAAATCCGCGTGCGCGGCGGGCAGCTTCGCGCGTCGGCAGCACGACGAACAAGACGCCACGCCGGCACGCGATTTTCTTCACCGCAAAACGTGTGGGCTGCGTGTACGCCCTGCTGGCCGCCGTGTGCTGGGCCACGGTGCCGCTGTTTACCCGGTTTTTATACGCGGGGGGATACTCTGCCGCTACGATTTCCATGTGGCGCGTGCTGTTGTCGGCCGGATGCCTGTGGGTGGTTTGGGCTATAGCGCATGCCGCGAGGCGGTTTTCGGGCGCGCGGGCGGCAGGTTTTGGCAAGCGCGGCGTTGGCGCTGTGGGTGTGAGCAACCGCGGTACGCGGGCGACGGCTTTAAGCGAGCGCGATGCAGGGACGATGGCTTTGGCCGAGTGCGGCGCATGGGTAAGCACCACCCCGCGCGCGGGGGCTTTTGGCACACGAAGCACATCCTTGGCCGTCGAGTATCCTCGCTTCCACTTGATTCATCTACCTTTTTTTATCTTATATGGTTTGGTTGGCGTGGCGGCGCTGATCTATTGCAACATGCAGGCCATGGCGTATCTTTCCGTGCCCATGGCGACGGCATTGCTCTATTTGGCACCGGCCTTTGTGGTGGTAACGTCCGCCTTGCTGCTGCAGGAGCCGATTTCCAAAACCCGGCTTTTGGCCGTGGGTCTGACGCTTGCGGGCTGTGGGCTGGCGGTTCAGGTGTATCGGCCCGCGTCGTGGACATTTGCCCCAACGGGGCTGCTTTTTGGCTTGCTTGCAGGCATGGCGTATGCCGGGCATTCCATGATGGGCCGCGCGGCCGTGCGCAAGCTACCCGCAGTGGCCAGCATGCGCTGGATGTTTACCATGGGCGTCGTGTGGATGCTGATTTTGGTGCGCACGTGGAATTCCGCGCCCGCCTTTACCCCTGCCCAATGGTGCTGGATGCTGGCGCTGGCGCTGATTTCTACCGTGTTGGCTAATATTTTTTTTATGAAAAGTGTGGAGCTGCTCGGCTCGGCCGTGGCCTCGTTGCTGCTGATGACCGAACCCGTCATCAGCGTGGCCCTGGCGGTGATTTACCTGCGCGACAGCCTTGCCCCCCTCCAAGCGCTGGGCATGGGCGCCGTGCTGGCCGGGGCGATGGTAGCGGGGATGGGAAAAGGGAAGATGCCCATTAGGGGCAATGAAAAGGATCAATGATAAATTTAAAAATGATGAAGGCAGTTTGCCTCTTACAACTCGGGGACACCTTTTATTTCTCGTTCGTCAGCAGGCCCGGCAAGGCCGAAATGTTCATCGTTTTTCATCTCGTTCTACGGTCGGCCATTAATCAGTGGTTACCTAGTTGCCCCCGCTGTGGGTATTGATTCTCTCACCCGCGCCGAATTGCCCTCGTGAGCAGTGGCAGAATCGCTGCGGCAATGGCGCCGCCGATGATGGCGGTGATAAGCTGCGAAATTGAAAACATGCCCGAGATTGTGGCTGCCTGTTTTTCCGGCAGGTCGAGCAGGAAGGGAATGGCGAGCTGCACGATGCCCAGATACAGCACCGCGGATTTGACCACCGCGCCGGATATCAGCGCGAGAATATACGAAACCCCCTTTCTTTGCATGATGCGGAGGGGGAAGGGTATCAGCCGGTTGCCGACAAAATGCCAGGTAAGCACAATGGCTGTGTTGCCCAGCATAAGGAAGGGCAGGATGCTCCAAAGCGGGCCGATGCCAAACAGTTTGGCGCAAATTGGCGATATGGCCGCAACTGTTACGCCCGACTTCCACCCGCAGGTCATCACCGAGATGATCAGAATCATGTTGACCACCGAGCCGGTTACCAGCGTATTGCCCAGCGCCGCGGTCGCCGCCTGTGCCACCACCAGCAATGCCACAAGCATGGCTGTTTTTGTTATCCATAAAACCGTTTTGTTCACGCGGAACACCTCCTCTAAGGTTGGTCTTCGCCATAAAGCCTGTGCAATTTGACAATTGCACCTCTTTCCTAGCATACGCTTTCTAAACAGTTTTGTTTAGACGATTTGGTTTTTGGTCTCCCGATTGCCTGTATTGTCCATATCCGATGGGCTATCTGACTTTTTGTTGCCGCTGTGTTGCCACTGAATGCTTATTCCACCATGACGCCTCCCTGCTTTTTGCTCATCTGAGCATCTAAAATTATACTGCATTTTACGGATATTTGCCATCAAGGGTTAGGGCTGTTCTCGCCTAATAACTGTCGGAGCCGTGCTTGGATATTTGCAAAAACTACTGAAAGCTGTGTTTTTGCTGTATCCGTAATCAATGATGTGTGACCAACAGCATCCCTTACTGGCTTATAAACTCTTGCATCGCGACCAATACCAGCATCCTTAAGAGGGTCTGCGGGCTTGTCTACAAGGTTAGCGAGATCGTCCATGCTTAAATATTGCAAATCGTCTAGTAATTGACGTATGTCATAACTGATATTAGCACGACTTTTTGAATCTTGTTCTTGTCTTCTCCATTTTGCCACGGCCGCTTGCGCTTCTGTAGTAAGTTGTATGGCGTTGTGTCGAATATGCTGCCGTAAAAGATTTTCTGCGATGAAGCACTCAGCATATGAGGGAATATTATATTCGGCTTCTTCGCGCAGTTTACCGACCCAGCTTTCCACGATACCACGCGGAGGCGCAACATCTGAGGGAATCATCTCATTCACAGTGGCCGCAAATAACTCTTTCGCTTTTCTGGTTTTTGGCGTTATCCTTACGTTATCAGGATCGCCATCATCTCCTTCTTTTTCACGCAACTTGTCCCATTCTTCAATGATGGCTCTGACTTTGGTTTCAAGTTCACTTAAAAAGTCGGCAAAAATAGGATCATCGGAAAGAACACCTTCTCGACTGCTCGTAAAAATATCTCGTTCGTTATCAAGAGCATCATAATGAATCTGTCCATAAAGATAGTTTTCAACGATTCGTGCGGTCGGCATATGCTTCAATAAATCCTTTTCGCGCAGACGACCATTTACAAACAAATCCAAGGAAACTCTTTCGTTTGTTCCACGAATTTTCAATTCCGAAGGCTTGCGCGTCGTTGCAATAAAGCCATACATTCTTAATGAAGAATTGACAACTTTATAAGACTTGACAGCAGGGTTAACCGTCGGTGAAATCTTGGTTCTTAAGTAGGGGTCGTCTGCAGCATTGATTTGCCATACAAATTGCGTTGATTGAGCTAGATCATCCAACGCATCAACCGTTACAGTAGAGCCATTCAAATATATATTAAAACTGCTATCAATAAGGGAAAATCTAAAATGCAGAGCAATAGCTTTTCGTAAGTATTCAATCGTATTATATATACCATCGGCTATTTCTTCAAAGAAAATAGCCGTTCCGGATGATAAGCAGTCTAATTTTTTTCTTGCTTCATCAGAAAATTGCTCCAAAGGATAATCATGTGTGCTTATGTCATCAATAATAGCTCTATCCAAACCTGAATTATCAATAAGACCACCGACGATTTCATTGCCTTGCGCTTTTGAAACAATGTGTACTTTTTTAGCACACGAGAGAAGGGCTAACTTACCGATACCCTTCCTGCCAATATACGGTCGTTTTTTTGCGGATGCCACTTCATTATCCTTGCGTTTTGAATATCCAATCTTCAAAAACTTATCTTGGAAATCAGATTCGGTCATTCCTGTCCCGTCATCCACTATGAACATACAACGTGATTCTCTGTCAATTTCAATCCACACATTTTGAGCATCGGCATCCCAAGAATTTGATATTGCTTCGCCAATCACCGTCAGAAAACTGCGGTACAGATTCCTGCCCAAGTGGTTAAGAACACTCAATGAAATATTAAAAGTGTAACTCATTTCCCCTTTGCCTCCAAATGTTTCAAAATGCTCTCGCCAATAATTTCGCCCAACCGAACTGGTACGGCGTTCCCTATATGACGTGCAACATCCCTGAGAGAAAAGGGCTTGTTGGGGTCAATAAAATTATAATCCGATGGGAATGTCTGTAGCAAAGCACCTTCGCGTAAAGTCAATGCTCGATCTTGCTCGGGGTGTCCGAATCTCCCTGTTCCGTAACAATGAAATTGTGTTGTTATAGTTGGGCCAATTTGATCCCATCGCATTCTCCCATAAACCGAGCCATATGTTTCGCCGCTTCCCCGTTTGTGACACTCACAGCGTAATTCTTCTGGCCAATCCCTCCATGTTCCTCCAGGCGTAGATGCTCGTATGCGTTGTAGATTTTTAGGGGATAAATTTGATGTAACATGCATTGGATCGTTGTCATTTCCTTCGCCTGCATTGATTTCAGGCAATTCACCTATGAAATTTTTTACCAATACCTTCTCTCTCTTGTGGGTTGGCTGGATTAGGCTTATTTCCCCTAACAAAGACGCCAGCAAAACAAATCTCCGCCGACTCTGTGATATTCCATAATCAGGGCAAAATACAACCTCGTAATGCACATGATAGTTCAACCGGCCAAGCAAAGAGAGAAAGTCTACAAAAACTTGCGTTTTTTGTATTTGGGGCACATTTTCCATTGATACTACAGTTGGTCGAACCTTTTCTATCATTCGACCAAACTCAATGAGAAGGTCATATCTTTCATCAGCGCAATTTGCTTCCCCCATTTTGAAACGCATAGTTGAAAAGGGTTGGCAAGGCGCGCATCCCACCATAATCTTTAGTGCATTTTCATCATAACAATCCGCAATTTCGGTTCCATCCATATCTCGAACATTCATGCACCGAAACTTTGTATTGTTGTTCTGCGAGTATGCAAATTCACAGGTTTTGTCAATGTCAAAACCTGCACAGACATCAAGCCCTGCGCTAATAAGCCCTCGTGTTAAGCCGCCGACTCCGCAAAACAAATCTACAACTTGCGCTATCACTTGCAACTCTCCTCAGTTTCTCGGTCCTAGAAATTTATCGCCATTCAGGTGAATCATATGATCTGGATTGTCTGCAATCCAAACCTCTGTTTCCCATGCCAATTCATCGACAAATCGCTTGTAGGTTTTTCGGTCTGGGAACGCCGTGACATATATCTCACCCGCTATACAAGCCGTAGTCATTGCCCTGATTTCTTCCATGCGCTTGACCGAGATGGGACCGACGCTCGTAACCGCTTCAATAAAATAGAGCCAGTTATTTGCTGGCGAGTAAAGAATTACATCAGGCAACTTGTCGTGATCAGTAATCACAACATTTAATTTCTCAAACACCTCCCGATTTTTCAACAAATCTTTGTTTTCAGTATCGCCTAAGTATAATACCTCTGCGCCTTTTGCAAATCTCTGGGCAAACTCTTCAATGATTGCCTTTTGAAGCGCATTATGGTCGCCTGCACTTAGATTAAACTCTTGCCCATTTACGACCACCGGAACCCGCACCATGTCGCGCTGTTGCTTGTATTTTTCAATCAAAGTCCCCTTTTTTCCTGTAAAATCTTTCAAGTGTCTTTGCCACGCCTGTTTCCCATACGATTGAATCAGATGCAACATTTCGCGGGTAAGGCCATAACAAGTTTTGGGGCTGTTTGTTGAACGGTTAGGGCTATCAGGATTTCGTTCTGCTACTGCCGCCGCAACGAACTGATGCAAGGTGTCTTTTCGGATTGTCTCGCGCGTGTTCGGCTCATATCCCTTTCCATAGTGCGCCCGCATGAAACTCATCATGTCCACAATGCGGAGATTTGGATTTGTCGCGTTTTCCCAATCTGTTGTTTCTTCTATGTTCGCTAACGCCAGCAAAACATAGGCACTCCTATCATTTGTTTGCGCATTTGGCATCCCAACTGCTGAAAGGATACCTTTCGCTTCGTCCAATTTACTCATAATACCTCTCCTCTACACAGCGGCGCTGTTAGTTTGCTGCGGGTTAAACTGTTCTTCAATAATCGCATCACATAGAGATTCGCTCAAATCATTGTACCGCATGGCTATCAGGCCCATTTGCCGGATAGCCTCTATTTGCGGGAAGGGCAAAGCGTTAATCTCCGTTGCATTGACCTGAGTGGAACCATTTAAGATACGAAAATATCTGTCTAAGTAGCTGGAACTTAACAGAACAAACAACCCATACATTTCTTCGTGTTCCATCGAACCATTTGCTTTTGATATGTAATTCAAGTGATTTTCTGTACTAAGCGTATCATAATCAGAAAAATCATCAGCGAACAATAGCACACATTGCAAGCGGCGCTTTTCCTCTTTAGACGTGAAGCGTTTTATAAGTATATAGTTTCCACGGCGCATTTGTAGCCGTTTTGTAGAAAAGTCATCTTTCAAGTACTGCGGCTTCCCCGACACCTCAACTGGAAACCGAATCCTTGCACCACTAAAATTATAAGGCCACAACAACGGAACTGTATCCGGATCAGGATTGTGACTCATCCATTCGCGCTCACGAAAATCAACAAGCTGGCCTGTTTTCATTCTAAAACCAAGTTCCGGCAAACTGACAGGCCAACCATTTACAAAATCTAATACCCAAGCATCCTGTTCGCAACTTGGGAAATATAAAAATGCGTTCTCATCATTTTTGACGCAAGTATCGTAATTAACGGTATACCTGTTCGTTGTGTTTGTACAAAACTCATTTGCGGATTCCGTAATACTAATGCTTGGTCGATAGGTCTGTGTTTTAATCGCTCTGAGAATTATCGTTTCTTGCAAAATAGAATCATGGGGTCCAGCAATAGCTTCTCTTGAAGAAAACAAATGCAGGTTCGCAATTCGCATTTCAGACAAAAACCATTTGCGAAAAGCTGAAAAGTACAATCCGCTGGAAAAACTTCGGGGAATGATGCATATAAGTTCGCCGTTTTCTTTTAGAAGTTTTGAACCCATAGCCATAAATAAAAAATATAGGTTAGGTTGTCCATAAACAATATTCTGCATAATAGCAGCTTCCATAGAATCTTTTCCGATTTTTCTGTAAGGGGGATTGGAAATAACAATATCATATCCTGCAGTTGGCATCATGCCTGTCCAAGCCAAGTGATTTTCTTCTATAAAATTTTTCTCAATAATATTGTAAGCCAATGTACAACCCGCGCTTTTAAGACTTTCTGCGATATAGCGCATATTGGCTTGCAATAATGGTATCACAGTTGTATTGTTCTCATACAAATCAACTTCAAAATGCTCAACGCCCTTTGCCGTAAGTGCATCAACGACGGCAGCTGTGAGAATACCGCTACCAGCGCCGGGATCTAAGCAACGAACCTTTTTACCTTCGAAATGGGCCATACCGCCCATATAGTCAGCAATAGGAGAGGGCGTGAAAAACTGGCCGATTGCTTTTCGCTCCACTTTAGAAACTGTTGACAAATAATTCAATGTCTGTTTTTGAATCATTTCCACAAAGCGCATTCACGAGCCCTCCCTTCTGCGAGTATTTCCCCCCAATATTCTACCATAAAAACTTGCAGCTCGCAATCAAGAATCGACAAATTTTGCAGGGCGGCCGTGCTGAAGAACACAACCGCCCCACTTGTCACGGTTTTTCATAAGGGTTAGAAAAAGATTGTGCCTTCGGTGACCACTATCTGGCCTTTGATTTTTTCTGCTGTGCTTGCCATTCTTCAAATACCCTTTGGTTTTTTTCATGCGAATAGAACTCTTGGATGCTTGGTAAAATTGCTCTTGCAAAAGATTCTATCGCGTGCTGCGGTGGTTTATATGAACTTAACATAAAACTACATATCTCTGTTTCACTTTCTAAATCCACAACCACAGCTGCTTGCCCCGCTAAAATGCTGTCTTGTCCTTTCTCTAGGAGCCGTGACAAGCATTGTTTCTGCACATTAGTTAGCGACTCCTTGTCTAGCGGCGTACTCACTTGCATATCAGTTACAAATGAAATACTAGCTATTCCTCGATGGTTCTTCGGTTTCATTTCGTTTAACCTTTCAAATAGTTTAGCAATCCCTTGATGCTCCCGCACGAAATCCCGCCATTATTTTACATCAGCCTTGATAGATTTATCAGCCGTTTTTATCTTTCGTTATTGCTCTTTGAGCGAGTAGGTTGCCTCGCCTCTTGCTCCGTAGCGTTTGCTCTGGCAATAATTGTTTTAAGATGCTCCTCGCCAAGCACTTGCCGAACCCTCTTGTAATCCTTAACCGCTTCAACAAGTCTAGCGTTTTTCTGCTGCATACAATCAATCCTATCCATCAATCTATCAATTTTTGTATCGGCGCGAGATAGCTTGCTTTGCAAATCAACCACCATTGCTTTTAGATTCAAATACTGGGCAACTATACTACGCAAAGCCGCTTTTAGTCTGCGAACAAACGGTTCAACTATCTTGGCCTTGTATGAATTTGCGGTCATAAGCATGGTTGGCTCCGACAACTGCCATTTGGGGTCGGTTTCATAGCGGCCCATGTTCAAATTTATCAGACTTTCACGTTTTTGCAACGATTCTAATCGGGTATGGACTTTATCAAGTGACTCTTGACTTGTTTGAACATTATCCTGTAACCCTTCAATTTGCGTTTCCAGTTCAGTCACTTCCTCTGACCGTACTCTCTTCTCATAATCCAATACCGACAAGTGCTTTTCATGTGTACCTTTCCGCTCCCACTCAATGCCGTATCGCTCCATAATAGCCGCAAGCTGATTTTTCTCAGAGGCCACCCATTGATTCCACTCCGTTTCCTGTCGGCTCCCGCCATGAAAGCCCTGCGAGGAAAGAGCCTGTTTGAGCGATACCCTTGTGTCTAGTCCGCGCTTGCTACCTGTTGTGAACGGCACGAAGTCAATGTGCAAGTGGGGCGTGGCTTCGTCCATGTGCAGGTGCGCCGAGAACACCCGCATATTGGGATTTCGCGTTTGGAACGATTGCATATACTCGCCCAGTATCCGCGTGGCAAGGTCGCCGTTTTCGCTTTGAGCATTCATATCATTGCAATTCCCGATTTGCAAGATGATTTCGTGGAATGGTTTTTCCTGCTTGCCGGAGCGTATCTTTTCATAATAGTCGGAAATCGTGCGGTCGCTTCGGGTTTGCTTTTCATTGTAGCGGCTGACCGCTTCATCAAACAATTCACGATACACTTGACGGATGTCCTCATGGCAATACGCGCAGTTCAGGCCCGAACGCGCCGGGTCTGTATTGGCGGCGTGAAATTGACGACTGTTATGGCTGACAGAACCTTTCCCGACCATGACGCTGATTGTACGTTGCATTGAAAATCCTCCCTACTTGCTGCTTTACCAGATATCCGGCCTCAGCCGGGGTTTTGTTACTTTTGACAAAAGTAACGCAAAAGCACTTTCGACACTGCGTATCAAAAGTGCTTTGCGCCCTACGGGGTGGCGCGGGGCTTTGCTCCGCCGTTTGCGGACGGCTCCCCAATGCTCAATGCCCTTTGAAAAGGGCAGTCGCATAGCTTCACTAAACTCTGATCACTCGCCGTTAGGCAGGAGCGAAAGCAGGTGCTTTTGTTCCTGCCGCAAGTGTTTTTCCGTGGCCAAAAGCAAAGGGGTATGGGTTGTATTTCCTCGCGGAAATCGCCACCCGCAAGTATGCCCCCTTGACTTTTCGCCCGCGCCCGGTGGCGGGGATAACGATGCTGTTCGTGATGTCGCACTCATCCCTATCCCTCTTTCATTTCGTTTACGGTGATTGCCACCAACCGCAAGACTTCCAGAAACTCCGTACCCGCCTCGCCCGCGTTGTCCATCCGTCGAAGTTCCTCCAGAATCTGCGTCATTTGATTCCGCAGAGCCTTGTGTATTCGCGGACTGCCCTGCACCACCACATCCCGACATTGAAGCCGCCGGATAATATAATCTTGCTTGGTCAGCCCCGACAAACCGACCTTGATGTTCAAGTCCGCGTTTTCCTCCGGCGACATCCGAAATGCCACCGTCAGCCCGCGCCACCGCCCTTGTTGATCTAATGTCCGTTCCATATTATTTTTCCCTTTCGATGTTGAGTTTATCTGCGATTTCAGCTTGCCGCGAGGGGAACAGATGGGCGTAGCGGTAGGTGATGTCTATGCTCTCATGCCCGACGCGGTCGGCAATTGCCACCGCCGAGAAGCCCATCTCTATCAGATGGGACACATGGGAGTGGCGCAGGTCGTGAATCCGAATCCGCTTTACACCTGCCGTCTTGCTGCCCCTATCCATCTCGTGGTGAAGATAGCTTTTTGTGATGGGGAACATCCGCTGGCCTGCATCCCAGCCGTACAAGGTGCGGAGGTATTCCTGTATCTCCTCGCACAGGAAGTCGGGCATCTTGACCATGCGAATGCTTTTAGGCGTTTTAGGGTCAGTTACAATGTCATTGCTACCAATGCGCTGATAAGATTTGCTGATGGACACCGTACCTTTGGCGAGGTCAAAATCACCGGGCATGAGCGCCAGCATCTCGCCCATCCGCAGGCCGCACCAGTACAAAATTTCAAAAGCGTAATAGGACAGCGGCTTGTCCATCATCGCATCCGCAAATTTCATATACTCGTCCTTTGTCCAGAACAGCATATCCTTAGATTCTTTTTTACCAACGCTCCCCGCTTTGGCTGCGGGATTGCTTTTGAGGTCATAGAAGCGCACGGCATGATTGAAAATCGCACTGAGCTGATTGTGTAAGGTTTTGAGATAGGTCGCGGAGAACGGTTTCCCATTCTTCCGCTGACCCATCATTTCGTTCTGCCAGTGAATGACATCCTTCGGGCTGATGTCACTCATACTCCTGTTGCCAAAATAGGGAATCAGTTTGGTGTTGATGATATGCACCTTGGTCTGCCATGTGTTCTGCCTTAGTCGGGCTTGCATATCCCGGCGGTACAGTTCCACGAAAGAAGCAAAGGTCATATCAATTTCGGCTTGGACTTTCAGCAGTTGCTCGCGTTCCCACGCTTGGGCATCCCGCTTGGTAGCGAACCCTCGCTTGCTGCTCTGCTTGCGCTCGCCCGTCCAGTCAGTATACCGATAGATGACGCGCCATGTGTTTGTGGCGGGTTCTTTGTAAATCGCCATGTTATCCCTTCCTTTCTTTGTCGCCGTGTTCGCCGTAGCAAACCTTTTCTATAAAATACTTCTTGCTGACCCTGCCCGCAACGGTCAGGTAGCCCATATTTTTCAGTTCCGCGTTGAGCCGCCGGACAATTTTGTAAGCGTATGACTTGGACACGCCGAGTTCGGCGGCCACGTCGTCAACCCGCATAAATGTGTTACCCATGCTTTCCTCCTTCCGCAAAGCTAAACTAATATGTTTAGCTTTGCAAACCCATTATACTAAGCATATATGTTTGTGTCAAGTGGTTTATGGACAAAAACTTAACAATTTTGTTTATATTGACTTGACGTCTCTTAAACAGATATGTTATACTCGCTGCGAGCGAACTCGAAAGGAGCTATGTGTGATGGCGATTGGTGAACGAATCCGATATATCCGCAACCTCAAAGGCATGACGCAAAAGTGGCTTGGCATGGCAATCGGCTTTGACGCGAGAACCGCTGATGTCCGCATGGCGCAATATGAATCCGGCACAAGGACACCGAAGGAAAAGTTGACTGCCGATATTGCTGCCGCATTGGAAGTCAGCCCAAAGGCACTTGATTTGCCCGACATCGACAGTTATGTGGGCTTGGCGCATACCCTGTTTGCGTTAGAGGACATCTACGGCGTGCGTATTGGCGAGATTGACGGAGAGCTTTGCCTCCGGCTGGATAAGAGCAAGGGAACCACCTACCTTTCCATGTTTGATATTTTCAGCGCGTGGCAACGGGAAGCCGAAAAGCTGCGGAGTGGCGAAATCTCGCAAGAGGAATACAATGCTTGGCGGTACAATTACCCACGAGAGCAACTGTGAGTGGGGGGATAAAAAAGAGAGCTAACTGACTTCAAAATCAGTTAGCTCTCTTGGTTTATGGACTATGCAATCAATGTTGCCAAATCGTTGCCAAGGCGAGTGTCGAGCGAGAGAAAAAGCAATGATCACAAGGGATTATTGCGCCCCATCGTTTACTCCCACTCAGTATAGTATGCTACGCATCGGAGGTATGTTGCGTGCGCAACATTTTGAAGAATGAGTGATGATCTGACCATTTTAGCCCAATGTAGCCTATTTGCGGGGATCGCGCCCGCGGATATCCCGGGCCTGCTTATGTGCAAGGACGCCCGCCGCAGAGAATTTAACAAGGGTGCCACCGTCATCGAGGAGGGCAGTACGATCACCGAGTTTGGCATTGTGTTGTCCGGGCGCGCGCATTCGCTAAAGGAAGAGCCGGACGGCCGGGCGGTAATTGTTACCGTGGTTGAGCCGGGCGGCTTTCTTGGCGTGCTGTTGGCGTCCAGCCGCAAGCACAAAAGCCCCGTTTTGGTGCAGGCGCAAGAAAAGACCTCCACCCTTTTTTTTCCGGTTGAACGCATGATTACCCAGTGTCCCAAGGGCTGCGCGAATCACGACCGGCTGCTCTGCAATTTTCTGGATAGCATCGCCGAGATGGCGCTGGAGCTGCATAACCGCAACGATTGCCTCATCAAATCCAGCGTCCGCGAGAAGATTCTGGCCTATCTTATCCGCGAATCAAAAAACCATACCGAGCGCGTCTTTACGGTTTCGCTCAATCGCGAGGATATGGCAAAATACCTCAACGTAGATCGCAGCGCGCTGTCGCGGGAGCTTTCTGCTATGAGGCGGGAGGGACTGATTGATTTTCATAAGAGCAGCTTTCGGCTGCTTTGAGGGATGGCCATATAGGCTGTGGTGGGGGGGACGCGGGCTTTCGCACAAGCAGCTTTGGCGGCGTGTAGGGCGTGTTTCTTGGCGTTTGACTGCGGGCCGTGAAAGATCCACGCGCTTCATGCCGAACTGTAGTATAATATGACCGATGAATTTCCCACCCCGTCGCGCGGCAGGAGGTGCCCTTTGACCCCGACCACGATTTTAAAACAATACTTTGGCTACGACGCCTTTCGCGAGGGGCAGTTTGAGATTGTCGCGGCGCTGACCCACGGGCGGGATGTGCTGGGCGTGATGCCAACGGGGGCGGGAAAATCCTTGTGTTATCAGGTACCCGCGTTGCTGCTGCCCGGCGTTACTTTGGTGATTTCGCCCTTGATTTCGCTGATGCGGGATCAGGTCCAGGCATTGACGGCAAACGGAATTTCAGCGGCGTTTATCAACAGCTCGCTGACCGAGAGCCAATGGAGCCGCGTGATGGACAACGCGCGCGCCGGGGCGTATCGGCTGATTTATGTTGCGCCGGAACGGCTGGCCTCGCCCGCTATGCAGGCCTTGGCGCAGACGCTTTGCGTCTCGCTGGTTGCCGTGGACGAGGCGCATTGCATCTCGCAATGGGGGCAGGATTTTCGCCCAAGCTATTTGGATATCCCTAAATTTGTGGCGGGCTTGCCCACCCGCCCCGTGCTGGCGGCCTTTACGGCAACCGCCACGCCGCGCGTGCGCGAGGATATTTTGCAAACGCTGGGGCTGCAAACCCCGCTGGCGCTGGTGACAGGCTTTGACCGCCCGAATTTGTATTTTGAAGTCAAACAGCCCAAGGACAAATACGCCGCGCTGACGGATCACCTGCGCGACAACGACGCCACGGGCATCGTCTATTGCTCCACCCGCAAGGAGGTGGAAAGCGTGGCTGAGCGCCTGATTGCAGACGGCTTTTCGGCGGCACGCTACCACGCCGGGCTCCCGGACACCGAGCGGAGTCAGTCACAGGATGATTTTCTGTTCGACCGCGTTAAAATCATCGTGGCCACCAACGCCTTTGGCATGGGCATTGACAAATCCAACGTGCGGTTTGTCATTCACTACAACATGCCCCAAAACGTGGAAAGCTATTATCAAGAAGCGGGGCGTGCCGGGCGGGACGGCTTGCCCAGCGACTGCCTGTTGTTCTACGCGCGCCGGGACATCAACACCGCGCTGTTTTTGATCAACCAAAGTGAAAACCCAGAGGAAGTCGCCCGCAACAAGCAGCTGCTCAACCAAATGGAGCGCTACTGCGAAACCGACGGCTGTCTGCGGCGGTATATGCTAAGCTATTTCGGCGAGCCGAGCATGGACGACTGCGAAAATTGCGGCAACTGCAACGGTAATTTCACCCAAACTGACGCCACGCTGGACGCCCGGAAGGTGCTCTCTCACATTGCGCGGCTCAACAAAGCGGGGCGGCGGTTTATGTTCACACATACCACCGACATTCTGCTTGGCAAATCGGAAGATTTTACCGAGCTTTCCACCTTCGGTCTGATGAGCGGCGTTTCCCGCCACTACCTGCGCCGGTTAATCAGCCGTCTCGCGGCATTGGGGTACCTCGACGACGGCGAATACCTCAGCGTCACGCCCAAGGCCAACGAGGTGCTTTTCGGCGAGGCGGCGGTGACCATTCGGGGCAGCAAGCCCGAACCCAAGGAAGCACGTGCGAAAAAGCGTGCCGTAAAATCCGGCTATACGCCCGCCGAAGGGTTGTTCGCCAGGCTCAAGGAGCTGCGTCTCGCCATCGCGCGGGAGGAAAATGTTCCGGCGTTTGTGGTCTTTTCCGACGCCACGCTGGTGGATATGTGCCGCAAACACCCTCGCACCATGACGGCGTTTTTATCCGTCAGCGGGGTGGGGCAAGTTAAGCTTGAGCGATACGGCGAGCGGTTTTTGCAGGTGCTGTGCCGGGAGGCTTAGCGGGGCGGCGAAACCAAAAGCACCTGCGCAGACAACCGAAAAAAGGCAAGGCCTCACCTGCGCGGATAAGGCCCCTGCGGCTCTTATCATGCCGCAGGGGCTTGGTTCAATATTCTCACTTGCGCGGGTAAGGCGCTTTCTCGTCGGTTAAATCCATCAGGTAATCCAGGCTGGTGCCATAAAAAGTCGCTAAAATCATCAGGCTTTCCGTCGTGGGGATGGATTCGCCCCGCTCGTATTTTGACAAAACACTTTGGTCAATCCCGGTGCTCATTTGCACGCTAAGCTGCGTCAAATCCCTTGTTACACGAAGCCATTTGATGTTCTTCACCCGATCTACTCCACTGATGATATTTTGTCATTTGACAAGAAACCCGCATGCGCGGGAGTCGGCTTCGCGCAACAGCAAAATCATGAACAAGGCACCCTGCCCGCGCCATCGCGTTGTTTTGTTCATAGCAAAAATATTCTTTTTGGATGGGCGTGTCCTGCGCGACCAGCGGCGTCACCTTACTGCATGGCTTTAAGAAGATGAAAAATGCTCTCTTTTTGTTCCGGTGTTAGGGCACCCCACGCGCAAAGCATTTGTTGTTGCTCTTCCGTTAAATCAACGGGCAAGTTTCCTTCTACAAAAAACTGTGAAAGCGTGATGCCAAACGCCCGGCACAATGCCTCCAAGGTGGGAAGTGAGGGAAGGTTGTTCTTTCTGTATAGCCCGGAAATCGTTGATTGCGCGAGCTTTGCCTCTTTGGACAATTGATATTCGCTCCAACCACGCTCTTTTTGCAACCGTCTTATTTTGCCCAAGATGTCCATTCTGCCCCCTCCACCTGTCCAAACGCCTATAAATATATTCTAGTGCGCTTTTTCGTTGCATGATAGTTCGTATTAGTGTATAATATGACGAAAAGGCGCAACACTCCCTCTAAGGGCCTTGACGAGAAGGGGAAACGACACATGAACTGTGAATTTGACGCGTGCCTCTATAACCAGGCGCACCGATGCATTTTGGAAAATATCCAAATCGATGATTGGGGGATGTGCGAAGACTGTGAGGCAATTCGCCTGCCGCCGGAAACATTTGAGGCCTATAAAAAGAAGCGCTTGAAAGAAATTCAAGACGCCGGAAGGGACGATGCCCAGTGGCAGAAAGCGAAAGCCCTGGCCCTATGCATTGTACCGCACTGGATATGTGCGCGCGAATCAGCATATACATTGCGTTGCACCGGTGATATGCGCGCAAGCCAAAAAACTGTTGAGGTACAATACAAAGGTAACATAAAAAAGCAAAAAGCGAAGAACCTGATGGTAAACTGTTGATTGGTGAAAAAACAGGCCACGAAAGAAGGTTCTTCGCATGGAAAGGATGGCACAGGAGCAGGCACATCGTCAACGGATGATGAAATATCGAGAGAAACATGGGGCGGTCGCAACGGCGATACGGTACAAGGTGAGCCGGAAAACGGTGTGGACATGGTGGAAGCGGTGGGACGGAACGGTTGAGAGCTTGAAGGAAAAATCACGCCGTCCGCATACGAGTCCCAAGGCGCACAGCGACGCGGATTTGAGGAAGATACGGCGTGCGTGCAAGCGGCACAAGTGGCAGGATTTGCTGCTGGCGTATCAGGAATTGCGCGAGCGCGGGTACACGGGCAGCTACGGCGGGTTCAAGCGTGTGGTGTCGCGATTGCGCGAGACAAAGCC
>JGI994J12354_10000508_pt1 | contig 38657 bp, 27 predicted proteins | sample IntmicLarv3ML3BL_FD_12354 | JGI IMG/M metagenome (IMG submission 12354) | reverse complement strand
TTCCGATCTGTGTGGGATAAAGAAACCGGAGAACCTGTTTATAATGCTATCGTATGGCAGGACAGGAGGACGTCGGAATATTGCGACAGCCTGAAAAACGACGGTTTGCTGCCTTATATCAAAGGCAAGACCGGCTTGATAGTAGATGCCTATTTCAGCGCTACGAAAGTGAAATGGATACTTGATAACGTGCCCGGCGCAAGGGCAAAAGCGGAAGCCGGAAAACTGGCGTTCGGTACTGTCGATACATGGCTCGTATGGCAACTGACACGCGGAGAGGTTCATGTGACCGATGTGTCGAATGCCTCGCGCACAATGATTTACAATATTTACACTCAGTCATGGGACGAAGACTTATTGAAACTGTTCGGTATACCCGAGAGTATGTTGCCGAAAGTATGCGCTTCAAGTGAAGTGTACGGGCATACAAAGACAACAATATTTGCATCCAAAGTGCCTATTTCGGGTATAGCGGGCGATCAGCAGGCAGCATTGTTCGGACAGATGTGTATTGAGCCGGGAATGGTGAAAAATACTTACGGTACGGGTTGCTTTATACTTATGAATACCGGAGAAAAACCTGTCGTATCAAAGAATAATCTTATAACTACAATTGCATGGCGCTTAAACGGCCGTACATCGTACGCACTTGAAGGGAGTATTTTTGTGGGAGGAGCTATCGTTCAATGGCTGCGCGACGGACTGAAAATCATCAATTCGTCTTCGGAGATAGAAGCGCTTGCAGCACAGGTTCCTGACTCGGGCGATGTTTATTTCGTACCTGCGCTGACAGGGCTTGGCGCTCCGTATTGGGATCAATATGCCCGTGGAACTATCGTCGGAATATCAAGAGGCACAACGGCGGCCCATTTAGCAAGAGCCGCTCTCGAAGGCATTGCTTATCAGACAATGGATGTGATTAATGCAATGATATTGGATGCAGGCGTCGGACTGAAAGAACTTCGCGTTGACGGAGGCGCTGCCGGGAATAACCTGCTGATGCAATTCCAAGCCGATGTACTCAGCCAATCCGTTATACGTCCCCAAATAACTGAAACGACAGCGCTTGGAGCAGCCTATCTTGCAGGGCTTGCCGTAGGCTATTGGACTGATGTCAATGATATTAAAAACCAATGGTCTGTCGATATGAAGTTTGAACCGCAGCACGGGGTTGACATGCACCTTGCCAAAAGAAAATGGTCGGAAGCTGTTCACCGCTCGCAATCGTGGATAAAATAAACCGTCTTAAAATTAAGAATTAAGAAAACACCGATTAAGTGAGAGCAAAGTCAAGCTCGCTTGAACGTTTTGAGTAGCGAGAGCAGATGACAAATTTTAATTTGGACTATGCCGAGTCACGATAAACGACTAAGATTCTTGAATTTGCCGAGTGTGAGGTGTTTGGACGTAGTCAATTAAAAATTGAATTAACATTGTTAATACTTTAAATATTTTACTTATGGTACAAGATAATATAATTAGTTTAGAAGAAAATATGAAAGCATTAGTAGAATCTTCTTCTACGTCAAATATGTTTTTTGGACAAGATATTCTATTCGAATTTATCGGCACTGCAATATTAATATTGTTCGGAGCCGGTGTTTGTGCGAATGTTTCCCTGAAAAAAACGCTCGGAAACAGTTCCGGTTGGATTGTGATAACTTTCGGGTGGGGATTGGCCGTTTTTGTCGCGGCATTTATCTCCGGTCCGTATTCGGGAGCGCATCTGAATCCCGCTGTGACTCTTGGTTTGGCTATGACAGGTGCGTTCAAAGGTAACTTTATCGGTTATGTGATTGCACAGTTGCTTGGAGCTATTGTCGGAGCGTCATTAGTCTATATTATGTACAAACCGCATTTTGACGAAGAGGAAGAGGCTAATAAAAAACTGGGGGTTTTCTGTACCGGGCCTGCGATAAAATCGCTGTTTTCGAATTTCGCAAGCGAAGTGATCGGCACATTTGCTTTGATTTTCGGCATACTGATGGCAGCAGGAGCCGAGATTGCCGGTCCGCTTCCTGTTGGATTGCTTATCGTTGCCATAGGTATGTCCTTAGGCGGAACTACCGGTTATGCAATAAACCCGGCACGTGACCTCGGCCCGAGGATAGCCCACTTCCTTTTGCCCATAAAAGGGAAAAGAGACAGTAACTGGGGATATGCATGGGTGCCTGTTGTCGCCCCGATGTGCGGCGCGGCACTGGCTGCTCTGCTGTATATTGTTCTGTTCCCTACCGCATAAGCCCCTCTCAATCTCCACCAAGGGGAGAAGTTGGAAAAGCTTTAAGGCATTAACAGTTCAACGCTTAAACAATTCAACGATTACTCGATTAAACGCTTAAACAGTTCAACACTTCAATATTTTTCATTTTTCACTGATTCTATATGGTATTTTCTGATAAAAAATCGTCTTTCGATGTTATTATTATTGGCGGCGGGTCTACCGGTGCAGGTGTTGCCCGTGATTGTTCGCGAAGGGGGTTGAAGACTGTCTTGTTGGAGCGAAGCGATATAGCCACAGGAGCTACAGGTCGTAATCATGGATTGCTTCACAGCGGCGCTCGTTATGCCGTGACCGATCCGGAGTCGGCGGAAGAATGTATCAGGGAGAATTTGATACTTAAAAAAATTGCCGTTCATTGCGTGGAGAAAACGGACGGATTATTTATAAGTCTGCCCGAAGATGATATTGCTTATCAGACAAAATTCGTTGAGTCATGCCGCAATGCGGGGATAGATGCGCAGGTTATAGACCCGAAAGAGGCCATGATGCTGGAACCTTCCGTTAATCCTGATATTATAGGTGCGGTGAGCGTGCCGGACGGCTCCATAGATCCGTTTCGTCTGACGGCATCTAACATGATAGACGCAGAAAAGCATGGCGCTGTGATCCTCACTTATAACGAAGTTATGNGTTTTATCCGGGAGCAGAATCGCGTAACGGGGGTTAAGGTATATGATCATAAAACGAAACAGTATTGTAATATTTACGCGTCAGTAATAGTTAATGCCGGAGGTATTTGGGGAAAACGTATATCCGAAATGTTGGATTTAGAAGTTAAGATGTTGCCGGCAAAAGGAGCATTGCTGATATTCGGCCACAGAGTAAATAATATGGTACTGAACAGATGCAGGAAGCCTGCGGATGCGGATATCCTTGTTCCGGGAGATACCATCTCGCTTATCGGAACCACCTCGAGCAATATTCCTTATGATCGTATTGATAATATGAAAGTAACCCCCGAAGAGGTCGATATATTGATAAAAGAAGGACAGAAGCTGGCTCCTGTATTAATGCGTACACGCATACTAAGGTCTTATGCCGGAGTACGCCCGCTTGTTGCCTCCGACGACGACCCTACCGGACGCAGTGTGAGCCGCGGAATAGTGTTGCTTGACCATGCTAAAAGGGATGGGCTTGAAGGATATATAACGATAACAGGGGGAAAGTTAATGACATATCGTCTTATGGCAGAGATGGCTACAGATCTTGTCTGTAAAAAACTGAACATTGTGGCAAAATGTACTACTGCAAGAGAAAACCTTCCGGGATCGCGTGAATCATTGAAAGATATTAACCAAAAGATAATTTCCATGCCTTCATCACAAAGTAAGTCGGCGATATACAGGCATGGGGACTTGGCGGGACGTTTTGAGAGCAATAAAGACGGCGATAACAGTTTGGTCTGTGAATGCGAAGAAGTCTCAGCAGGAGAGATAAAATATGCATTGAAGGAGTTGAATGTGAACGGGCTTGTCGATCTAAGGCGCAGAACGCGCATAGGCATGGGCACTTGTCAAGGCGAACTATGTGCATGCAGAGCGGCAGGNATGATGGAAGAATCCGGGGTAATGTGCTCCAAGAAGGCAAAAGAGGATTTAGCCTTGTTCCTTGATGAACGATGGAAAGGTATTTATCCGATAGCGTGGGGAGATACTTTGCGTGAAAGCGAATACACATCTTGGGTATATGAGAGCATCTGTTCAATTCAATTTCCAATTGAATTGAAAATGAAAAATGAAAACACCGATTAAGTGAGAGCAGAAGACAGTTTGGCTAACGCCAAAAGTGAAAAAGGAAAAGTGAAAAGTGAAAAATATTAATACACGCTTCAACGCTTCAACAATTAAACAATTAAACAATTAAACAATTAAACGATTCAACGTTATTCATAATGAAATTCGATACGGTAATAATAGGAGGGGGATTATCAGGCTTGGTAGCGGGTATTCGATTGTCGGGACAAGGGCAAAAGTGTGTCATTATCTCGTCCGGACAGAGTGCTTTGCATTTTTCGTCGGGGTCTTTCGATTTGCTAAGTTCTTTACCTGATGAGGAAGTTGTCGTGAACCCCGGTGAATCGGTTAAGAAATTGAAAGATTCGTCGCCTTTTCATCCTTACGTAAAAATGGGAACTGATAATTTCATGAAATTGGCAAAGTCCGCGGATGCTTTTTTCAAAGATATGCATGTCGATATGTACGGAAGTTCCGGGGAGAACCACTTCAGAGTGACTCCTATGGGAACACTGAAACCGACATGGCTGACGTTGGACAATTATACTGTTTGCAGTAGAGAAAGCATATTGCCATGGGAAAAAATTGCGATTTTTAATATATCCGGGTTTCTTGATTTTTATCCTAAATTTATTGCCGATGAATTTAAAAAAACAGGAAATATTGAGAGCGAAATCTATACATTCGACCTCCCTGACTTGAAATATATACGCCGTAACCCCGGACAATTGAGGGCACCTAACATAGCGCGCATCCTTGACACGGAATTAAATACAAGGCTGTTAGCCGATATCCTTAATAATAAAAGCGGCAATAGCGACGCAATAATTATTCCCGCAGTTATCGGCCTGTATAATAATGACGCGATATCATATTTGAAGAATGTTGTTGAAAAGCCGATACGATTTATCGCAACATTGCCGCCATCGGTACCGGGGATACATCTTCAAAAATACCTGCGCGATTATTTTATAAAGCAGGGAGGAGTATATATGTTGGGTGATACTGTTCAAAAAACCAAGATAGAAAACGGCAGGGTCACGAAAGTATATTCGTATAATCATGGAGACATACCATTTAACGGAAAGGATTTTATTTTAGCTACCGGAAGCTATTTTAGTCAAGGGTTGATAGCAGCACAAGGGTCTGTTTACGAGCCTGTTTTTGACTTGGATGTTTCATTTTCGCAAAACAGGCAGGAATGGTATAGCGATAATATGTTCGACGCACAGGGATATCAACTGTTCGGTGTTAAGACGGATAATAATTTTAATGCTCTTTATAAAGGAGAACCAATAGAAAACCTATATGTCGCCGGCGCTATTTTGGAAGGATTTAATCCTATAAAAGAAGGCAGCGGGGCAGGAGTATCCATTTTGAGCGCATTACAAATTGCCGATAGTATAACGGAGAAAAACCGGAGCCATACATAATGATAAAAAGTACTGTTTAAGTCTAAAATGATGAATTTGCAGAAACAAAACATAAGCGAGAACAACTTCGAACAGTGCATAAAATGTACTATCTGTACAGTTTATTGCCCTATCCCGGCAGTAAACCAAAATTTTCCGGGTCCGAAACAGGCCGGTCCTGACGGTGAGCGCTTACGTCTTAAAAAAACGAATTTTTATGATAATGCATTAAGATACTGCCTTAACTGCAAACGGTGCGAAGTTGCATGCCCTTCGAATGTGAAGATTGCCGATATTATTCAGTTAGCCCGTATCAGGCACGACAGAAGGAGACCTAAAGTGAGGAATTTTATCCTTGCCAATACCGATCTGATAGGAACATTGGCAACACCGGTTGCTCCTGTCGTAAACACGACTTTGTCGCTATCGCCGGTGAAATTCATTCTTGATTCAGTTTTCAAAATAGACCATAGGAGGAGTTTCCCGAAATATGCGAACGGAACTTTCGAAAAATGGTATAAAAAACAGGCTGATAAACAAAACGGTTACACACGACAGGTCAGTTATTTTCACGGTTGTTACGTAAATTATAATAATCCGCCTTTAGGACAAGACCTTATAAAAGTGTTCAATGCTTTAGGCATAGGAGTACAGTTGCTGATGAAGGAAAAATGCTGCGGTATAGCATTGATATCGAACGGATTTATCAATCAGGCCAAAAGGCAGGCGAAAATAAACGTGGCGTCTATTCGCGATTCTGTGCAGGGAAGAAATATCCCCGTCGTAGCTACATCTTCATCATGTACTTTTACGATTCGTGACGAATATCCGGATTTGCTTAATATCAGTACCGGCGATATACGCGATAATGTAGAATTGGCCACACGTTTTATATACAGGTTATTAGATAAGGAAAGCATAAAATTCAAGTTTATCGATAAAAAAGTAAGAATTGCATATCACACTCCATGCCATATGGAAAAGTTGGGTTGGTCGTACTATTCTATCGAGTTGCTGAAACTTATCCCCGGCATCGACCTGACCGTGCTCGATTCACAATGTTGCGGTATAGCCGGCACTTACGGCTTTAAGAAAGAAAACTATAAAACTTCGCAGGACATTGGAAATGCACTTTTCAAACAAATTGAAGAGGGTAATTATGATTATGTAATTACCGACTGCGAGACATGTAAGTGGCAGATAGAGATGTCCACAACAACAAAGTGCGAACATCCCATAACACTTATGGCAGATATGTTAGCAGAGTGAAAATCTCATATATTACTCTATTGTAAAAGTTAAGAATTAAGAGTTAAAAGTTGTAATGCGCTTATAATAAACTGACTGCAAAATTAAAAAACTACCATTACAGTTAACTTCACATTATAGTGTTCCGTCAATAAATTTGTCGAGGATGCGGGAATATGCCTCATAGTCGTAATCACCTTCCTCAACTGATATAAAGCCGTTATATTCGACATCTTCTACTGCCTGACGTACTGATTTCCAGTCTATGCCTGATTTGTCTATAGGCGTCCACCTGCCAGGACCGCCATTGAGATTATTTTTAACTTCATCGACAGTAAATCCTTTGATATGCAGTTTTATGATGTTGTGTCCAAGATGTTTGATCCATTCTTCGGCGCGTGCATATTTAGTGTGGTTTCCGATGTCGAAATAACCTCCAACCCACGGATTATCAAAATATTTAACGAAAGCGGCAAAAAACTTTGGCGTACACCATAGATTATTCCATACGTTTTCGATTGCTATCCTTATACCTTCTTTCGCAGCAAGAGGAATCAATTCTTCAATAGCAGCAATAGACATTTCTGTCGAAAGATTCTGCATCTTTATGTATTCTGCAAAACCACTGTTATCACCTTTGACAACCGTTTTCACCATCAAAGTTTGCGGGTCGAAGTCAATGTCGTAGTCCCAAGCTTCGGGCATAGGCTTGGCATCAATTCTGCACGGCACAAGCAATATGGTATCTGCGCCCATATTTGAAGCGGCGTGGATAGAAGTCGCGGTTTCGTCAATAGTTTTTTGCCTCGCTGCTGCATCAGCATTGTTAAAACCGGCCCATCCACGCATGACACTATGAATGCGTATATCGGATTTTTCGGCAATCGAACGGTATATTCGCGCTTGAGCGCTTGTGACATTCCAGTTGCTTACTTCGATACCGTCATAACCTGCAGATTTTAACCGGGAGCATATTTCTTCGGTAGGCTCTTTGATGACGGTAGATTTATAAAGATTGGAGTTAAGCGTTTTTTTTGCAGGACCGGGTGTTTGGGCTGACAAACCCTGTGTGTTTCCAAAAACAAAGCCGGCAGAAGCGACGACTGATGTTTGGATAAAGTTACGACGAGTAAATGTTTTCATAATAATACTGTGAATGATTTGATAATGAAAAGATTTTTAAAATTTAGGTGCTATGCCTGCTACAGGGATTTCTTCATTAATTCCCGGAACAGGGCCGAATTCATAATTTTCAGGACCTAATTTCTGCGAAGAAGCCATGGTCTGATCCCAAGTGATGAACTTGCCGGTATATGCCGATTCGCGTCCCATGATAGCCATAAGCGTTGATTGTACGAGTTGCTCAACATCGCATATCGGTTTATTAGTGCGGATCGCAGTAACAAGGCGGATATGCTCCTGAACAAACGGATTTGGTACAGCCATCGATTGGTCTGCGTCCTCAGCTTTCGGATGCGGGTATTTCCACGCTACCGTTCCGTCGAGGTTGAAAATTGTGTCGAAGCAGTTTGTATAGCCTTTCGTGCCGTATATCATCACTACATTCTGATAGTCGCATCCTCCAATCTGACGTGAAGTACAATGTGCGCGATGACCGTTATCGTATAAATACTCAATACTCATAAAATCGTACATATCACCTGTTACGCGTCGCTGACGACCGCCGTTAGCTTCTGCCCTCACGGGCTTCTTATCGCCCATAAACCACGACATCATATCTATCTCATGGATAAACTGTTCTACCACAAAGTCGCCTGACGTCCAGCAAAAATTAACCCAGTTACGCATCATATACTCCATGTCGTCCCAGCCTTTTTCGCGCTGCCTGAACCATAAAGCTCCTCCCTGACGTGATACGTGGGCGGAAATGATATCTCCGATTGCTCCGCCGGCTACCCTCCGATATGTTTCAATACAATCTTTTTGTGAACGACGAATAGTACCGCTGATGACACATAAATTCTGCTGAACAGCCTGTTTTCCCGTCGCTTGCATCCGTCTGGCGCCAACCGGGTCGACAGCGCATGGTTTTTCAACAAAACAGTGTTTTCCTTTTTTTACGGCATATTCGAAATGTAAAGGCCTGAATACAGGCGGTGTACATAATAGCACTACATCCACACCGGAGTCAATGACCTTCTCGTATGCATCAAATCCGATGAAGCAGTTTTCGTCGGGAATGTTCTGCCCTTTGGATTTCAATATTTCACGACATGCGTCTAACTTGTCTTTAAATATATCGCCTATCGCTGTTATCTGCAATCCGTTTCCTGCATTCAAAAAGTCTTCGGCAGCGCCTGTTCCGCGACCACCGCATCCTACAAGTCCTGCTTTAAGCGGTTTTCCGTCCGGTGCCGATTTTAAGATTTCGGGGACTTCTACATCTTTTAATTTTTCCTCTTTCGACTCCGTTCCGGAGCAACTGCTCAATAACGTGGGTACGCTCATTGTTCCTAATGTTCCGAGAACAGATGTTTTGAAAAATGACCTGCGATTTAATTTGAATTGATTTTTCATATGCACTTAATTTAATTGAAAGTTGAACGTTCCTTGATGTTAAAATTAAACTTATGTGTCGCTTTCCTAAGGAAGCAAAGTTGAAAATTGAAAATTGAAAATGAAATTTTTAATTTTCAATTGTGTGTTAATATTTTTCATTTTTTATTTTTCATTTTTCACTCAAAAGCTCTGCTTTTGCTATTGTCAATTGTTTTTATACTTTAAGAAATACATTCTTTTTGTAAAGGAAATACAGGAATAACCAGCAAACGACAATATAACCGGTTGTGTTTATAACGTTTGCCCATACTTCGGGACATTTTCCGGCGAGTCCGCCAAAGAAAAATCTCGATATCAGTGAGAAGTTAATAATTCTCTGTGCAAGATATATCGTTATGGAGTTCATTCCGACAACACGAAAGAAAAATGTCCAACGGCGATATCCTTTTATATCGATGATATAATAAAAAGCAGCAAAAAGAAATAGCGAATAAGCAGCAACGACACAAACGAAAGAACTACTCCATAACTTTTTATTAACAGGGAAAAAATTATTCCATATCAATCCAATAATAAGAAAAACAATAGCGGCGGCAAGTAGATACAGTACTTTCTTATTTTCTGAAATCTTCTCTTTTGAAATGCGTATAAACTGTCCGGTAAACATACCAAGCATTGCATTAACAATAGCGGGAAGCGTACTTAATAACCCTAAAGGGTCGAAGACGGTACTACCATCATAGAATTTTCCGGGTAAAAGTACACGGTCGATTACTCCGACAAGGTTGTTTTCGAACGAATAGGTATCCGGTCCTCCGGGAATAAACCATAATAACAGCCAATAACCGGTCAGGATAGCGGTCGCTATAATAATGAGGGGCTTGGTTTTGAATTTCATGAACAATAATGCTGAGAACATCCAAGCAAGACCTATACGCCCGAGAACACTTGCATATCTCTGGCTTTCGAAGTCGAGTTTAAATAAATTGTTATAAACAAACCCCAGAAACACAAGTATCAGACCGCGTTTTATTACTTTTATAAAAATCCTGTTCTCTGTTTTTCCCGAAGCACGTTGGTTAGCTAAAGAATAAGGAAATGATATTCCGGCTATGAACAGGAACAACGGAAAAATTGTGTCGTGATGCGTAAGCCCATGCCACTCTGCATGCTCCATTTGCGATGTCAGCCAAGCTGCAAAACCCGAATCCGGGAATAGACCGCATACAGCTACAACCCATGCTGCTAATCCCATGATAAACAGCATGTCGAAGCCTCTCAATGCATCTAATGATAAAAGCCTTTCTTTTTTTACAGACTCAGGTTTCATTTTTTGAAGCGCCGGTAATTAATATCACACTTTCAGAAACACATTTTTCTTATACAAGAAATAGAGGAATAGCCAGCAGACAACAATAAATCCGGTTGTATTTATGATGTTTGCCCATACTTCAGGACATTTTCCGGCGAGACCGCCAAAGAAAAATCTTGATATCAGTGAGAAGTTAATAATTCTCTGCGCGAGATATATCGTTATGGAATTCATACCTACAACGCGGAAAAAGAGCGTCCAGCGGCGGTATCCTTTTACATCGATGATATAATAAAAAATGGCAAAAAGGAATAGTGAGTATGCGGCAAGTACACAAACAAAAGAACTGCTCCACAATTGTTTATTTATCGGGAAGACATAGTTCCAAAGTATACCGATAACAAGAAATCCGCAAGCTGCAGCAAGCATATACACTACTTTCTTGTTTTCCGAAACTTTATCGCTCGACAGGCGAACAAACTGTCCCGTAAACATACCTAAAAGTGCGGTTACAATGGCAGGAATCGTACTGAACAACCCTTCAGGGTCAAAATGATTGTTGACGTGTAGTCTGCCCGGCAGCAATATCCGGTCAACAACGCCTGCGAAATTATTTTCAAGCGTGTAAGTCTCCGGTCCACCCGGGATAAGCCATAATATCAGCCAGTAACCGATAAGAATAACGGCAGAGATTACAGCTACAACCTTAGTCTTGAAATTCATGAACAGCAGCGCTGCAAACATCCACGCCAGACCTATACGTCCAAGTACGCTTGCGCACCTGAAGTTCTCAAATTCAAGCCTGAAGATTCCATTATAAACAAAGCCCAGCAATACAAGTATCAGTCCTCGTTTTATGACTTTTATAAAAATTTGTTTTTCCGTTTTTCCGTTTGCCCGTTGTTTGGCGATTGAAAACGGGAACGATATTCCTGCAACAAACAGAAACAAGGGAAAGATAGTATCATGATGTGCAAGCCCGTGCCACTCAACATGACTCATTTGTGCAGCAAACCATCCTGCAATTTCTGATGACGGGAATAGGTTACAAACAGCAACTACCCATCCTGCCAACCCCATAATAAACAGCATGTCGAACCCTCTCAACGCATCGAGAGACAGAAGCCTTTCTTTTTTGTTAAATTCCTTGCTCATTTTTCATAAGTATTTGTTGGTTAATCATTTTTTTTGCAAATTTAAGCAAAAAATAATCTTGTGTGAAATATTTGTCATTCTTTTTCTTTCAGTTCTCGATTGTATGTTTTATTTCTATTTTACATCTTTGTGCGATTTGTTTCCCATATCGAGGATTAATTCACCGCCATTGATGATATCATTGTGGAGAATATGACGATGAGGGTAGGGTTTGCCGTTAAGACTGATGTTTTGGATGTAGATGTTTTCGGGGGTATTGTTTTTTGCCGTGATGGTGAACTTTTTCCCGGAAGCGAGGTTAAATATGATTTCCGAAAACACAGGGCTTGTTATTTCATACCTTACATTGCCCGGGCATATCGGATGAAATCCTGATGATGCCAATATATACCATGCCGACATCTGACCTACATCCTCGTTTCCGACTAATCCTTCCACTCCGTTTTTATAAGCGTTACTGCATATATGTCGCGTCCACTTCTGTGTCAGCCAGGGTATATCTAAACGGTTAAAAATGAACGGTACATGATGAACCGGTTCGTTTGCATGGTTGTAGTAAACGTTCCAGAGAAGGTCGGACGGCGCTTTTTCGAAGAAGTCTTCAAGGTCGGCAACGGTTTTTTCCTTTCCGCCCATCAGTGCGGTCATGCCTTCGATATCATGGGGTACAAACCATCCTTGTTGATACGGATTTGATTCGGTGCAACCATACCCTTCAGTAAGCCTTCCTTTTTCCGGCCAAGGCGCCCATTCACCATTTTCAGTTCTGGGGCGAAACCACATTTTATCTTCCGAGTCAAAGACATTCTTGTAGGCTTGCGCCTTTTTTTCGAAAGTGCCGATATCTGCATGTTTATCGAGAGCTTTGGCCAGTACGGACATACACCAGTCGGTATAAGCATATTCGAGGGTATTTGAAATACTGTTCGAAACTGCTGTGTAGCCTGCCGGTCCGTTTCCGAATTTTTGTGATGTGTTGAATGCGTATTTATATGCTTTTTCGACATCATAATTTCTTATGCCTTTAACGTATGCATCGGCAATTACAGAAATAGCAGGGTTTCCTATCATACAGCCGGAATAAGCATTCATAAACTCCCAACGGTCATAGTAAAATGTTTCGTTTTCTTCCGCCAATTTAATGAACGAATTTATTTCGTCGTTTACTAATTCAGGGTTAATTATTGTCTGTAAAGGAAACTGGCTTCTGAATACATCCCAACCGCTGAAGATTGTTCTGCGGTTGAACTTATCCGATGTGTGTACTTTTTTGTCTCCGCCCGTGTAACGGCCGTCAATATCGGAGACTAAGCGCGGGTCAATCATCGTATGATAAAGCGCAGTGTAGAAAATCGTCTGTTCATCTTCCGTTCCGCCGCTTACGGATATCTTGCTCAACGCCTTTTCCCAAGCGTCTTGGGCGGCAGAATAAATATCGTTGAAAGAGCGTCCTGCCAGCTCTGCTTTGAAATTTTTCTCCGCGCCTTCCATATCAACAAAAGAGATTCCCGCAGACAATATTACTTCTTCACCCGTTTTAGTTTCAAATTCGGTGAAGAATCCTATGTGTTCGCCTTCCATTTCATTGGTGTTCCGGATAATTTCGGCTTCGGAAATAATCTTTTGATAGCTTTCGCTTGGGACATCCTGCAGTTTGCGACGTTGGTTTTCGGGTATGTTTGCTTTCCAGAAACCTGTGTTTTCCAATGGTTTATTAAATCGGGCATAAAAATAAACTACATAATCGGCTTTTCCTGCGCCGTTGCCCCATCCGCCGCCGTCGGGAGTGCATTTCATCCATCCGCGAATGGTGTATTTATCTTCAATTTTTATGTATTGATAGACTGATGTGCCTCCAACGCGTCGTGCCAAGTCAATTTGTATTCGCGACTGTTTATTTTCGGGAAAAGTGAATTTTAGGATGCCTCCGCGTGGAGTAGCCGATGCTTCAGCTTTTATATTGTAGTCGGTCAACAAAACACCGTAATATCCGGCTTTAGCAGTTTCACTTTCTTTTGAATATCCTGAGCGATAGCCGCTTTTCGTATCTTCCGGTTTGCCGGCGATTATTTTCAATGCTCCGGTTGTAGGCATAACAAGGAAATTGCCTAAATCACCGTACCATCCGACACCGCTCATTTGCGTGAAAGCAAACCCTTCAATAGAAGTATGCTCGTAGCTGTAACCACTGCCGTTATCGCCTCCGGTTATTGTATTAGGGCTGACTTGCGTCATTCCGAATGGAGTGGCAGCACCCGGGAAAGTTTTCCCTAATCCGTGATACGAACTCGCGGTGTTTGTACTGGCTCCAATGAACGGGTTTACATAATCCGTAAGTTTTTTCGCACCGTGGCATAAAGTATTTACTGCTATCAGTAATATAGAAGATGCGATTAAAATATGGTGTTTATTCATGACTATTTTACTTCATTCAGTTTAAAGACAATGCTTTCCATTTCATTTGACATCGTAAAGTTCAGGCCTACCTTCATCAGATAATCTCCGCTGAATGTCTTACCTTCATATTTTCTGAAGTTTGACCTTCTTTCCGTTTCTTTGTTTATTTCCTGCAACGTGTACATCTTGTCCGGGTCAAGCCCTTGCAGTACGATAGCTTTCGGTTTGGCATAAACTTCCTTGCGCACTAAAAAGTTGAATACTACGGCTTCGTTTTTGTTGTCATTTACGTACATGTAAACGGTGCGATTGTTCTTATATGGTGAAAGTATGCGATACAAGTCACCCGTAAGAATCGTATTACGTATTTCTTTATAAGTCTTAATCGCATTTTGTGAAAAACTGTATTCTTCTTTTGTCATCTGTGAAGGCTGAAGGTCCATTCCCAGCTTGGCTGCCATGGCAATATCGAACCTGCACTTCAGAGACATGCTGCGGCCCGAAATATGATTGGGGGATACCGATACGTGGCTTGCGAGACCTATTGTGGGGAAGAAATATTGTGAACCCCATTGTGTGATTATTCGTTGAAGAGGGTCGTTGTTATCGCTTATCCAGTATTCGTCGAAATATTGCATAGAGCCGTAGTCAATACGTCCGCCGCCGCCGGAACATGCCATGAACGTTATGTCGGGATATTTCTCACTAATATTTTTCATTATTTCCATCACATGTTTTGCATAGTCGAAAAACAGATGAGTCTGTTTATCTGCAGGCAGGTATGGAGAGCCTGAGTTGAACACGTAACGATTGCAATCCCATTTAACATACTCTATACCCGGATTTTCCTGCAGGATGTTATCAATGGTGTTGAAGACAAATTGTTGAACTTCAGGATTGCTTAGGTCAAGATTTAACTGGTTACGTTGCGGTGTTCTTTCACGATGAGGTTGTGATATTACCCAGTCAGGATGGTTTTCATACAATTCACTATTCGGATTGACCATTTCCGGCTCCACCCAGATTCCGAATTTTATGTTCCTTTTTTTACACTCCTGAATGAGATAAGGTATTCCTCGCGGCAGTTTTTTCTTGTTTGTCTGCCAGTCGCCCAAGCCAGCCCTGTCATTGTTGCGCGGGTGTTTGTTTCCGAACCATCCGTCATCGAGCAGGAATAACTCGAATCCCATTTTTGCGGCGTCATCGATTATTTTTGTCAGCTTGGCTTCGTCAAAATCAAAATATGTCGCTTCCCAGTTATTCAGAAGTATGCTTCTATCCTTATTTCCGTTCTTAATACCATATTTCCTTGCCCATTTATGGAAGCTGCGGGTGATTTTTCCTGCTCCTTCGTTACTATATGTAAACAGGAACGAAGGTGTATTGAACGTTTCACCTTTTTCAAGAGTATATTCTGATGCATAAGGATTGGCGCCGGAGATAACGCGAAGCTTATTATAGTTATCCACCTCAAAGCAGAATTGAAAATTACCGGGCCATGCCAGAGTTCCGCCAACCGCAATGCCGGACGTTTCCGAGAGAGCTTCGTCGATAGATAAAATGAATGATGGATGAGTGAACTGATGCGCACGTACACCAAGCTTTGAATCAATAATCTTGATGCCTTCGGTCAGCTTCTGTTCCGACATATTCATTTCATTGGACCAGTCGCCATGAAAATGACTTACATAATAATCGGTAGCGTTGAACGATAAATCGGACGAAGCAAAATTCGTCAGACGGATGTTTTTATCTTGTCCGTTTCTGATTTCTACCCATTGTTCTACAATATCTTCCTGCTGATAAGCCTTGTAATTAATGGTGACGAATAAATCGTAATACTCGTCTTTCAACTGAATAGTTGTCCGGATAATGTTATCGTCAATATTTTCCTTGCGGGAAGAAATATATCCCAACTCGGTAGAAGTATTTCCGTCAGCCTGTATCGCCCTTAATGCGGCTTCGTAAACGTGGTTAGTCCCAAATGTAGAGTACGAAGAAAAACTCTCCAAATCAAGAGATTCCATTTCTTTGATGTTTTTAATCAAAGGACCAAAATAGGTCTGCTCTAACCGTTTTTTTTCGTTTACCTTAAGGATGAGGCAAGTGTTTTTTGTTGTTATTGGGATGTATTCGGCCGCATCTACGGAAAAAAAAGAACACATCAGGATAGTTGCAATGAAAATAGCAAGGTTTTTCATGGTTAGTAATATTATTTAGTTGTTACACAATTCTATTTTGGTTTTTCTCGACAAAGTTAGTTTTTTGATAGATAATAAACAAATTGTATACACGGAATATAAAAAAAACGATTAATGTAATGAAGTAATCATATTTACGACTTTCTCGATTGACCGAAGGAATGTGTTTATTAAGAAATATTTTTCATCGGTAAATTAGTTTAGCAAAAACGGATAAATTGATTGGATATTATTATCTTTGCAAAAGAGCAAGCTTTTTTATAATAGCATAATTTATTAATAAAGCATATATGAGATTTAAAGTTAACCTTAGAGTAAATAGAGGTGTTTATGGAAATCTTCTTCCCATATCATATCAATATGAGTTGAGTTCGTGTATTTACAAAATCATTGCAAAAAGCAATAGTTTATACGCCGAATGGTTACATAATAACGGATTCGCAAACGACAACAAGCGATTTAAGATGTTTGTATTTTCAAACCTCTTCCCTCAATGCAAAGCTATTGGTGACAGGATGTGTATTTTAAACGACACTATGTACCTATACTTGTCATTCTTGCCCGAAAAATCTACCGAAGAGTTCGTAAAAGGTATTTTCCTTGAAAATCAATTAACATTGGGAGACGGGAAAAGTAAAGTGCAATTTCAGGTAGAAAACATTGAAGCATTAGCAACACCGACTATGCACAATTGTGAATTTCAAACATTATCGCCTGTCACGGTCTCCATAAAAAGAGAAAATGGCAGCATAGAATATGTATCACCCGAAAAAGAGGGTTACGGCAAAATGTTGATTAACAACCTCAAAGAAAAATATCTGGCCTTCTACGGCAAATCGTTCAACGGTGATGATAGTTTTGAATTTGAATTGACCTCTCTCGCAAAATCCCGCCTGATAACAATCAAAGCCAACATCCCTTCAATGACGCGAGTAAAAGGATTTAACTACCATTTCAAGCTAAATACCGACGATACGTTGATGCGTATCATGTACGAATCAGGATTAGGAGAAAAAAATTCTGTAGGGTTTGGTATGGTCAATATTGTTAAGCATTTATAATTTAGCCAAATAGTATATATCATTTTCAATTTTCAACGTTCAATTTATATAGCATTGAAACCTGTAATGTAGCCGATGCGCGTTCCAAGCCGCGATCTATTAATCGCACTATCGTAGCATTGAAACCTATGTGGCGACTTGATAACCTTAAAAATGGCGACAGCTATTAATCGCACTATTGTAGAATTAAAACGTTACTAATAATCAGCAATATAGTTTTTTTATTATTAATTTCACTAATATACAACCAAAATTAACAATATATGAATAAAGCGATTTTTACTTTGTTTTTTGTTTTGATGTGCATTACTTTAACTGCGCAGATACAATGGCGAAACGACCGTACCGGAATCTACAACGAGACCGGACTGATGAAGTCGTGGCCGACTAATGGTCCTAAATTGATTTGGCATTTTGACGGATTAGGGAAAGGTTTTTCTTCCGTATCGATTGATAAGGACAAGCTGTTTGTGACCGGATATCATGATGGCAAAGGCTATCTTTATGTTTTTAGCATGGCAGGAAAGCTACTGAATAAAATTGAATATGGCCCCGAATGGGATTCGGATGGCTATGTGGGAGTGCGCAGTACTGTGATTCATGATGATGGAAAGTTGTATGTCGTAAGCGGATTGGCTGAACTGTTTTGTTACGATATTCAGACACTGCAATTGTTGTGGAAAAAGGACTATATTAATGAATACGGCGCAAAAAATACAGCGCATGGATGGAACGGACCACCATTGATTGTAGGCGAAAAATTAATCGTAGCGCCAGGCGGAACGGAATACCATGTTATAGCACTTAATAAAACGACAGGCGAATTGATTTGGAGCACGAAAGGTGCAACGGAAAATGACATGTCAGGCTATGCTACCCCAATTTATATCAGTGACCGGCAGACGCCTCAAGTTGTGGCTATGATGTCCGACCATATTATCGGAATAGATGTATCCGACGGCAAATTGCTATGGTCGCACCACCATACGAATAGATTCAGAGAACATCCCAATACGCCGATTTATAAGGATGGTATGTTGCTTTGCACCAGCGATTACGGTAAAGGCTCCGTTATGTTGCGTTTGACAAATGACGGCCGAAGCGTCGAGAAAGTATGGGAGAACACCGACCTCTCTCACAAGACAGGTAATACAATTAAAATAGGGAATTATGTATATGGGTCGGGCGAAAAATTAAACTGGCATTGTGTGGATTGGCAAACAGGTAAGACCATATACAGCGACCAAACGATTGGAGTAGGCACCGTTATTGCAGCAGACGATATGATGTACTGTTATTCGGAAAAAGGAGAAATGGCTCTGGTAAAACCCAATCACGAAAAATTTGAAATTATCAGTCAATTTTCGGTCACCTTGGGTACCGAGCAACATTGGGCGCATCCGGTAATCTATCAAGGCATACTCTATATTCGGCATGGAGATACGTTGATGGCATATCAATTGAAATGAGGAAATCATAGGATATGTAATTTTTAGAAAATATAGAATTGAGTGATTAACATTAAACTTGAAATTATTGTTTTGTATATCTCAAGTTAATTCGCGTTGATATAACTTTTTTTCGCGTTTGTTGATTTATTAGGGAAATATAATCTTTTTTTTCTACTTTTGCGACTTGAAATAAGGCAATGAGAAGATGCAGTCTACAGTAATGCAGGAGAGGATTAGTCCGGTGAGGTCATCGGAACGGTATATTATTTTGGATATATTAAGAGGAATCGCGTTATTCGGGATTTGTCTGGCAAATTTTCCTGAATTTTCACTATATACTTTTCTTAATAAAGATGTTGTCGAGGCAATGCCTACCGCCGGTATCGACCACATTGTGAAATACGTGCAATATATTTTTGTTGACGGTAAGTTTTATAGCTTGTTCTCGCTTCTTTTCGGCATAGGTTTTACAATTATTATGTCAAACCTGTTGAAAAAGAACAGCAATGGCATGCTGATTTTTTATCGCAGGATGTTTATTCTGTTGATTATAGGCTTTCTTCATCTGATGTTTCTTTGGAGCGGTGACATACTAATGCTGTATGCGCTTATAGGTATGGTGCTTCCGTTATTCAAAAATCTGCCTGATAAAAAGCTTCTTGTGACATCAGCCATATTTATACTTTTCCCTATTGTTATTGATACAGCTCGTGTTGTACTTGATTATAACCCGTCTGCACCATTTATTAGAGCTGCACAATACTACCAGTCTAAATACGGAATTGATGACGATAACTTTGCTGTCTGGCTGCGCGACGGACAGACTTATTGCGATGTGCTAAAATTTACCGTACAAGGCGCGTTTATAAGATGTCAGGAGTTTATCGACGGAAATAGGGCGTTTAAAGTTTTTGGCTTGTTTCTTTTTGGTTTGTATATAGGGCGAAACAAGTTGTATGCCGATTTGGAGAGCAAAGTGGCGTTTTTGAAGAAAGTAAGGTTATACGGATTTCTTATCGGATTACCATTTTCGTTCTTATATGCATGGAGTGCAATGAATAATAATCCGGTGGGAGTGACGGTACGCTCTACAGCTTATGCATTCAGCGCCATACCGATGTGTCTGGCTTATGTTTCAACCGTATGCTTGTGGTATGTGAAGAATAAAGAATTGTCTGTATTCAAATTTATTGCAGCCCCGGGTAGGATGGCTATGACAAATTATATCGGCCAGTCGGCGTTCGGAATGGTAATTTATTACGGGATATTTTTCGGCTTAGGTGCTTCAATGGGTTTGGTGCACGTGGAGCTTGTGGCAGCGGCAGTGTTTATTGTCCAGATATTTTGTAGTTATGTATGGCTGAAACGATATCAGTTCGGTCCGTTTGAGTGGGTGTGGAGAATGTTGACTTACGGAAAAAAATTGAAAATAAGAGGAAATGGTTAATTATAAATTGTTGATTGTTAACGAAAAATAGTGCGTGATTCAGCTGTTCGAAAAAGAAACGATTAAACGATTACACAAATATTCAGTCAAACGAAACAATGAATAAACCAAAAACAAACATATAAATGATGAAAAAATTAATTAGCGGTACATTTTTTGAGGGAGAGAGGCCTTTGTTTGCGACAAACGATATCAGGCTTGAAAACGTAAAGTTTTATCCGGGTGAGTCAGCCATTAAGCAGTGTAATAATGTAGAGGCATATAAATGTGAGTTTATGTGCAAATATCCGTTTTGGCATAATGAAAATGTGCTGATTGAAGATTGTCTCTTTACTGTTTACGGTCGTGCTGCAATATGGTATTCGAAGAATTTACGAATGATAAATACCATAGTCGATGCCCCAAAAATGTTCCGCGAAATGGATGGTCTGTACCTCGAAAATGTAAAGCTTAACAGTGCTGCAGAGTGTTGTTGGAATTGCCGCAATTTGAAGTTCAAAAATGTAGAAGTTAAAAGCGGCGATTACATTTTTATGAATGGCAGGAATATTGAAATTGAAAATTTAAAATTGCAGGGAAACTACTCTTTTCAGGATGCAAAGAATGTTGTTGTCAGGAACTCTTACCTTGACACAAAAGATGCTTTCTGGAATACGGAAGATGTAACAGTGTATGATTCCGTTATTATAGGCGAATATCTTGGATGGCATTCTAAAAATCTTCGTCTTGTGAATTGCGAAATATCAAGTACACAAGCTCTTTGTTATGCAACGAACCTCGTGATGGAAAACTGCACGATGACGCCCGAATGTGACTTATGCTTCGAATATAGTACTCTTAATGCAGAAATAAACAGCCCTGTGACAAGTATTAAGAATCCGAACACAGGCTTAATCAAGGTTAAAAGTGTCGGCGAGATTATTATCGACGAGAACTGTAAGAACCCCGGAAGCTGCGAAATAATTATTGGATAAGCCCCTCTCAATCTCCCCCAAGGGGAGAAGTTGGTAAGCTTTAACGATTAAACGATTCAACATTTTCAATTTACGAAGTGAAGTATAATTTTGACGAAATAGTTTGTCGCCGAGGCAGTAATTCATATAAGTGGGATTCTGCGAAAGATGCGGATGTGCTTCCGATGTGGATTGCCGATATGGATTTCCGTACGGCGCCTCCTGTTATAGAGGCATTGGCAAAGAGAGTACAACATGGTGTTTTCGGTTATACGAAAGTGCCACAGGCTTATTTTGATGCTGTAACGAGTTGGTTCGAAAGGCGTCATAACTTTAGCTTCCGTAAAGAGTGGATATTGTTTACATCAGGCGTTGTTCCTGCTTTGTCTGCTGTTATTAAGGCGCTTACGTGTCCCGGAGATAAGGTGCTTGTTCAGTTGCCTGTATATAATTGCTTCTTTTCGTCTATCCGCAACAACGGCTGCGAGATAGTTTCGAACGACTTGATATATAAAGAGGGAACATATAGCATAAACTTCGAAGATCTGGAAGAAAAAACATCCGACCCCGGAGTTAAACTTCTTCTTCTTTGCAGTCCCCATAATCCGGCCGGCAGGGTATGGACACGTGAGGAGTTGATGAAAATAGGGGAAATTTGCTTTCGAAATAACGTCATAGTTGTTTCCGACGAGATACATTGTGATCTGGTTTATCCCGGCTTTTCGCATATTCCGTTTGCATCTATAAGTGATGAGTTTTTGTACAAATCTGTTACTTGTTCAGCTCCGAGCAAGACTTTTAATCTTGCAGGCGTACAGGTGGCGAATATCCTTGCAGCTGACGATGAGATAAGGCGAAAAATAGATAAGGCGCTGAATATAAATGAGGTATGCGAAATAAACGCTTTTGCTGTTGAGGCTCTTATAGCAGCATATAACGAGGGCGAAGAATGGCTTGAAGAGTTGAAAAAGTATTTACACGATAACTATACCTATCTAAAAAACTTTTTCTCGGAGAATCTTCCCATGTTTAAAATATTGCCGATTGAAGCAACATACCTTGTATGGGTAGATTGCACTGCGCTTGGCCTATCTTCCGCAAAAATAGCGGAAATACTACTCGAAAAAGAAAAACTGTGGATAAACGAAGGTACTATTTACGGTGCGCCCGGTGAAGGCTTTATACGCCTGAACATAGCCTGTCCGAGAGAAACACTCGCACAAGGCCTGAACAGGATTATACAATTGAAAATTGAAAGTTGAAAATTGAAAATGCTTATTTAATTGAAAGTTGAAAATGAATTTTTAATTTTTTCCACTTTGTGAAAAAGACACATTATTTTATTTTTTACATCAAGGTACGTTGTCAATTGATTTTTTTATTTGTGAATTGAATTCTTTGTATTTTTAATTGTCAATTGTGCATTGTCAATTGTCAATTGTTTTAGTAGATGGAGCAACAAAAAACAGGAGTCAGTAAGGTAGCCATAATAGTGGCCTATTTCCTTATATATGTTGTATGGGGTTCGACCTATTATTTTATCGGCGTGACCTTAGACGGGTTACCTCCTTTTCTTCTCGGAGCTTTACGTTTCACTGCCGCAGGGTTGATTCTTTTAGCTTGGTGTCTGTTTCGCGGTGAACCTGTTTTCAAAAAAAGCCTTATAAAAAAATCCATGATAAGCGGTATCGTTCTGCTGTTTATTGACATGGCAGTTGTGATGCTTGCTCAGCAATACCTGAGTAGTAGCCTTGTCGCTATAATCGCATCATCGACAGCGATATGGATTATGGCATTTGACGTTCCGATGTGGAAAAGCAATTTTCGTAGTATTCCGGTCGTTGCCGGTATCGTTATCGGTTTTCTCGGCGTTGCAATGCTTTATATTGAGCAGCTTAATTTTAATGAAATAAATGATCATGGAGAGTATGGCGTACTAATTCTTATATTCGGCTGTATATCATGGTCTTTGGGTACACTATATGCAAAATACCGTTCATCAGCCGAAGAAGAAGTTAACGCTTTTGCAGGTTCTGCTTGGCAGATGCTTTTTGCCGCAGCAACATTCTGGCTGTTTGCTTTTGTTATTGGTGATGTAAAGAATACGGACTTGACTGCCGTACCGTCTTACGCTTGGTATTCGCTGTCGTACCTGATTGTCTTCGGTTCAATCTTTGCATATTCAGCTTATGTGTGGTTGCTGAAAGTACGTCCTGCCACCGAGGTAGGTACACACGCGTATGTGAATCCTTTTATTGCGGTCTTTATAGGGATGACCTTAGGCAATGAAAATGTCACATATATCCAGATGGCGGGACTTGTCGTTATTCTGCTGAGTGTTATGCTGGTAAGCAGGCGCAAAGCCTGAACGAAAATTATACTGCTTGGCGCAGTAATAACGATATTTTCACATCGGTAAAAAATAATTTCTGAAATATGCTTCCTGTATTTTTTACTGAAATGATTTGGCTTATCGAAAATAGAGTTTTATCTTTGCGTGTAAAAGTTACACCATTAATATAAAGTACAAATGAAAAACTATTTATTTATTCTGATAGCCTTTTGCGCTATTACCATCACTGCCGGGGCGCAGACTCCGGACTGGGAAAATCCAGAAATTTTTGCAATTAACAAAGAGGATACAAGGGCGACTGCTATGCCTTTTCCTTCTGAAGAATTAGCAATTACAGATGATTACAAATCATCTCCATACTATTCATCCTTGGACGGGATATGGAAATTCCGATGGGTGCCGAAAGTGGCCGAAGTTCCTGAAGGCTTTTACAATGAAAGCTATAATGTGTCAGGTTGGGCGGATATGCCTGTGCCCGGGAACTGGGAATTTAACGGCTTCGGTGTTCCGATCTATGTTAATAACGGTTTCGGCTTTCGTGCAAGGCCACCGCTTACCGACCGCGAAAACACTCCTGTAGGAGTTTACAGGCATGATTTTAATATCCCTGACAACTGGGACGATCGTCGTGTGTTCATTCATTTTGAAGCCGGAACAGGTGCGATGTATGTATGGGTAAACGGACAAAAAGTGGGGTACACTCAAAACGCTAAAAGCCCTGCGGAATTTGAAATTACGAAGTATATTCGTAAAGGAAAAAATACCCTTGCCTGTCAGGAACATAAGTATAGTGATGGCACATACCTCGAAGATCAGGATAAGTGGCGATTGGGAGGATTAAACAGAAGTGTTTACCTGTATTCCACAGCTCAAACGCGTATACTCGATTTTTTTGCACATCCCGATTTGGATGGCAGTTATAAAAACGGAATATTCAGTATTGAAGTAAATCTGAAAAACTATTCGAATGAAGCAAAGAGTCAATCCGTTGAAGTGTCAATTGTTGATAAAGCAGGAAAAAGAGTTTTTAAAAAATCGCAGAGCGTGAATATTCCTTCCGGTAATACATCTGAAGTGAAGTTATCGGGTAATATCTCCAATCCGTTGAAATGGACGGCAGAGACTCCCAATCTTTATACTATGCTTATAACATTGAAAGAAGGAAATAAAGTTATAGAGTCGACATCTCACAAGATTGGATTCAGGAAGATAGAGATAAAAGACGGACAATTATTTGTTAACGGCAAGAAAGTATATTTCAAGGGCGTGAACCTGCATGAATTCAACACAAATACAGGAAATGTAGTGACACGCGAAATAATGATGCGCAACTTGCAGTTGATGAAAGAGTTGAATATTAACGCAGTTCGTACATCTCACTATCCGCAGCCGACATTGTGGTATAAGCTATGCGATGAATACGGGATGTACCTTGTCGACGAGGCAAACCTTGAATCACACGGTTTGGGTTATGGTCCCGATAATGTATCAAACTTCCCTGAATGGAAAGCACAGCACATGGACCGCATTATCCGCGCTGTCGAACGCGATAAAAACCATGCATCGGTAATATTCTGGTCATTAGGAAATGAAGCAAGCAACGGAAAAGCGTTCTTTGACATGTACGACTGGGCGAAAGAGCGTGACAAAAGCCGCCCTGTACAATACGAGCAGGCTTACCAGCGCGACAGAAATACGGACGTAATATGCCATATGTACCCTTCATGGGCTAATATGACCCGTGACGCGGAAAAAGACCTCGGACGCCCGTACATCATGTGCGAATATGCACATGCTATGGGTAACAGTATGGGTAATTTTCAGGAATATTGGGACCTGATGCGTTCGAGCAAGAATATGCAGGGCGGATTTATTTGGGAATGGTATAACCACGGCTATCCTGCGAAAGATGAGCAGGGACGTTTTTACTGGGCGTATGGCGGCGACCTTAACGGATATAACCAGATGAATCAGGGTAACTTCTGTATGGACGGAATAATCACCCCCGACCAGAAATATATGCCTCATACATACATAGTTAAAAAGGTTTACCAAAACATTCTTTTTGAGGCTAAAAATGCAAATGCGGGAGTAGTTACGGTTATTAACGACTTTAATTTTACCGATATAACACCGCAGAATTATACATTTAAATGGGTATTGCTTAAAAATGGAGAATCTACTGCGGAAGGTACTTTTGATATGACCATAAAGGCTGAATCAAGCAAAGATATAACGTTAAAACTTCCGTCAATGGAAATGAAAGCAGGTGTTGAGTACTATCTGCAGATATTTGCATATTCTCGTCAGGCAACAGAATTTATACCATCAGGATTTGAAGTGGCAAAAGGTGAGTTTGCATTTAATAATAACAACTATTTCGTAAAAGAAACAATAAGCGGTTCTTCTGTTGAATCGGAAGAGTCGGAAGGTCGATTAACAGTTAAGGCAGGAGGTATAACATACGATTTTTCTTCAAGAGAAGGCCGTTTCAGCCTGATGAACGTAGCTGACGGTAACCGTCGTATTTTCCGCGAACTGCCACGCATGAACTTCTGGCGTGCACCGACAGATAATGACTTTGGTTCTAACGACCAGTATAATATGCTCCTTTGGAATGCAGCAAGTCAAAATCAGATATATAAGTATAAAGGCAATGAAAAAGTATCTGACGGTTTACGCGTAAAATACGAAGTTACGCCTCGCGGTATTGCCGCAAAGGTTGATTTAACTTATACGGTAAACAATGACGGCAGCCTGACAATTGATGCCAAATATCAGGGTATGTCGGACGATTTGCCCGAGATGATGCGTTTTGGTATGATAATGTCTCTTCCAAGAGATGTGGATAATTTCGCATGGTATGGACGTGGTCCGCACGAAAATTATGCCGACCGTAAAGTCGATGCATTTATGGGAATATGGAACGGAAAAGTAAGCGAACAGGCATTTGAATACTACCGTCCGCAAGAGACCGGGAACAAAACGGACGTACGATGGCTGACATTAAAAGACAAAGATGGCAAAGGGATTGAGATAACAGGTACTCAACCGCTTTCGGTAAGTGCAACAAATTATAAACCTGAAGACCTTGATCCGGGGCTTACAAAGAAACAACAACACTGGTCTGATGTTTTACCGCTAAACACGACTGTGCTTTGTGTGGACCTTGTTCAACGCGGAGTAGCCGGACTAAACTCATGGGGCGCTTTACCATTAGATGAATACAGATTGACAGCAAAAGAATATTCTTATTCATATACAATCAAAGTACTGAAATAACAAAATACATAAAATCAATACGGGGGAATGTGCAGTGAAAAACTACATTTCCCCGTTTTGTTTACCTAAATACGCTTATTGTGAATTTTTATTTTTTATATTTGCATTGTAAGACAAATAAATTAACGACTAAATTAGATCATGGAAAAAACAAAAAAAGTATTCAGATCACGGATAAGCGTGTTAATGATTGGACTTTTACTCGCTATGTTCGTCCCAATATGTGTAGGATTATATAAAAATAAAGTGTATGATGGTTTTTTCACTATGTCAGGTATTTTGTTGTTTGTAATTTTTTTTGGTTTCTACGGAATGCGTTACATAATCTCAGAAAACATATTGTACCTAAAGTGGTGGTTTATTCCACTTAGAGAAGTGGATGTAACATATATTGAATCTGTGAAGCGAACCTACGATCCTATTTCTGCACCTGCTTCATCCATAAAAAGATTACTTATCAAATTTAAGGGACTATCATTCTCTTCATTTATGATATCGCCGGTTAATGAAGAAGAATTTATTTCAGAATTGAAAGCAATAAATCCCGATATCAAGATCAACGTTCCTATAAAAAAAGGGATTTGGCGGTTTTGGGATTGGGATGTCTAATAAATAATGAAATTGTGGAAAAACAGAGAAAGTATTTGAGAGGAGTAAGAAAATGTGAATATTTGATTGTTGAGTAAAAATTTTCCATATCTTTGTCGGTGATGTGTTTTTTTTCCATAAAATTTAAAGTTTAATATTATGAAACGAGTTTTGTATGCATTTATATGCTTAATGTTTTTATCTACAGCGTTATATACGCAAAGTGCAACAACTGAAGTTGCAAGTGTTAATGAGATACAGGATGATCCGGTTAGGGACGCGAAGGAATATGCCGGACGGTACATTTTTAAAGCAAATGGAGCTGATGAAGTAGTTGTTGTCACAGTTATTAATGATTCGTTACTCAATGTTTCGGCTTATATGGGTGAGGGATATGTAAAGCGTGCTGTAAAAGATAAATTTAAATTTACGGACTTTGACGGAAGTATCGAATTTGTATCGAACGAATCGAACAAGATCGTAGGATTTAAAGCGACTATTGAAGAAGCCGGCGTTTATGATCTCGATGTCCGTAAAGAGGAAAAGAAAGACTAACAGATTTTTTTAGTAAATGAATAAAATTGTTCCTAAAAACAGAGAGCAGGTTGGCTGGATCGACCTGCTTCGAGTTGTTGCTTGCTTTTTAGTAATAATCTCCCATTCGTGCGACTCGTTTGTGGGACAGTTTGATAATAATCATTATGAGTTCCTTTCCGGAGCATATATCGGTAGTATCGTACGCGCTTGCGTACCGTTGTTTGTTATGATATCGGGAATATTACTGCTTCCGATAGATGTAGATATGGCAACCTTTTATTCCAAAAGAACAAAAAGACTGCTGGCACCTTTTATCTTCTGGTCACTTGCTCTTCCTGTCATTTTCTTTTTGTATGTCAATTCGGGTGTAGAAATAATTAACCCTATGTTGATAGTCGAAGATCACACCGTGGAAATGACATTGCGAAAATTCTACCTTTTCATATTCAATTTCAATTTTGACACTATTCCGCTCTGGTATGTATATATGTTAGTTGGACTTTATCTGTTTATGCCGATCATCAGTCCATGGTTGAAGCAGGCCTCTAAAAAAGACATTAAACGGTTTTTGCTTATATGGCTTGTAAGCATGTGTTTGCCTTATATGCAAATGCTTGCTCCGTTGTTGGGATATCAGGGAAACTATGGCAGTATGGGAATTCTTGGAGTATGCGAATGGAATGCATATGGTGCGTTTTATTATTTTTCCGGATTTTTGGGTTATATCGTTCTTGCGTATTATCTTAAACGATTTCCACTCGACTGGACATGGAAACGAACACTTTGGACTGCAATACCGCTGTTCCTGACCGGCTATGCGATTACTGCCGAAGGTTTTATACTGACACAGAAATATTTCCCCGGCAGCTATGCTAATTTGGAGATAATATGGTATTTTTCAGGAATAAACGTCTTCATGATGACTATATCAATGTTTATTGTTTTTCAAAAGATGAAGATAAAAGCATCTCCGGTTTTAACAAAAATAGCTTCTCTGACTTTCGGGATATATCTATGCCATTTTATTTTCGTACAATATGCATACGACCTTATCTATCCGAATATTAATGCTCCCGCGGCTGTTAAAATACTTATGATTGCGATATTCACCTTTGCCGTATCTCTGATTGTAATATGGTTGATGAGTCTGAGTAAGATAACGAGGAAAGTGATAATGTAACAAAAAAGGCCCCACATTGTGAGGCCGATTTTGTTTTTATACTTTAGGCAGGGACCACGGAGCGCGGTATTCTTTTGAGAGAAATTTATTTGCGTCCTGATCGTTTGTGAATTTTGTGCCGTCCCAATAAAGTTTTTTGCCTGTACGGTATGCCACATTACCTAATGCCGAGAATTTACATATATGTGAGCCTATTTCAATGCTTGCGTTTGTATTGCGGTCGCGACGTTTGATACAATCGAGGTGATTAATTGCGTGCAGATCAAGTCCGCCGGGGCCTCTTTCTCTTGTTGGTTTGTATGCTTCCATACGTGCAACCCTGTTCACTACTTCAGGTATTACTTCCCATCCTCCGCGGTCTACAACGAGTGTACCGTTTTCACCGACGAAAGCTACACCATGTTCGCGTCCGTAAGCGCCATCGTTTATGCCAATTGCATGATCCCAAAGTACGGTGAAATCGTCAAATTCATATAGTGTCTGTAGTGTGTCGGGTGTTTCGCATGCATCATCGGGGTAGCCGAATTTTCCACCCATGGCCATTACTGATTTTGGCGTATGTACGTCCATGCCGAAAAGTGCATAGTCAAGAAGATGAACGCCCCAGTCGGTCATCAAACCGCCTGCATAATCCCAGAACCAACGAAATGTGAAGTGGAAGCGATTCTCGTTGAAACGGCGTGAAGGAGCCGGCCCCAGCCACATATCATAGTCAACTCCTGCGGGAGCGTCAGTGTCCGGTTTAATAGGGATTGAAGGACACCAGCCCTGATATGAGAATACTCGTACAGTACGTATTTTTCCCAATACGCCCGAACGTATATATTTTACAGCAGCTTGCCAATGAGGTTCGCTACGTTGCCATTGCCCAACCTGAACAACTTTGTTATAACGTTCAGCTGCACGAGCCATCACGTTACATTCTTCTATAGTCATTCCAATAGGTTTCTCGATAAAAACATCTTTTCCTGCTTCGCATGCAGCAACCATCTGAATACAATGCCAATGGTCGGGAGTGCCCACAATAACAATATCAATATCTTTATTGTCAATCAGCTTGCGCCAGTCTTTGTAGATATTAGGCACTTTAGATCCCTGAATTTTTTCTGTCTCTGCTTTGCGTTTGTCAAGCACCGACTGGTCGATGTCTGCCAAAGCAATACATTCACACTCTTTGTTTTTCAGGAATGCGACAAGGTCGGAGAACCCTTGGCCATTACATCCGATAAGTCCTATTTTTACTTTGTCGCTCGGCGCGGTTTTATTTTGCCCTGCCGAATAGATAACATTAGGCATGGCAATAAGCCCTGCGCCTGTTAAGAATGAACTTTTAATAAAATTACGTCTGCTTGTCATAATAATTAAATTTATGGTTGTCGTTTAAGAATACAAATATAAAAAGTGTAAACAACAAACTTGACTTTTTTTATCATAAATAATCTTAATAACAAAAATTATCAAAGCTCTACTGCCGATAACTCCGCATAAGTCTTTTGAAAATCGCGTTCGGCTTCCAATGCTTGGCTTACGATGTCGTAATAAAGTCCTAACTCGACGATATATTCTAAAAGCGATATTTCGCCGGCATCAAGGGCTTTTTTCAGCAGGTCTGTGTTGTTTGCCGTTTGCAGTGATTTGCGGTATGTGTTGGCTGTAGCTTGCATTCCTGACGTTCGGTCGTATAATATTTTGAGCTGTCCGTAGAATTGGAGTTTGCTGTCCGATTCTCTTGATTCGGCTGCTTTTACTGCCGACCTTGCATGTTTTATGCGTTTTTTATTTTCCCATAAAGGAATGGAAACTCCGACGGAAATGCCCTGATAACGTTCTCCTACTACCTTTTCACTCATATATCCCGCAGAAAATTCGGGCAACCCCATTGCTTTACTCAATTGTACCTGCTTTTTACTTACTTCAACCTCCTGTTTGACGTATGCCAGAACGGGATTTTTTTGCTCGGCTTGTACATACCAATCATCAAAATTCAAAGGCAACTCTACAAGGGTATATTGTTCATCGTTTAAAGAGACTCCGGTTCCTGCGTTCAACCTTTTTAACTCTGACAGCAGGGCTTTTCGTTCTACTTCTATGCGTGATATTTCACCTTGTGTAATCGACAGGTTGAGGTTTGCTTTGTTGTACTCTAAAATGCTTGCATCGCCTTTATCCAAGCGCTCCTTGAATCCCGAGGCAATCGTTTCGGCATGTTGCAGGCGTAAGTTCAGTTCCTTCATCAGAGAGTTGCAGTAGATAAGCTCGATGCAGTACTGCTTTGCTTCCAGAAGAATGTTCATCCTGTCGGATTTGTACTGCCATTCTGCCAAATCGTTTTTTCCGTTCGCCAATCGGTTCTTCATCCCCGTTATGGTGGGGATATCGAACGATTGGGAGATACTGAAATCGGTTCGGTTGCCTATGTCGGCAGGATTGCCCCAAAGGTAGTTGAATCCTACTTCGGGATTTGGCAAGTATATATCTGTCTTATTCTCGAGCTTTTGCGCTTCGACACTTTCTCTGAAAAATTTCAATGTCGTATTGTTTTCTTCTATCGAAGAAAGTACGGACTCAATATTGTTTTGGGCAAAAAGCCGGAGGCATGTGAGCATAACCAGAGCGCTTATTATAATTTTTTTCATTTCGTTAAATTGTTGAATCGTTTAATCGTTAAAAGCCCCTCCCCAACCCTCCCCCATAGGGAGGGAGATGTGAACTCATGTTATTTATAATCGTTAAAGCTTACCAACTTCTCCCCTTGGGGAAGATTGAGAGGGGATCCTCTTATTTGTAAGGAGGTACATAATCGGGATTATGAAACCGTTTAGAAGCGTGGATGTCAACAGGCCTCCAAGGATTACTTTCGCCATAGGGCTTTGTATTTCGTTTCCGGGTAAATCACCGCTTATAGCTAGAGGGATAAGTGCAAGTCCCGAAGACAAAGCCGTCATCAATATTGGATTCAGGCGGTCTAATGAGCCTTGCATAACACTGTCGATGACTGAAAAACCTTCGTGTTGTTGCAGATCGTTATATCGAGATATAAGCAATATGCCGTTGCGAGTTGCTATACCGAACAGCGAAATAAAGCCGATTATGGCAGGGATACATATCACTCCGCCTGTTATGAATATTGCAAACACTCCTCCTATTAATGCTAAAGGAAGGTTCAACAGTACAACGACGGATTGTGTCGTGCTCTTGAATTGATTGAAAAGCAGCATGAACATCGCTAATATGGCAAAGAAAGAGGTGATTAGCAGTGTCCGCGATGCGGCTTGCTCGTTCTCGAACTGTCCGCCGTATTCGATATGATATCCTTCGGGAAGAGTTATTTTATCGTTAATGTTTTTCTGTATATCGTTTACTACGCCCCTTAAATCGCGTCCTGCGATATTTGCGGAAATAACGATTTTACGCATTACATTTTCCCTGTTTATGGTATTCGGTCCTGTTGAAGAGGTTATTTCGGCAATATTACTCAGAGGGACTTTGCGTCCGTCACCGGCATCGACTATCAAATTTTTTATTTTGTCGGCAGTCTCTCTGCTTTCGTCGTTTACTTTCAGTGTCAGGTCAAAAGATTGATTCCCTTCATAGACAATGGAAACGACTTCTCCTGCCAGCATAACATTGATGATTTCGGCAAATTCAGGCAGTGAAATGCCGTATTTTGCCATTATCTCACGCTTCGGCTCTATCTTCAGCTGCGGACGCTCTACCTGCTGCTCAACATTCAGGTCGGCAATGCCTTCTATATCTTCGATTGAAGCTTTTATTTGATTGCCCAACGAAAACATTTTATTCAAATCGGTACCGAACAGTTTTATGGCTATGTTGGCACGGGTGCCTGATAACATCGCGTCGATACGATGTGATATGGGCTGTCCAATCTCAATATTTGCACCGGGAAGCGCTTTCAACTTCTCTCTTACTTCGACCAGCAACTCATCTTTTGAGCGTTTGTCAAGTATGAACGGCGCCTCTATCTCCGAAGTGTTGACTCCCAATGCATGCTCGTCAAGCTCAGCACGACCTGTCTTGCGTCCGACGGTTTGAATTTCAGGTATGGACATAAGCAGTTTTTCCGCGATTAATCCTATTTTGTCGGATTCTTCGAGCGAGATGCCCGGTAAAGTGCTTACATTTATTGTAAAAGAACCTTCATTGAAATCAGGCAGGAAGCTGCGCCCCAAAGAGAAGAATACAATGACGGCAACTATAAATACTCCCCCTGTGGCGCTCAAAACTATCTTTTTATGGTTTAGCGTCCATCCCAATGCCTTTTCGTATATAGTTTTTAGTTTCAGGGCTACGAAAGATTCTTTTTCGGGCTTATCTCCTTTTTTCGGTTTACCGAGCATGTAGCTGCACAGTACGGGCGTGAGTGTCAATGCCACAAATGTCGATGCAACCAAGGCTACTATAAAAGCTATTCCGAGCGGCACAAGCATGCGTCCTTCCATCCCCGAAAGGAAAAACAATGGGATGAAACTTGCGATAATGATAAGCGTCGAGTTAAGGATAGGCATACGAACCTCTTTAGATGCATTGAACACCACCGTCAACACTGTTTTTTGCTCCTCCGGCGGTTTTTGCCTGTTTTCACGCAACCGTTTGAAGACATTCTCGACGTCCACAATTGCATCATCCACGAGCGAGCCGATTGCTATAGCCATACCTCCAAGGCTCATCGTGTTAATAGTCAGACCCATAAACTTGAGGGTGAGTATTGCGCAGACAAGCGACAAAGGGATAGTTACAAGCGAAATAATCGTTGTGCGCCCGTTCATTAAGAATATGATAAGTACGAAAACAACAAATATGCCGCCTTCGTACATGGCTTTTTGGACGTTACTGATAGAATTATCTATGAAACGTGCCTGACGGAAAATATCGCTCGATATTTTTACATCGGCAGGAAGTGATTGTTGCAGTTCGGTAAGTGCGTTATCAAGTTTTTCGGTCAGTTCCAATGTGCTTATTGCAGGTTGTTTTGTTACGGTAATAATCACGGATGCTTTTCCGTCGTTCGATGCGACGCCTAATTTAGGCGCTTTGTTGCCTATTTTTACATCAGCGATATTTTCAATAAGAATCGGAACATCATTGACCGTTTTGACAACAGATTTCCCAAACTCCGATACTTTATTCATTGAAAGAACGCCTCTTAAAATATATTCGTTACCGTATTCGTTCAATATCCCTCCGGAAGCATTCAGGTTCATGTCCTTTGTGACGGCAATCACCTCATCTAATCCCACTTCGAAATGTTTCATCTTTTCAGGGTTGAGCAATATCTGATATTCCTTTATTTCACCGCCTATTACGGCTACCTGTGCCACACCTCCCGTGGAGAGCAGGCGCGGGCGTATTGTCCAATCTGCCATCGTGCGCAAATCCTGCAACGAAGTAGTCTCTGCGGTAAGGCCGATAATCATTAGCTCTCCCAGAATGGACGACTGCGGTCCCAGAGTAGGGTTGCCTGCGTTCGAAGGTAATTCGTCTTTAACTACGGATAGCTTTTCCGATACTATTTGTCGTGCGATATAAATATCCGTGCCCCAGCCGAATTCTACCCAAACGATAGAAAATCCTGTCGTTGAAGATGAGCGCACACGACGAACGTCTGTCGCACCGTTAAGAGCCGTTTCAACAGGGAATGTCACGAGCCGCTCCACCTCTTCGGGAGCCATTCCCGCAGCTTCTGTCATTACGACAACAGTTGGTGCGTTCAGGTCGGGGAAGACGTCAACTTCCATATTTGTGGCGGTATATGTCCCTGCCAGCATCAGCAATATGGACGAAACCAGAACGAGCATCCGGTTGTTAAGCGAAAATTTTATTATATTATTCAACATTTTATTAAATTGAAAATTGAAAATTAATGCGAATGACTGTGACCATCGGGTATTACTGACGATATTGCCGCAAGCTTTACCTGATAAACGCCTTTTGTTACTACTTTGTCTCCGGTCTTTAATCCTGAAAGGATTTGTACTCTCTCTCCGTTATTATGACCGAGCGTAACTTCCTGTTTCTTATACTCTTCTTCGCTAATCTTCAAATAAATGAAGTTAAGTCCTTGTTCTTCAGTAATTGCCGATACAGGTGTTGAAAAAACGTTATTCAACGGATTTGTAAGCAGAAATACCTCTGTAAAAGAGCCGGGAATAATATCTCCGACATTGTCAAATTCGAATGTCACGGGGATATAAAAAGACTGTTGCCCCGATGTTTTTCCATATGACAATAAACGCCCGTTTAAGTCGGATAACTTGTAGACTACATCGTCGTAAGCCGGTTTGAAGTTTGCGCTGCTAATATTTTTAAGAAATTTGTAGTGGTTTTCCGAAACTTCCGCCACCAATTGAAGGCGTTTGTTTTGTGAAACAGTAGCGATAGGCTGTCCTACGGAAACGTACTCGCCTTGTCCGACAAGCCTGTTTTTGATGAATCCGTTAATGGGTGACGTTACTTTTACGCCGTTTTCAGTTATTGTCGAAGCATGCGCCTCGTAAGCAGATTTTGCCGTTTCGTAGCGTAGCTTTACCTGCTCATAGTCCTTAACCGAAATAATTTGGTCTTTAATAAGGCTTTCGGCACGCTGCATTTCTTTTTGAACCGTTTCAAACTCGAATTTTGCTTTTGCTGCAGGGTCGCCCTCAAGTATTTTTTTTGCGGAGATAGTAACGATTGCTTCGCCCGACCTGATTGTAGCACCGTCGGAAATTGAAGGATTAATAAATGAAACTATTCCGTTCGATGTAGCGGCAATAACCGCTTCATCTCCTTGGGCAGCCATAACATGTCCGCTTGTTTTTAGGACATGTGAGAATGTGCCGGGAGATGCTGTTTCAACAGTTAAGCCTACTAATTCAGCCTGTTTTTTTGAAAATATTATTTCATCGGAATGTCCATCATGGTCGTGTCCCTCATGATTGTGTCCTTCGTGGTTGTGCCCTTCGTGGTCATGCCCCTCGTGGTCGTCTCCTTCATGATTGTGCCCTTCGTGGTCATGCCCCTCGTGGTCGTCTCCTTCATGATTGTGCCCTTCGTGGTCGTGTCCTTCGTGGTTGTGCCCCTCGTGGTCATGTCCTTCGTGACTGTCTCCATCGTGGTCATGTCCCTCATGACTATGCCCACTCGCCCCCGCATTCTCGTGCTTGTTTTCGGATGAGTGGTTATCATTATTTTGTTTGTCTGAATTGCATCCGGTAAATAATGATATTGCCATTATAATAAAAAAACATGTTATATAAGTTCTCATTTTTTTGTTATTTTAATGTTTAATATTTTCGATAGACCTAAAGGCTAACGAATTAATATTCGTCAATGCGAACGTTTTGATTAGTGAGAACAGTGCCAAATCTTACTTTGACTATGCTGAATCACAATAAAAGACGAGATAAAACAACTGATAGAGAAGCAATCTTTTTATTGCAAATAGATTGCTGCTTCGCTTTGTTCATAGCAATGACGGTGTCAAAAACGACACTTTGTAAACCCTCAAATACGAGGGTTTGATTAAACTAAAATAACGGGAGGGGCGCGTAAGCCGTGGTATTGGTTGGCTTCCGCAGAATTATATAAGAGAAAATGTTCCTCGTATTCGATTTTGAGGAATCTGTATTCTGAATCAAAGTCTATAAAGCTTGCAACAAGGAAGTATGCAGAAAATAGATGTGAGTTATTATCCTTATTGGTAGATATTTTATATTTATTTTCATCATCATTAGGATGTGGTATGGCAAATTCCGCTTCGACCAAACATTTGCTGTTATGACCTTTGTCCGGCGCTTCACCATGATGCGTATGTTCGTCATTAATAGCATTATCATGTTCGCATACCTCAATAATTATACATGCCGTCCCATCATCATGGTGATGATGAGGTACAATCATAAGTATCAACAATATAAATGTTGCTACCGACTGCATTGATATAGAAATTTTGCGTTTCACAATAAACTATAACTAAAATAGATTGTGCAAATATAAAACATTTTTCTTGCAACCAAGTTGCAAGAAAATATTTTATAAAAAAATTATCCTAAGCGGTGCTTTCAAAAAGAATATCTATATTTGTCGTATTAATACAAAAATATAGTTAATGAAAAGATTTTTTATGGCTTTAGCAATAATTCTGTTTATAATAAGCGGATGTAGTGGAGGCAAAAAAGATGGTGTCAAGGATGAGGGTATAATCACAGTTGACGTAACAAAAACTTACCCTAAAAAGGATTTGGTTCTTCAGGATTTTATGGATGTGGAATATATTGCATTAGAGACAAATGACGAGTTTCTAAATACAGGTGATGTTATGGATGTGGGTAAGGAACTCGTTCTGGTAACAAATTACCGGAATGGTGATATTTTTTTATATAACAGGAGCGGTAAAGCGTTGAGAAAGATAAACCGAGAGGGGCAGGGTTCAGAAGAATATACAAGACTTTCAGAAGTTATTCTGGATGAAGAAAAAAGTGAATTATTTGTCTACAGCCGTTCCTCAAAAAAAAATATAGTATATGATTTATCCGGAAATTTTAAAAGAAGTTTCGATATTAATGATAATGGTGGCATTATTAATATTTATAAATATGAAAAAGAAAACTTTATTCATAATGAGGTAATTTTTAATTTATATAATGATAATGCTCAAGAAGAGAAAAATGCAGAGTCATTTTATATAATATCCAAACAGGATGGGAGTGTTGTCAAGGAAATCAAAATTCCATTTATTAAAGAAAAGTCACCGGCTATTATAAAAAGAGACGGCGAAATGATTATAGTTTCTTTTTTAAATATTACTTCAATAATCTCAAATAATGGCAATACATATATTACACCAATCTCATCTGATACTGTTTTTAGATATTTGCCTGACCACAATATGGAGCCATTCATTGTAAGAACCCCCTCTATACAATCAATGGAAACGGAAGTGTATCTTTTCCCAACCATTTTAACTGATCAGTACTATTTTATGGAAAGCGCAAGAAAAGAGAAAGATTCTCCGAGAATAAATTTGTTGTACGATCGAAAAGAAAAGGCTATATATGAATATACCGTGAATAATAGTGACTACACCGACCGTATCGAAAGTTTTTCAGAAACAGTTATAAATGATGAAATCGCCATGTACGCGAAATTTGAGGCTTTTGAGCTTATTGAAGCAAACGAACAAGGAAAGTTAAAAGGAAAACTGAAAGAAATTGCCGAAGGATTGGACGAGGATGACAACCCTGTCATTATGTTGGCGAAGTACAAACGGTGAAAAACAATTGACAATTAAAATCAATGCACAATTAAAACAATTGACAATGCACAATTGACAATTAAAAATACAAAGAATTCAATTCATAAATAAAAAAATCAATTGACAACGTACCTTAATGTAAAAAATAAAATAATGTGTCTTTTTCACAAAGTGGAAAAAATTAAAAAAACATTTTCAACTTTCAATTAATTAAGTATGAAACAAAAAATAATTAGCCCAATCCTTCTGGCATGTACCGTAGCCGGTAGCTGTGCAGCAAAGAATGTGAA
>JGI994J12354_10000507_pt1 | contig 38720 bp, 35 predicted proteins | sample IntmicLarv3ML3BL_FD_12354 | JGI IMG/M metagenome (IMG submission 12354) | reverse complement strand
TGTAATTGATTCAACCAATTTTTTTTCTTTTGCCATTTTCATTCTCCCATTCTAATTATCGTTAGTTGTGCGTTTTTGTTTCCTAGAAGTATTTTCCTATTTTAATACAAAGAGCTTGCTCGCAGACCTGCCACAGCGAGCGCCTTTCCTGTACGCGAGTGCGTATCCCACGAAATATTTTTGGTATAATAGGACGTAATTTCCTATTACAACAAAAAACCGCCAAATTTTCATATCCCACAAAGGGACCGAAAAATCGGCGGTACCACCCTAATTAACTACAAATTCCGTAGTTCTCTCATACCATGTAACGCTGGTCACGCTGTGTTTTCACACAGTAGCTCCAAGGTAGGTTCCATACCATTTCATGTAAAAGCCTCTCACCACGCAGCTCTCTCTCTGTACACTTCCGTGTATGTACTATTCCTTTTCATTGCCAAATATTCAATACTTATGCCACCACAAATATGTATCATTTGTTAAGTGTATGTTTGCACTGATATATTTTTTTCATATTCGCAATTTTAATAAAATTTCCTCTATTTGTCAAGGTTATTCCCACATTTTAGACATATTGGATAATTCGTGTCAATAGCATGATTGCAAATATAGAGTTAAGAGTGTGATATTCGTCTTGAACATCACACTCTTTTAGGTTACTCTTAAAAATTTTTTTCATCAATACGATTTTTTAAAGAAAGTTCATTCTAAATTGTTGATTTCCTCTTCCTGTTCTCTGCCATAATAGTACTCTTGTATTATTTGCTGTTTTTTCACCCTCACAATCTAAAAATAAATTCGTACCACTAACTCTAATTTCAACTCTACCTTCTCCAAGCCTATTAATTTCCCAGTATTCATCCTTAATATTGGAGCTGTTTGCTGGTACAAATTTCACACCAGGACCTGCTGGATCTTTCACTAAAATAGAATCTCTAGTACTATTCCATATTCTATAATCATTATTCCCTTTATGAACAATTTTTTCTAAATAGAATGTAGTATTTGCTGCATTGGCATTATTATTCAAAACAAGATTGCTTGCATTGTTGATAGAAAGTAGAACCTTTGTATTCGTAGGTACTGCAAGCTGAATTTTACTATCAAATTTATCTGATGTTAAGAAAAATCTCTGATTCAGATTATTATTGCGTTTCCACAACCCTATTTCTGTACCATTTAGATTTCTCGCGCCATTAACATCTAAAACCTCTTTTGTAAGAACATTTTCAATTATGTAACTCGCATCTGCATGTCGTATCAATTTCCATTGTTGGCTTGTATGCATACCATGTCCTGTAGAGATAGTTACAAATCTTACCTTACCATCACTTTCTCTTGTAAGTATTTTATCTCTAGTTCTATTCCAAATTCTATATATATCTCCCTCTAAATGTTCCATATGGAATGTTTCTTGATACAAATTATTGGTTGCTCCAAGAGTAACATCTCCTGATGTAGTCGTTCTTATACCTTTATGTCCCGCCATAGCCGTATGAATTTGAGTTTCCTCTAAAACAGTTGGAATTCTAACATTGATTGATGATATCGCTGAATACGTACCATGTTTTCCAATCGCTTGAATCTGCACTGCTTTTCTCTCACCTGGAGTTATGTTTTTAATAACATAGCTCAACACTGGATGATTGAGTCTATATATTGGCTGTTCTTTTCCATCTATAACTATTCGATAACCTTGTATATCTGTTTGGTTTGTGGCATTCCATCTGATTGTAACAGAATTTTTATCCACAGAATAGAGATTAAGATTCTCAGGTCTTGTCACCACTTCTTTTTTTGTAAATAAACTAATATTGTTTTGTGGTGATACGGTGTTATACCAAGTAACTGCTGTTACTGTATACATATAAAGAGAATCTGGAGTCAGTCCTGTAATTACAATTCTTGGCTGTCTTACTATTGTGGTTGTTCGCGCTTTGATATCAAAGACTTGATATTCCCTAACCATTCCATGAGTTGGAGGATTCCATTCTAACGTTACTTCTGATTCTGTAATTCTTGTTGCACGTAATTGGGTTGGTTGGGTAACATACTCTTCTGTTCTTGTGCTGCTTGATCTACTAACCTCAGATAATTTCCCATCAGCATCCACTGCTCGCACTGTGTATGTGTACGCTGTATCGTCTTTTAGCCCAGTATCTTCAAACTCTGTTTTGGTTACTGTCGCTACTTCTTTCCCATCTCTATATACCTTATAAGATACTGCTATCCCCTTTTCTGGCTTAGTCCATGCTATTTTCACTGTTGTGTCTGTGACTGCAAGCACTCTTAGATCTGTAGGTTCACTTATTTTTTCTTTGGCAGTTGTTGCAATTACTGCATTACTTGCTTTAGACAACTTCCCATCAGCATCTACTGCTTTTACTGTGTAGGTATATTCTGTTCCTGCTTTTAGCCCAGTATCTTCAAACTCTGCTTTGTTTACTGTCGCTATTTCTTTCCCATCTCTATACACCTTATAAGATACTGCATTACCCTCTATTGGTTTTGCCCATCCTAATTTTACTGTTGTTTCACTAACATTTACCAAAACAACATTTTCTGGCATTCCTATTTCTACAATAATTGGTTCTTCAACTGGTTCCTCAACTGGTTCCTCAACTGGTTCTTCACTTGGTTCTTGTACCTCTGGCAATGTAGCACTTCCGCCAAATCCAAGTGATGCACCCGTATATTCAAATCGTTCTTGCACACGTCCTGCGCCGCCATCTATTTGAGCATCTCTATTTACTGACCAAAATGATACCTGACCAATTTCTTTCTCTTTCGCGTGCTCTACAACACCTCTCATGTTTTCAACTGTAAAAAATGGATGTCCCTCATTTTCCCATGCGATAGATGGTGTGGTTCCTATCTTTTTATATGCTTGTGCATCAGTCAATGTGATGCCCGCATATGTTTTATAGTAGTCTTGCACTTGTTTCATTGTGTTTTCAACAGCATCCTTTGAACCTTGCTCATAATCTGCTACAGATGGTCCATAGCACATTGTCATAATATTAACTATTGCAAGATCAACGCCTGCGTCTAAAAATGCCTCCATTGTTCCAAGTCCATCACCTGTTAAACCAAAGTCCATAACTGGAAGTGTTAATGTAACTTCTACACCAGTTGCATCTTGAACTCTTTTCACAGCACGTGCATTATTAATGTTATGTGCATACCCTTGAATGCCACCCTCGACATCAAAATCAATTCTAGTAATTCCATATCCCTCAATGATTTCCATATATGCTTTTTCTAATAATGCCTCATCTTTCGTTGCTTCCCAAAGTGCACCTGTATTAAGACCACCAAAAGAAACTGCTACATCACCACCAATTTCTCTAAATTCTTTAATGGCTCTTTTAATACCCTCGTATTGCCATCCATCGTTCTGAGTCTCACTTAATCCTGCATAGCCACCCCATGCCCAGTCAATTCTATCATCTCCTACTGAATGAGCTTGCATAAAGCCAAGATACATGAATCTAATTCCTGATTCTTCTGCTATCTTTTTCAAATCTGGTGCACCATTGAGTCCATTTCCATCATATGCTGTAATATCTACGAATGGTGCAAATACTTGTTCTGGCCACTGTACACCTTGTCCAACACCAAAATTAGTACCTGGTTCGATAACACCGACATTTCCACCTGAACCATTTCCGCCACTATTTCCAAGTGGATAAACATTCTTTTGTACACCGTTATTTAAGGTTACCCATTCACCGTGTACTTCTCCAACCAATTTCCACCCTGTAGTGTACTCTTCCGCAGTTCCCGGTTCTACCATAGCTGCAACGCTCATCCACCATGACGCCGCCCAAATCTTATCATTATGTTTTACTTGCAAATTCGTTGTGTTTACTCCATCAAACTTTGCATCCGCAATCACGGCTTCCCATTCTGGCCATTCTGAGGCCTGATAATCACCCTGAGCCTCCTGTGCATATGCCATTATACTAGCTGGCTGCACCGTTGTTGCTACTGTGACTAAAAACATCATAATAGCTGCTAATTTCTTAAATCTCTTCATTTTTGTCTCCCTTTTCATCTTTATTTTCAAAATCCACTCTCTAAGTTGGACTTCTCTATGTCAAGATACAGGAAATTCAAATTGTTTTTCACGTTATTTTTTTCTCTCTTTTGAAATTTTCTCAAAACAGAGAATAAATCAAACGCAATTCAACTCTTCATCAAAATCAGTTATATATTTATATTCACAATGAGTTCTTTTAAACGTGTCCATTCTTGAATTTGCGGAATATATGACATCTTCAAAAGTCTACATCCCTTAATTTCTTCATACATTTGATAATTGCAGACTACAATGTCGGGCTGAATATCCTCTAAAAGTTTAGGTGTTATAAGTTCATTATAATAAAATACACCATCAACACCTTGAGGAATTAAGATTTTAGCTAGAGATTCCAAATATACGACAAAGCCTGCCTCACCCTCAAATGAATACAGTATTCTTTTCGCTTGATCTCTTTGATTATAAATAAAAGGGCTTGAAATCATTGCTAATTGCGCCGCCATACTATCCACACTAGCTAGTTCAAACAATTCATCCTCTTTTAGGTGGGATAGGCATTCAAACCAAAAAATATACAATGTTTCTAAATTATCTATTATATATTTCTTTATACCTAGTTCTCCTGTTTGAAATATTGGTGATATTTTTGTTAGAAGTGATAGATTTAGCAAATATGCCTTATGTGTTGTAAGAAATGCTTTTCTATCGCTAGATTGAATTTTTAATTTTTCAATACTTCGCTCCAGAATTTTTTCAATTTTCAATTTCATATCTTCACAATCTGGTTCTTCCCTGTATAATATTCTTTCATTACTATGAGCAGAATAGATAATATTATTTAAGCCTGCTATATATGCCCAAACGCATTCACCCTCTGAAATATTCGAATTATCACTAAAATGTTCCATATTTTCAGTTTCATAAATAATTTTAAATTCTTGATAAAAAGGTGAACTTTGAATTTTTTGGATAAACATTTCATCAATTTGAATAAATTTTCCTGCCGACATTCTCTGTTTGGTAATAAGCAATAACCTCGTTGCTTGCTGAAAACTATAATTTAATAATTTCGCATTCTTTTCTACTAACCTGTTTTTCATATTTTTATAAATCGTAAAACAATATTTCAATTCATTTTTATGTGCTGATATAAACAGTTCTTGAAATTCACTAAAATATATATAATAAAAATAGCGTATATTCGCTTCACTACCATTCATGCTAACATTGTAAAATGATAAATTGCAGTCAAAATCGCTAAGGACTTTATTCATATGGCGTATTCTAACACGCAACGTTGATTCTGATACAAATAATTTTTCTGCTAATTCATGAATCTCTAATTGCTTATCATAAAATGCATTCATTAATACTTGATACGAAATGGTTTGTCTTGCTATTTCTATAATCATGCCATCGATTGATTCTTTGCTAGAGTTACAAAACTTTACACTCTTTTCAGTGACCTCCAATGATAGCGTGGAGGGTAATAGTTTTTTCACAGTTTCCACTGTTGATAATACTGTTTTCCTTGAAATGTTTAACAATTCTCCTAACTCTTTTATTGTCATATCATAATTTGATTTATATAATATCGCTAAAATATCCATACTTCTTTTAAATTGTTTATCATATATAAGCTGATAAAATAATCTTTCCACAATAATACTTCTCCCTAATTCATGTTTATATTTCACAAATAAAATAACATGGAGATTTGACAATAGCAATACCTATTTCCTCTACCCCCCCCCCCCGATTTTTTGGTATTTATGAAAAAAGCACGTTCATTTTTCCGCAAAAAAATAAGACCTTTTATGACAAAGTTAAATTACCATACAAAGCCTGTAAAACAATGATAAAAACTTCTATAAACCTATAGCCCTAAAATGCAGTTAGAAAATATAGTTCACTTTTCATTCCATTTTACTGATAGTTTCATTCCTATTTTTTCGTTTCTAATCTAGATGAAAAATTTTTACAAATTTTCCCTTATACTTCTTCGTTTAATCGTACTTTTAAGCAAATGATGCACCGCACACTATCAGATTTTCGCCAAACATTTCACAATTCTCCTAAATACTAAATCAAGAGCCCGCCGACGGCAGACTCTTGATTATCTCATTATACTAATATGTTTTTAATGGAGGCATTGTCTCCTCTGGCAACGGACATGTATACGCTCCACCGTTATGCTCTTTGGTTATTTTCTTCGCTCTCTTCACTGCTCCTGGTCGTTGCATTGTGCGTATTGCTGACAATGCCATAACTTTCGTCGCTGTAAGCATTCCCTTATATCCAATACTACTCGCCATCTGTGCTGTTGTCTGCCATGTATGCCAAATATTCTCCTCACAGGCACAAGCTGAAAGAATGTTCAGTGTCGGAACAGCGTAACACACATCACCCACATCTGTAGAACCACCATTTATCTCTCGATTATCCCTATCATATGGAGTCACCTTAGAGTCCAGTGGCTTATCCTTTTGACGAATCTTATTACTAATTGCCCCCTCTTCATAAGAGTCTACATATTTTTTTGCTAATGCATAATCTTCATCGCTCCATTTCGGTGCGCCAATCTCCATGTAGCATTCATTTGCAATCTCTGCCAAAGCATCATTTGGAAAATAATCCGAAAATGCCATCGTAACCTCATACTTCATCTGTGTTCCAACCATCAAGGCCGCACCCTTGCCAACATTTACAACACGTTCAAACAACATCTCTAAATCTTCCACTTTTGGTGTTCGCACTTCATATTTTACTTTCGTATAATCATGTACCACATTCGGTGCTGAGCCACCTGTATTCGCATATGCATAATGCACCCGTGCCTTATCAACAATATGTTCTCGCAAATAATTAACACCAACGCTCATAAGTTCTGCAGTGTCAAGCGCACTTCGCCCTTTATGCGGGGAACCACCAGCATGAGAGGATACTCCAAAAAATTCAAAACTCGCTCCCATAATCGCATTACATCGCGCATCATCTACACCATTTATCGTCGAGGGGTGCCATGTGTAAATAAAGTCGGCCTCATCAAACACACCCTCACGTGCCATAAACTGCTTTGCTCCTGCGCCCTCTTCTGCTGGACAGCCATAGTAGATTACAGTTCCTTCTCTTGATTCACCTCTAGATATTCCTTTAACGCCAACGCCGCACCAAGTGCACCGACTCCAAGCAGGTTGTGACCACACCCATGTCCTGGCGCACCCTCTTCTACTGGTTTTTTTGTAGTTTCTTCTGCCTGTTGGCTCAAAGCATCTAACGCGTCGTACTCCCCTAAGAACCCCATTTTAAAGCCTGTATCTCCAACTTTTGCCGTTGCGACAAATGCGGTTGGTATCTTCGCAATATTTTTCACAACTGAAAAACCAGCCTCTTCTAATATCTGACATAGCAGTTCCATCGACTGATACTCTTTGTACGGCAATTCGGCATAATCCCATATTTTTTTGCTGGTATTGATTAGAAAATCTTGCTTGGCATCAATTACTTCATTTACAAATTGCAAACAATCCATCTTATCCTCCGTTTCTTAGAGCATTTTGCTCAAAAACTCTGCTGTTCTTTCATTTTCTGGTTTTTCAAATATCTGCTGTGGTGTTCCCCGTTCACAAATGACTCCCTCGTCCATAAATAGCACTCTATCACTTACACTTCTCGCAAATGCCATCTCATGTGTCACAATAATAATCGTCATTCCAACATCTGCTAATTGTTTGATTACTGCTAGAACTTCACCAACCATTTCTGGGTCTAACGCACTTGTCGGTTCGTCAAATAACATAACTTTAGGCTCCATTGCAAGTGCTCTAATAATTGCCAATCTTTGCTTTTGCCCACCCGATAGGCGATTTGGGTACTCTTCTCGTTTATCTAACAACCCGACTCTTTTTAACAATTTATCGGCTTCTGCATTTGCCTCTTCTTTGGAAATCTTTTTCTCTAAAATAGGGGCTAGCGTAATATTTTCCAAAACTGTCAAATGTGGAAAGACATTAAACTGTTGAAAAACCATTCCAACTTTCTTGCGAAGATTTACAATATCTGCTTTTTTATAGGAAACTGGTTGTCCCTCAAAGTATATTTCTCCACTTTCTGGCATTTCCAATAAATTCAAGCAACGCAAAAATGTACTTTTCCCGCTCCCCGATGGTCCGATAATCGAAACCACCTCACCATCGTAGATTTCTTCTGACACGCCCTTTAGGACGCTGTTTTCACCAAATGCTTTTTTCAAATTTTTAGTTTGCAAGAGTGGTTCTAATCTCATTACGGTTCATTCTCCTCTCCATAATTTGCAATCCTTTGGATAAAATCGCCGTAACGACGAAATAAATAATTCCTGCTATCATCAGTGCTGGCAATGGTAGAAATGTTGCTGCTTGCACCGTCCTGTATGAAGTCATTAACTCTGGCACAAAGAACACTGAGGCAAGAGAAGTTTGTTTTACCATCATGATATATTGATTGCCAAGTGCTGGCAATATCGTCTTTATCGCTTGTGGTAATATAATTTTAAAGAATCTATATCTAGAGCGTAAACCTAGACTTTTCGCTGCCTCGATTTGCCCAATATCAACAGATTGAATTCCTGCTCTTACGACTTCCACTACATAGGCACTCGCATTGATAATCAGCGCCACTAAAATACTACTTGCCTCTGACATTTCAAATGGAACAACTCTAGGCAAGAGCAACCAGAAAAAGTATAGCTGAAGTAGTACTGGAGTCCCTCGAATAATCGCCATGTAAACACTGATGATAATTCCAATTATCCGATTCCTCGTCATTCGAAGAAGTGCAAAGATAGTTCCTAAAATTGTCGCACCTATAACAGATGTCGCTGAAAGCCATAATGTCCCGATAAGTCCCTCTACAAAGACATTGCCATATTTTCCTAACATTTCTATCATCTGAGTCCACATCACTTATGCTCCTCGCCCTCTATAATCCCAATGTCATTGCATATTCTTTTGCCTCAAGGTACCATTTTTCATACTCTCCACTTTCAAGAACTTCATCTATCGCACTGTTGATAAATTCTTCTAGTTCCACCTCTCCTAGTGGTATACCTATACGCGTTCCATCATATTCTTTTCCTATTTCAAATCGAAAATCTGAAGCTACCATCAAGCCACTATTTGGGTTTGCTGCTATATATAATTGTGCCAAATCTATATTACTAACTGCTACATCTGCCTTATTTTCCTGTACCATAAGATAGGCATCTGTTGAAGAGGACACTCGCTTGATTTCCTTACTGCTTGGAATTTGCTCCGTTGCTAACAATTCCTGTAATGAGCCACTTTGGAAAGAGAGTACTTTATCTGCTAGGTCATCTACGTTTTGTATCTTCTCTGCATCTTCCTCGCGAATAATCAGTCCATGTCCTGCTGAATCTTCTGCAAAATAATATCCTTTACTAAGTATCATCGCTTTTTCTCGTTCTGGTGTATACGCAAGTGCTGACATTGCCAAATCATATTTCCCCTCTGCTACACCTGCTAGTACTGCTGAAAATTCTAATGGAACAATCCGAAGTTCCACACCTAATTTCTCTGCAATATACTTCGCAAATTCAATATCACTTCCTTGATATTTGTCATTCCCCTCCTTTTGTGGATCTGCAAATTCAAACGGTGCGAATGCTGGCTCTGTTGCCACCTCTATATATCCACGCTCCCGTATTGCGTCTAATCTATTTTTCGCTTCGCCCTCATCTGCTTTTTGGGTACAGCCTGTCATGAACAGACAGATTACTACACTCACTATACATACTATTTTCTTTAACATCTTTTTCATTACTATCTTTTTCATTAATAATTTTTTCATTGCTATCTTTTTCATTTATACACTCGCTTTCTTGTGTTATATTATATTGTCTTTATGCTTTAGTATGATACAGTGATAATTCAAGAAAGTCAAGCTTTTATTTATAATTCACATATAAATAACATAATTGGTATTGTGATAATATGCAAAACCTCTGATATTGCATTGATTAACCCTGCATATTTTCATGCCGAGTATAGCTTCATTTCGCAGTATCTCAAAAATAATCATTGATATATGTGGGCATTATAATTTATAATAATAAAGGTATTGTATGTAATATAGAGATGATTTTGACTTTGCATACAAAATATAAATGAAGCAAAAGAAACACAAATTTCAAAAAAATAAACAGTGAAATGAATGATATTTGCTGTAACAATGTAAAGGATCACTGTATGAAACCAATTATATTATTTGAAGATACACATATAATCGTCTGTGAGAAACCATCTGGTATACCTACGCAGACACGCCAACTCTCACAGCCTGATATGGTTAGTATTTTGAAGAATCATCTGGCAGAAAATGCAAGAAATCACACCGAACCTTATCTCGGTGTAATTCATCGCCTAGACCAGCCTGTATGTGGACTTTTGGTATTTGCAAAGACACCATTTGCTGCAAAAGAACTCAGCCGTCAAGTAGCCACTTCTACATTTCATAAGCATTACCATGCAACACTTTGTGGTGTTCCACCAAAATCTAGCGATACTTTGGTGGATTATCTCGTGAAACTACCAAAAGAAAATCGCTCGGAGATAAGTGACGCGAAAAATTCCCATGCAAAAAAAGCCACCTTGACTTATACTATCACAGATGACCTTACCTCTTCTGAACTAACGGAAGTTACGATTGAACTCCAAACGGGACGACACCACCAAATTCGCGTGCAAATGGCAAATATGGGCTGTCCAATACTCGGTGATACCAAGTATAATCCACAGCCATTTCCGTATGGAGATAGGTTGCCGTTGGCACTTTGTGCATATAAGTTGGAATTTCCACACCCGAAGAGTGGGGAGGTTTTGTCTTTTGTGCTAGATTAGACTCATATACAAAACAGGCACACCAACTGGTGCGCCTGTAATTTGTATGTGGCAAGTTCTTTCTAATATTCGCCCATTTCTGGTTTTTGTGCTTCTTCAGCCACAAACTCTTGTGCCTCTTCTGCTAACGCATCTTGATATTTTTGCAATATCATCGTTTGAATACGTTCTCTTGTTCCCGAGTTGATTGGGTGCGCAATATCTCTATACTCACCGTCCAATGCTTTTTTGCTAGGCATTGCAATAAACAAACCTTTTTCGCCCTCGATAACTTTGATGTCATGTACCACAAATTCTTCGTCCATCGTAATAGATACTACGGCTTTTAATTTGCCGTCTTTTGTTACTTTTCGTACTCTTACATCTGTAATCTGCATTTTAGTTCTCCCTTCCTATAATGTCATCTCATATGATGTTATATGTCAAATCGCTCGCTTTTTTCCACTACTACTTTTACATTATCTTCTCCCACATACTTTGCATTTGCACGAATAGTATCCCGACTTTCCACAATGCAATTTTCTATATGCACATTGTCTCCTAGATACACATCATTTAAAATAATGGAATTGCGAATTATAGAATTGTTTCCTACAAATACTCTCTTGAACACGATTGAATTTTCTACTACTCCATTTATGATACAACCACTCGATATCAAGCTATTTCTCACTACAGAACCAGAATTATATTTCGCTGGTGGCAAGTCGCTCACCTTTGAATAAACTTCTGGCGATTCTTTAAAGAAATACTTACGCACCTCTGGTTTCAAAAAATCCATATTCGTCTTGTAATACGCCTCAACTGTAGAAATGTTATTCCAATACGATTCTAATTTATAACCATAGATTTTCTTTAGGTTCTTATAACGAATTAAAATGTCTGTTACAAAATCATACCGTTCCTCTAGCGCACAGTGCTCTATCATATCAATCAGTTGCCGTCTTCTCACAATATAGACACCTGTTGATACTTTATTCGACCTTGCTAGCATTGGCTTTTCTTCAAATTCTTCAACACGCATTGCATCATTCATGCGAAGCGTTCCAAATCTACTCGCCTCTTCCATGCTAGAAACTTCCTTATATACAACTGTAATATCTGCGTGCTTTGCAATATGATACTCTAGCACCTCATTGTAATTTAGTTTATAAATTGCATCACTGGACGCAATAATTACATAGGGTTCATGACAACTTTTCAAAAAGTCTAAGTTTTGATAAATCGCATCTGCTGTTCCCCTGTACCAATCGCTGTTATTTTGCGTAATTGTCGGTGTAAATACATATAATCCACCTTGCTTACGCCCAAAATCCCACCATTTTGAAGAATTCAAATGTTCATTCAAAGATCTTGAATTATACTGTGTTAAAACTGCAACCTTTTTCACGTGTGAATTTGACATATTACTTAGTGCAAAATCAATACTGCGATAACTACCAGCAATCGGCATAGCTGCTACTGCTCTTTTGGCTGTCAGCTCTTTCATCTTCCTACTATTTCCACCTGCTAAGATAATTCCAACTGTCCTCATTGTTGCTCACCTGCCTTTATCAATGTCTCGCCACTGTCCAATATGCCGTCTATGTAATCTTCACTCTTCGTAATACCACTAACCACTGTATTTTTCCCCATTCTTATATCGGGAGGAATCACTGTATTTTCACCAACTGTCACGATTCCATACTCATAAATGTCCGCTCGTTCTTTATTCGGAATATTCTCACCCTCGCCCATAACCACATTATCGCCTATGCAGGCGCTCTCTGCGATAATTGCCTTGTCTATCGTACAACCTGCCCCCACTACCACCTCTTTCATAATAATGGAATCACGTATCACACTACCTCGTCCGATAACCACTCCTGCACCGATTACAGAGTTATAAACTTCTCCATATACTTCTGTTCCATCTCCGATAATGCTACGCTCAATCGTTGATTCTTCCGAAACATACTGTGGTGGAATAATGTCGCTATGTGTATAAATTCTCCAAAATTCTTCATATAAGTTAAATTCTGGAATAATATCAATCAGTTCCATATTTGCCTCCCAATAAGAGGCTAACGTTCCCACATCTTTCCAGTATCCTTTAAATTCATATGCAATTAATTTCTGTCCATGCTCGTGGCAATATGGAATAATATGTTTACCAAAATCACAGCCTTGCATTTCTGACAACGCACATAGCGCCTCTCTTAATACACTCCATGTGAAAATGTAAATTCCCATAGATGCAAGATTACTACTCGGATTCTCTGGCTTTTCTTCAAATTCTCGTATGCTACCATCTTCATTTGGTACAACAATTCCAAAGCGATTCGCCTCTTCATACGGCACTTGCATAGTCGCAATACTAACGGCTGCATTCGCTGCCTTGTGCTCTTCTAGCATAGCCTCATAATCCATTTTGTAAATATGGTCGCCCGAGAGAATCAACACATAATCTGGACTAAAAGATTCGATATAATTGATATTTTGATAAATTGCATTTGCTGTTCCTGTATACCACTCACTGTTATCACTCTTTTCGTAAGGTGGTAGAATGGTTACACCACCAATATTCTTATCCAAATCCCACGGAATACCAATTCCAATATGCGTGTTCAAGCGTAATGGTTGATATTGCGTCAATACACCAACCGTGTCTATTCCCGAATTAATGCAATTACTTAGTGGAAAGTCAATAATTCTATATTTTCCACCGAACGCGACTGCCGGTTTTGCTACTTTTGATGTTAAAATTCCCAACCTGCTCCCTTGGCCTCCTGCCAATAGCATTGCCATCATCTCTTTTTTTCTCATCACATGTCTCCCTTGATTACGCATTCAACTGTATCTAGTCTAGACATTATAGCATATATTTCTCCCATAGTGAACGTTTTTTACAAAAAAAATGTAAAAAATCATCTTTTTTTATGAAAATATAACAAAAATTTGTCGTTTTGTTTCTGCTTCCATCATTCACTACAATAACTTCAACTGGGTTACTTAGCTTATGACTTGACCTTTCATCAAAACCTGTTTAATATAAACACAAACACCTTTACACTAGGAGGCTCATATTATGAAACGTATTATTTTAACTGGTGGTGGAACCGCTGGACACGTAACACCAAACATAGCATTATTACCAAGTTTACAAGAACTTGGCTACGATATTCACTACATTGGCTCATATAACGGGATAGAAAAGGAACTTGTTGAAAAATGTAACATTCCTTATCACGGTATTTCCTCTGGAAAACTACGTCGTTATTTTAGTATTCAAAATTTCACAGACCCCTTTCGTGTCATAAAGGGTTTTCATGAAGCAAACCGACTAATAAAAACATTAAAGCCCAATGTCATTTTTTCTAAAGGTGGTTTTGTCACTGTGCCTGTTGCGATTGCNGGAAAACGAAATCATGTTCCTACAATCATTCATGAATCAGATATGACGATTGGCTTAGCAAATAAACTTTCCATTCCATCAGCAACAAAAATATGCTGTAGTTTTCCTGACACGATGCAACATTTGCCAAAAGAAAAAGCAGTCCTTACTGGTCTGCCCATACGAGATGAATTATTNAGTGGTAACAAGGAATCTGCTTATAAATTATGTCAATTCACACCAGACAAACCCGTAATTTTAATAATGGGTGGGAGTTTAGGTGCCACTGCCATCAATCAACATATACGTGCTGCGCTACCACAATTATTGCCACACTTTCAAATTATACACCTATGTGGTGCTGGAAAATTCGACTCCACGCTCACCACGTTGTCTGGCTATAAGCAATTCGAATACATGCGACAAGAACTTCGCGACGTGCTTGCCTTAGCCGATATCGTAGTATCTCGTGCTGGCGCAAATGCTATCTGCGAATTACTTGCACTGCACAAGCCAACACTTTTAATTCCTTTATCTGCAAATGCAAGTCGTGGAGATCAAATACTAAATGCCAAATCTTTTCAATCACAGGGATTTAGCATGGTTTTAGAAGAAGAGAATATCACAACCGATACACTTATCACTTCCATAAAGAATTTATATGAACAGCGTGATTCTTATATTCTTGCAATGGAAAACGAAACCAAGCAACAACCTATTAAAAGTGTCATCAATTTAATAGAGCAGGTGTCAAATTGACATCTGCTCTTCAAGATTCTTTTCATTATTCTTTTCATTCATACCTTTTACAATTTCTTCAATAGTCGCCTTACTTAAAGACCCCATCTTCCAACCTAGTTTCATCGAATCGCCCTTATAACGCGGAATAAGATGCATGTGAAAATGAAATACACTCTGTCCCGCAACTTCTCCATTATTTTGAACAATATTATAACCCTCACAGTTTAGAATTTCGGTCATTTTCGTGATGATTCTTTTTGCCAGTGGCATTATTCGCTGAGCAACTTCATCTGTAATCTCATAAATATTCATAGAATGTTCTTTTGGAATTATCAATGCGTGCCCCTTTGTCGCTGGACCCAAATCAAGAATAACTTTGAAATATTCATCTTCATAAATTGTTGTAGCAGGAATCTCGCCTCCTGCAATTTTACAAAAAATACAATCTTTTCCCATAATAACACTCCCTACAATTCAATCTCAATCTTACGCTTCGTTCTCTGATACTGATGATGGCGTACACCTGCTGCATCTAACATTTTTTTAGACGCAATGACTATTGAAGTGTCTGCATATTTATCCGAATCGTAAATCAATTCCTTAATTCCACTTTGAATAATCGCTTTTGCACACTCATTACATGGAAAAAGTGAAACATATATTTTTGCACCAACAAGGCTTGGTCCACTGTAATTCAAAATCGCATTCAATTCACTATGAACCGTGTAAAAATATTTTGTTTCAAGAGGATTATCACCCTCTCTTCCCCACGGAAACTCATCATCTGAGCAGCCTCTAGGCAAACCATTATAACCCATAGAGAGAATCCGATTATCTTCACTTACAATGCAACACCCTACTTGTGTATTCGGGTCTTTTGAACGTTTTCCAGATAACATTGCAACGCCCATAAAATATTCGTCCCACGAAATATAATCTATTCGCTTGCTCATCTGTATTCCTCCGTTTTTATTTTGTGCTGACTTTTGTACTTCTCTGACTTTTGTATTTTTTTATTTTGTATTAGTTTTATACTTTTTATTTTGTATTAGTTTTATATTTTTTATTTTGTATTAATTTTATGCTTTTTATTTTGTATCAGTCTTATACTGTTTATTTCGTACCGAAAATACGGTCTCCCGCATCACCAAGTCCTGGCACTATATAGCTATGATCATTCAAATGGCTATCTAAGCAGCCAATATAAATATCTACATCTGGGTGTTCTTCTTGCATTTTCTTCACACCCTCTGGTGCAGCTAAAATACATAGAAAACGAATCTTCTTCACGCCTTTTTCTTTCAACAAGCGAATCGCTTCTGCACTAGAACCGCCTGTTGCAAGCATAGGGTCCACTACGAAAGTTTCTCTTTCATCGCAATCTGCTGGAAGTTTACAGTAATATTCCACTGGCTCTAAAGTCTTTGGATCACGGTAAAGTCCGATATGCCCTACTTTTGCAGCCGGAATCAAATCAATCATTCCCTCTACCATTCCAAGTCCTGCTCGAAGAATTGGAATAATCGCCATCTTCTTTCCTGCCAATTCTTTTCCAACCATTTTGCAAATTGGTGTTTCGATTTCCACATCTTGTAGCTTTAAGTTCCTTGTCGCCTCATAACACATTAACATAGCAATTTCCTTGATGACTGTTCGAAAGTCTCTCGACCCCAAATCTTTTTGACGAATATAAGTGATTTTGTGTTGCATAAGTGGGTGGTCCATAACGTATACATTGTTCATTTTTAGTCTCCTTTTAATGTGTGTTTGATTTAATGTGTGTTTAATGTATCATTTCAACAGCTTGCATTCTTTTATAGCCTGCTGCCTTATATAAACGATTCATAATAGCAAGCCCAATTCCCTCTTCTGAAAATGACTCACTAAATGCATAATCTACCTCTTCTTCATCAAATTCTCGCAAAATAGAGTATAGATTTTGTGCAATACTATTTTCGTCCATTCTTGTCCCAATACTCTTAACATACGACGCTTTGTAATACTGCACGCTTTCATCTGTGCCGATAACACCAACTTTCATTCCTGACTTTTCTTTCTCTTTTACGGCATAGTTTATCGCTTTTATAACATCTTCTGAAGTTCCCTCCACTAATACAAGTGGCGCATTTGGCGCATAATGTCGATATTTCATACCTGGTGCTTTGGCTTCTATATGCTCTTCAAGACTATATACCGCTGGGTCAACCGCAACTTGGGGAAGCACTTTCTCTAGCATTCTTTTTGTAATTGCACCCGGTCTTAGAATCATAGGTGGTGTAACTGTCATATCCAAAATCGTCGATTCAACACCGATTTTCACAGCACCACCGTCCAATATCATCTCGATACGACCATTCATATCTTCTTTGACATGCGTAGCCATCGTAGGACTTGGCTTACCAGAAATATTTGCACTTGGAGCTGATATGTAACCTCCTCCTGCCTGTATAAGTTCTCTTGCGACTTGATTCTCTGGCATTCTAACTGCCACCGTATCAAGCCCTCCCGTCGTTTCCATTGGTACTCGCTTTGATTTATGGAAAATCATCGTAAGTGGTCCTGGCCAAAACTGTTTCATCAATGCGTCTAGCGATTGTGGTCTTTCTGCAATGATTTTATCCAATGATTCGATTGTTGCAATATGAATAATCAATGGATTGTCAGATGGACGCCCTTTTGCTGTATATGTCTTGCGAGCTGCATCTTGATTTAATGCATCTGCTCCTAGCCCATACACTGTTTCTGTCGGGAATGCCACAAGTCCACCTAAGCGCAGACACTCGCCTGCTTGCTCAATAATTTCTTTGTCTACATCTTGTTCATTAATCACTTTTTGTATTGTTTTCATAGTCATCATTATAGCATATTTCATTCTACTAATAAAACTAATTTTATAGAACAATAGAGTTTCGCCCACGAACGCTTTGCTCTCTCGCCTACGGCGGTCGCAATTTGCAATATCTACATTGTACGCCGCAGTGTGTTCCCCCAGAGGGTTTTGATATAATAGGACGTAATTTCCTATTTATGATGTAGATATAGAAAAAAGGAACTCGAAACACTTTATCTCGTTTCAAGTTCCTTTTTGTTTAATTTACATACTCTGAGATCATTTCCCAAATATCGGGAGTTTCAAATCCTAGTTTCCACGCCGCATTTCCAGCAAGTCCGTGTGTTTGCATTAACTGCAATCTTGGCTCCATTGAAGATACATTTTCAAGCCATACTTTATACGTTACGCCATCTTCTTCCCATGTTGCATAATCTAACTTCGCTACATCGTCCCATTGTGGCACTGCTCCTGCTTTTTGCACTGTTTCGAGTGCTTGCACCATGCCCATCGCAGTACTAGATACTTTCATCGGATATTCACCCTCTGCTGTTCCTGCTTGGCTTGCAAGTTCTTCTTCTGTTTTTGGTTCTTCACTCCAAATTCTTGTGTAAAACGGCACTCCATTAATGACTTTTTCTGCTGGCACTTCTGCTATCGTAGACAATATCCCCTCTTCTACATATCCAAAAGAGGCAACTGGTCCAGCTTCAAGAGAACCACTATAATGCTCATCATATCCCATGATAATTACATAGTCAGCAACAACACCTTGTTCTTTTCGATTATAAAATGCTGTATAACTTCTCGGTACATAGTTATCTACGGATAATACGATTCCATTCGCTCTACATTTTACAGAAAGCTCACGGATAAATTGTACATAATGTTCGCCTGTTTCTTCTCTTAAACTTTCAAAGTCAAGATTAATACCGTCAATTCCTGCTTGCAATACTGCTTCAACCAACTGATTACTCATATTTTCTCTGCTACTTGCATTTGTAAGTAATTCGTGCGAATCTACTTCTGGACTGAAATTATCCACCAATGCCCAAACTTCCATATTTGCTTGATGGGCCGCATTTACATATTCCACGCTTACAAGGGACGTTATATTCCCTGTATTATCTGCTATCGAAAACCATGTTGGCGATATCACGTTCATTCCCTGACTCTTTTCAATTACTTCTGAAACACTCTGATTCGCAATACGACTCGTCACTTGATGCCAGCCTAAGTTGATTATATAATCTCTTGAAATATTCGTAAATACAGGTTCTTCAAACTCGCGTGAACGATTCTGTGTTGTTTCTGCTTGCAGTGCATTTTTCTTGACATATCCAATAAAACCATCGGCTGTGCGTACTTTTTTCCAATCTCCTTCATCTTCCAGCGTAACAACTTGGTCGTTTTTATTGATTTCTGTCAATATAGGGCTTTTCACCCCTGCGAGCCTCCGAACTGGTGTGTCGCTTTTTACTTCTGCCATGCTCACATCACCCCATTGCGTAATAATAGACACTCTATTTGGGGTATCAAATGTTTCAAAGTCAATGTTTGTATGCGTTTGCACAAACTCAAGTGCAACATACACATCACTTTCCTCCATTTGTAAAACGGAATATTCCTCACCTTGTGCACCCTCTTGCGTTCGCGCTTCTTTCGTCGCAAGCGTCACTTTCACCACTTCATCTGGCAGTGTATACAGCAATGCATTTTCATGGATATCCAAATAAAACCGACTATTAATATGGTCACGCAGTGTCGTATAATTCACATAAGGAATTCCATCTATCATTCGTCCTTTTTCTTCTAGCACTTCATTATCTAAAATAATTGCAAGCTGTGTTTCATTTTCTATTCCATAATATTCATTTATATCTGCTTTTTCTTCTCCTGGTCCGTACTTCGTCCAATATAACGCTGCAAACGCACCAACTGCAATTATGATTAATAGAAAAAATGCCAAAAGTATTCTCTTTACTGGACTTTTCTTTTTATGCTTCTTATTCTTCACTTCATCTACCACCTTAGCATGATTTTTTGACTTTTTTTCTTGACTTGAGCGTGGGCGTTTCTCACCTGTCTCTTCTGACGAACGTGGGCGACGACGTTTCTCGCTTGTTTCTTCTGACGAACGTGGGCGACGACGTTTCTCGCTTGTTTCTTCTGACGAACGTGGGCGACGACGTTTCTCTCCTGTCTCCTCTGACGAATGTGGACGACGTTTCTCGCCTGTCTCTTCTATCGAACGTGGGCGACGACGTTTTGCGCCTGCCTCTTCTGACGAACGTGGACGACGACGTTTCTCACCTGTTTCTTCTCCCGAATGTGGACGACGACGTTTCTCGCCTGCCTCTTCTGACGAATGTGGGCGACGACGTTTCTCGCCTGTCTCTTCTACCGAACGTGGACGACGACGTTTTTCGCCTGTTTCTTCTGACGAATGTGAACGACGACGTTTTTCTCCTGTTTCTTCTGACGAGCGTGGGCGACGTTTTTCTTCCTCTGATTCAGTTTTTTGCTTTGCTTTCTTTTGCCTATCTTGATTATTTCCTACTCTTTTAGAATTTACACTTCCATCTGAGTTTATTCTTTTTTCTACTTTTTTCTCATTTTCTCTTTCGTCCATACTGCACCTCCAATTATTATATTATAGCAATATTTGAAGAGTTCGTCATTAGCTAATTTTCATCACAACAAAATCAACGTAATTAAATGCAACTATGGGAAATAAGTAGTTTATCTGCATAAGGGGATACGCATACTTATCTTTTTTCTTTTTTGACACTATGAAAGCAAAGTTCTTCAACCCTCCCCTCGTCATTGAGAATATAATCTCGCATATACGTGCTCGCCTCTTTGACTAAATGAATCGACGCCACCTGCATAGGGCTTGCCGTCTGGTCATTCATCTTAATGCGCACGCCTTTCTTTTCATACCTCGTCAGCTCATTATAAAGCTGCTCGTATTCATACTTATTCGTATTCATTAACTAGGCTCCTTAATTTTTAAGTGGCTTACCCATGTGAGAGAAAAAGGTGCTTGCATTCGTGATATATACTCTCACATAGCAAAAGATATACAACTCCAACTTTTACGTATCGTAAAAAAACCTATAAAATTGATTTTTATTTCATGAATTTTGATTTTGATTAGTAAATCTTGTTGAATTTTCTTGAACTGTTTTTTGAATTGTTCTTTGAATATTGTTTTTAGATAAGAAAGTTGTTGGTACTTTGAATTATGATCCCTCCTTTACTTGCTGTTACATTTGTAAAAGCAGTGGAGTTCATATCTTTTGTATTTGCTATTATATGCAACATTTCATATAATTACAAGTGTTTTTTTTATTTTCTTTACATATTTTTCTTTTTTGTTTATACTAGAAAGTGATAAATTGATAATTATTAAAGGTGGTCACTATGAAAATCGAAAAATTAAATGACAATCAAATTCGTTGTACGTTGACACGCTCTGATTTAAGTGCTAGAGAATTAAAACTAAGCGAACTTGCATATGGAACAGAAAAGGCAAAATCTCTTTTTCAAGATATGATGCAACAAGCCTCTTTTGAGTTTGGCTTTGATGCTGAAGATATTCCCTTGATGATTGAGGCTATCCCATCTTCTGCTGATTCTATCATTTTAATTATTACAAAGGTAGAAGAACCCGAAGAGTTGGATACGCGCTTTTCTAAATTCGCTCCTATGCCGAATATGAATCCTACGAAAAAGCAAACCAAAGTTTCAAATAAGCTGGTTGGTTCTGAAGAATTATCTGCACTATTAGAAAAGATTACAGATAGTGTTGCAAAAATAACTGAGGCTACAAGAGAAGTTCCAAAGATTCAGCTCTTCTCTTTTTCGTCTTTAAATACAGTAATTCAAACTGCAAAACTATTGCACAACTTAGATTTTGGTTTGAATACTTTATATAAAGATTGTAACACTGGTAGTTTCACATTAGTGCTTGTGAATTCAACACAAACAACGACTGATTTCTACAAACTTTGCAATATGCTCTCTGAATATGGACTTTCAGAATCTCCAAACAGCGTGACTATCGCTCATGTGGAGGAACACGGAAAAGCACTTTTACACGCAGATGCCATGCAGACATTGGCAATGCTATAATGCATTTTCCCGTTTAACAAAAACTACATTGAAAAACACGTCAGAAAAATAATTTTGACGTGTTTTTTTGTAGCATTTTTGCAATATGTTGTAGTATAATATATTTGGTTAGATTTGGCTTTATCTCAGCTAAACAAAGAATGGACCATCTGTCTATATGGGATTTTTCAAAAAATTATTTGATAATCGCACTACACAAACTGCAGCAGATGTTACGAGCACTCCTGCAGATTCTAGCAATATTTCAATCTTGGATAAAGATGAAATAGCTCTTGTATCTGCCGTCACTCTTAGCATCGCTGCTGGCGATAAACCTACTAGCGAATTTATAATCAAGAAGATTGAAAAAAATTCCTCTCTTGGTGCAGATTCTCTCTGCATAAAAGATGTGGCTGGTGGAATGCTTTCTAACCTTTTATATGCTATGTTTCCAGAACAAGGCAAGGAATTTTTAGCACGACGGGAAGATCCTTTTTACGATGTTCCCTTACAAACAGTAAAAGCACAAACTTCATTTTAATCAGACAGAGGAAAAGAGGAAATATTTATGATGGAAGAACACGAAAATCTGACCCCCCACGAAACATTTGACCACACTACAGCACTTTCTGTAAAAAAAGTACATAAGAGCATTCCACAAATGCTTGTACTCGCCTTTATCGCTGGAATCTTTATTGCATTGGCTTCTTACGGCTCGATTGTTGGTTCACACAGTTTGACCCTGCGTATGCAAACTTATGCAATCGGCAAATTTATATCTGGCCTTATTTTTACTGCTGGTCTAATTCTAGTATTGGTAAGTGGAGGTGAGTTATTTACAGGAAATACGTTAATTGTTATGGGTGTGTTGCAAAAGAAAGTTACACTTAGCCAAATGTTTCGTAATTGGTTTTTTGTATATATCGGAAACTTTCTTGGCACATTATTCACAGTTGCACTTATTATTATTTCAGGTGTGCCACAGCACCATGATGAATTGGCTCTTGCAAGTCTACAAATGGCAATCACAAAGGTCAACTATTCCTTTCCACAAGGTCTAGCACTTGGTATCCTATGTAATATCTTAGTTGCATCTGCTGTTTGGATGTCTTATTCATCAACAAACATACTTTCTCGTGCTGGAATCGTTTTCTTTCCAATCATGCTCTTTATTACCTCTGGGTATGAACATAGTATTGCTGATATGTTCTACATTCCTTATGGAATGGCCCTAAAGAGCGAATTTGCTGAAGCCGCAATATCTGCTGGAACTACTGTAGATGCTTTATCAAATTTGAACTTGCAGGGATTATTTATAAATTCTCTCTTACCCGTTACACTCGGCAATATTATTGGAGGGTGTGTGTTTATCGGAGGAATTTATTGGTTCACAAATAAGGATTAGAACCAAGCATAATTTCCTTAGTAGGAATATTTTCTTAATTATACAAAAAAAAGAGTTTGAACACATTGAAATATCATGTATGTTCAAACTCTTTTCGTATTATACTCTTTTAATACATCTTTACAATTATGCTTTTAGTGCAGCATTCACCTTTTCTAATAACAAGCCTCCATCTAAGCCATGTACCATTGCCGCCTCTTCTAATGTCTCGCCTTGTGCCGATGGGCAGCCCAAACAATGCATTCCTACTTCCATCAATATTGGTGCAATCTCTGGGTGATTTTGTAAAGCTTCTCCTATTGTCATATCTTTTGTAATCGCCATGCTTATATCCCTCCTTTGTGTTCACTTTATTATAATCCCTTTCTTTTTATTTTTCAACTTTCTTTTTATCGAAGTTTCTCTCAAAATTTCTTCAAAGTTATCTTGATATTTCTTTCGGAGTTTTCCTTGATATCTTCTTCAAGGTTTCGCAATGTATTCCATCAGTATTTTCTTGTTGATTGCCAAATTCTTTCCTAAGTTTTCTGAAAATTCATGAACTCAAAGAGAATTTTCATCTATTTTTTGACTATTACTATGTCAATATTTTTTTCCTATTTTTTCCATTATTCAACATTTTTATAAGTTTTTTCCAAAACAAGCGTTCTTTATTTTCTCCGAGTATTCCACCAAAAACACCTGTTTTTATGTGGATAATGTGAATAACTTTGGACAAATAACCATTTTTCTGCATTTTCCTTACTTCTTTGTGTGGATAACTCCATTTTTACAATTTTCTTTTTTTTCCTAGCTTTTTATATTTTTTGTGCATTTTGCCCTTTTTATATTTTTCTAAATTTCCATTTGACATATGCACATTTTTATTGTAGACTAAAATAGTAATAGTTACTATTATCGAGTGAGGAAATAGGTATGACAGCACTAAAATATAGTCGCCAACGCGAAGCAATTAAAGATTATTTAATGAGTACTACTACACACCCTACAGCAGATAGCGTTTATGCACATATTCGGAAAGATTTTCCTCGTATTAGTATGGGGACTGTTTATCGTAATCTCAGTTTATTAGCAGAACAAGGTGAATTACAGCAACTACCTTGTGCAGATGGAGGAGATCGCTTTGATGCAAACATTACTGCACACGCTCATTTCTTCTGCAGCAAGTGCCAGTGTGTCTTAGACCTAGATATACCAGAAGTACAAGGCCTAACCCAAATAGCCACTACTACTTTCAATGGACGCATTGATTCACAGCAAGTTGTGTTTCATGGCTTATGTCCAGATTGTCTACGTGCGTAATATTGATACTTCTTGTATCAGTATTCAATTATAAATAACTTTCAAGAAAGAATGAGGTACAGAATTATGTCAAAATATCAAGGAACAAAAACAGAGAAAAATTTAATGGACGCCTTTGCTGGTGAATCACAAGCACGCAACAAGTATACTTATTATGCATCTGTAGCAAAGAAAGCTGGTTTCGAGCAAATCGCTGATATCTTCTTAGAAACTGCAGACCAAGAAAAAGAACACGCAAAGATGTGGTTCAAAGAATTTCACGGACTTGGCGACACTGCTGCTAACCTAAATGATGCTGCCAATGGTGAGAATTTTGAATGGACAGATATGTATGCTCGCATGGCTGCTGAAGCAAAAGAAGAGGGCTTTGACGCATTAGCTGTAAAATTTGAGGGTGTTGCAAAGGTAGAAGCTGCACACGAAGCACGTTATAAGAAATTATTAGCACACTTAGAAAGTGGACAAACTTTCAAAGATGAGGCTCCACTTGGTTGGAAATGTAGAAATTGTGGACACATTCATGAGGGTAACGAAGCTCCTAATGTATGTCCAGTTTGTGTACACCCACAAGCATATTTCGAAAGAAAAGCTGAAAATTACTAAGATTCTCCTACTATATAGTAAAACCCAAAAAGGGCGTTGCAATCGCAACCCTCAGATTGAAGACAAAGTCCCGACCAAGTCGGGATTTTTCTTTACCTCTTTTTATTTCCAGCAGTAATTAGCATTANCAAAAACCTCTGGAAGACCTTTACTTTTCAATGATTAATCCACCTTATCCAATACCTTTATGGCATTCCAAGTATGCGAAAAACAATAAAGGAAATCGAAGTAAATGTTGCGTATCGTTGGTTTATTGGAATTGATTTAAGAGACCCAGTGCCTCATTTCACTACTTTTGGCAAAAACTATACAAGACGTTTTAAGGATACCGATATATTTGAACAGATATTTGCAAACATTTTAGACCAATGCTTTAAACATCATTTAGTTGATACTTCCATCATCTTTGTTGATGCAACACACATCAAGGCTTGTGCAAATAGTAAAAAGAGGCGAAAAAAGATTATCCAATTCATACAGAAAAATGCTCCCGCTACTGCTTTCATAGCGGGAGTACTTAGTACTTTGTCTTCAATCTGGAGGCTCTCCTTTACGGAGAGCCTTTTTAATTTTTCTAATTGTGCAACGCTGCGTTGCACAATTACTCCAACTCTTTTTCTATTTCTTCTATCGTTGGCAAACTACTCTGTAAATCTTCTGGTAAGCTAGTTGTCAACTTATCTTGCCAGTCAGCCACTCCAATAGGATTGTGATATCCTTCTAAAGAATATTCTGCCACAGTTTCATTTTTATTTTTAACCAATAGCAAGCCAATCGTTGGTTTATCATCTGGATATCGCAGAATATCATTGACCACATTTTGATACATATTTAACTGACTAACAAATCCTGGTTCAAACTCTCCTGCTTTCAATTCAATTACAACATAGCAACGTAATTTCAAGTGATAAAATAATAAATCAAGATAAAAAGTTTTTCCGCCAACTTCCAAAGGTACTTGTCTACCAACAAATGCAAAGCCTTGTCCTAATTCTAATAAGAATTTTTGAATATGCTCAACCAACTTTTTTTCAATTTCAATTTCTCGTCGTGTAATATCTGTTCCTATGAAGTCAAAGAGATAAGGATCTTTAAATACCTGATTGGCCATATCCGAATCAAGTGGAGGTAATGCTACTTCGAAATTATTGATGCTTTTTCCACTTCTTCCAATCAAATTACTTTCAATTTGTAGTGCTAAAACATCTCGGCTCCACCCATTACTTATCGTCTGTTCTGCATACCAAACACGTTCTTCTTGGCTATTTATTTTATCCATGAGTAATATATTACTTCTCCATGGTATTTGTGCAGCGACCCGTTGCACAATTTCATAATCTCTCCATGTCTTAGCAAATTTACGCATATACTTAATATTTCTTGCCGAAAACCCACTCATTTGGGGATATCTTTCCTTTAAATCATGAGAAATGCGATCTATAACTTTAGCCCCCCAGCCATCTTCCTGTTGCTTCCGTAAAATATTGTTTCCAATATCCCAATATAGATGCAACATATTCGAATTTGCTTGCATTACTACCTTAAGTCTCTGCTTGTCTATTTTATTTTTTATTTCTTCAATAAAACCTAAATAAGAATCACTCATTTCAGACTGTTTAGGTGCAACCGGAAATATCACTCCTTCTTTTTCTCTTCCCATTCTATTTCGCTCGTCCATAAAGAAACCTCCATTAGTATAATTACATTATACTACAGATTGAAGACAAAGTCCCGACCAAGTCAGGTTTTTTCTTTACCTCTTTTTATTTTCAGCAGTAATTAGCATTAACAAAAACCTCTGGAAGACCTTTACTTTTCAATGATTAATCCACCTTTTATGGTATAATAGTAGCATGAAAGGAGTACTTCGTCTTCAATCTAAGGGCGTTGCAATCGCAACGCCCTTTCTATATATAACTTATTCTTCTATCTCAAGTTCAAGTTGTCCACTCTTTACTAAAATCGGTCTTAAAATTCGATATAAGATTGTAACTAAAAATACAGATACAATCGCATTTACAAGCGTTGCAATCGCTCCGATTCGTGCAATAACCTGCGCTATCTCTCCAGGTTGTCCTAAAATGTACGTTTTATACAAATAAGATACAATCGGTGCAAAAATTACATTGAACCCAAGTCCTGCAATCGATGCCAATAGGCTCCATTTCCAAATATGTACCTTGTCATTTGTCTTATTAATCTTAGCAATCTTGTGTGCTACCAAGCCTGTAACCAATCCAATACAAAGTTTCAGAAAAAAAGTCTGTGGTGCAGATGTAATAAAAACAGGATCTAGAATATCTGCTATCGACATTCCAATCGCCCCCGCAAGTCCACCATACCACCCTCCAAGTAACAACGCCCCCAAGACACAAAATGCATTCCCAACATGCAGTGCTGTCGCTCCACCTGCTACTGGAATTGGAATTTTCAAGAATGTAAATGCTGCGAAACACAACGCTGCTACCAATCCTGTCTGTGTCAATTTTTTTAATGTTTTTGTCATGTCCTCTTCCCTCTTTTCTTTTTGCTAAAGAAAGAATATCACACGAGTGGTTGTTTTAAAATATCCAGTTTCTATGTTTTTAACCAGTCCAGTTGTGTGCAAGAGCATATCCTTAAACACTTCTCTAGTCAAATCGTCAAGCTATTCAATAAGCTATTCACCTAACTTTTCACTAACCCGTTCACCAAGTACTTCATTAATCAATAAGCTTTTGCTTTTCCTCTTTCGAAAGTTGCTTAATTGCATACTCTCGCCGCATAGCCTCTTCTTTCGTATCAAATGCCTCATAATAAGCCAACGTAACTGGCCCTCTTCCTTTTGTATATTTCGCGCCTTTTCCCTCGTTGTGATCTGCCACACGTTTTGCCAAATTATTCGTCCAGCCAGTATACAAACTCCCATCTGCACATTGTAAAATATACGTATAATTCATATCTATGTCCATGTGGTATTTTGATATGTTACACTATCTTGAGGCTCTTCTTCGTTTTCTTCTAAGAATGGTTTATTCCGAAGCGCAAACAAACAAATCGTTTCATAAAGAGGAATAAGCACGCTCAAAACTGTGTGGAAAATTGCTGTATTTGTACGTACAACCGATTTATAAATTTGGTAATTCATAATTGCACGTATACCTGCAATAATGTTAGTAAGAAACCCTAGCAGCATACTCCCCATGTAAAGCATAATCGTAAAATTCTGTTGAGCTGCTATCCCAAACGGTGCCTCACCACGTACACTCCACACATTAAACATCGTAGTATAGATTATAGCAGTTGTTATCCCACCAACTATAGTCCCAGTTATAATCTGATAAATCAATATAAATAACCCTGTGTTCTTAATTTTCTTACCAAATACAGGGACTTCGCCTGCTATAAGACCTTGAAAATAAAGCCTCGCATAAGGAATAAAAGCAAGCCATGTATTGGTAAGTCCTTTTCTCTTCCCAATCGCAGACAGCGCAAACCCTTTTAGTACTAACTCTATCAAACCACACACAGCTATAACTACTAGAATCAACATATACACCATTAATATTGTTGCTATTGTTGTTCCCATTCCCATTTCTAAAACCTCCTTTATCCGTCAATCATCACCTTATTCAAATTCCATATTTCTTTCGCATACTCCTCTATCGTTCTATCCGAAGAAAACTTCCCACAACTCGCCGTATTACGCATTACCATCGTTGCCCATGCCTCCGTATCTCTATACGCCACCTCTACACGCTTTTGCGCCTCTACATAAGAGCGAAAATCTTTCAGAATAAAATAGGTATCTGCACGGTCACTACTATATGTATTTAACAGCGAATTATAAATATCTTGATACATCTGCGTATCACCATTTGCATAGGTTCCATCAACTAATTGATTCATCACTTTTTTCAAATCTACATCTGCATGATAAATATCTTCTGGATTGTATCCACCATGATTTTCAAATTGAATCACTTCTTCTGAGCTAAGTCCAAAAATAAATGCATTCTCTTCGCCAACCTCTTCGACAATTTCTACATTCGCACCGTCCATTGTTCCAAGTGTAACGGCTCCATTTAGCATAAATTTCATATTTCCTGTGCCAGACGCCTCTTTTGATGCTGTTGAAATCTGCTCGCTTACATCTGCTGCTGCAAAGATGATTTCACCATTTGAAACCTTGTAATCTTCTATAAATACCACTTTTAATTTCTTCTGAATACTCGCGTCGTTATTAATCACTTCTGCAACTGAGTTAATCAGCTTAATCGTTTGCTTTGCTCGTTTGTAGCCTGCCGCTGCCTTTGCTCCAAAAATAAAAGTTCTTGGATAAATAGAAAGTTCTGGCTGTTCTTTCATTTGATTATACAAATACATCACATGCAAAATGTTCAAAAGCTGTCTCTTATACTCATGCAAACGTTTTACCTGTACATCAAAGATGGAGCGAGGGTCCACTTCTATTTGATTATGCTCCAGGATATATGCTGCTAAACGTTCTTTATTTTTAAACTTAATATCCATAAATTCTGCTTTTGCTTGTGCATCATGTACGTATTGTTTCAGTTCTGCTAATTGTGACAAATCTGTTACCCAACCATCACCGACTTTATTTGTAATCCACTTCGCAAGCAATGGATTTGCGTGTGCTAAAAATCTTCTCTGTGTGATTCCATTTGTTTTATTATTAAATTTCTCTGGCATCATTTCGTAGAAATCTCGCAACTCTTGCTTTTTCAAGATATCCGTATGCAATCTCGCAACTCCATTTACCGAAAAACCTGCAACAATAGCTAAATGTGCCATTTTCACTTGTCCATCATATAAAATAGCCATTTTTCTTACTTTTTCTTCATTCTCTGGATACATCTTGCGAATCTTCTCTACAAATCTACGATCAATTTCTTGAATGATTTGATATACGCGTGGCAATAATCTTGAAAATAAATCAATCGGCCACTTTTCGAGTGCCTCTGCCATAATTGTGTGATTCGTATATGCAACTGTCTTTGTTGTAATCTCCCATGCCTCGTCCCATTCCAAGCCCTCTTGGTCAAGCAACAGACGCATCAACTCGCCCACTGCTACCGTTGGGTGTGTATCATTCATTTGGATAACCACTTTTTCACTTAACTTGTGGATATCGTCATTTTCTCGCTTATACTTTTCTAACAACTCTTGAATACTCGCTGAGATAAAGAAGTATTGTTGCTTTAATCGCAATTCTTTTCCTGCATAATGATTATCATTTGGATACAAAACTTCTACAATATTTTTCGCTAGATTCTCTTGCTCTACAGCCTTATGATAATCGCCTCTATCGAAAGAGTCTAATTTAAAATCGACAATCGCTTTCGCGTCCCAGATACGAAGTGTATTTACCACATGGTTTCCATATCCTACAATCGGCATGTCATATGGAATTGCTAATACAGATTCGAAATCTTCTTGTATAAAATGATTTTTCCCTGTTGTTTCGTCGTGTTCAACACGAACTGTTCCTCCAAAACGTATCTCTTTTGCATACTCTTCTCTTCGTAGCTCAAATGGGTTTCCCTCTTTTAGCCAATTATCTGGCGTTTCAATCTGAAAACCATTTTCAATCTTTTGCTTAAACATGCCGTAGCGATAGCGAATGCCACAGCCATATGCTGCATAATTCAATGTTGCCAAAGAGTCCAAGAAACACGCTGCTAATCTTCCAAGTCCGCCATTTCCAAGCGCTGCATCTGGTTCTTCATCTTCCATTACATTTAGGTCAACACCTAGCTCTTCCAACGCCTCTTTTACTTCTGTGTAGGCTGTCATATTAATCAAGTTGTTTCCCAATGCTCTACCCATTAAAAATTCCATTGACATATAGTATACCGTCTTTGGCTTTGTTTCTTGGTATGTTTTTTGTGTGAGGAACCAATCGTCCATAATCATCTCTTTTACCACATAAGAAACGGCTTGGAACAACTGTTGTTTACTTGCCTCTTCAATCGTTTTGCGATACAAACGCTTTACACTATCTTTGACTTCTTCTTGAAATTTTTGTTTATTCATGACTTACTCCTAATTTCTCCACTCCAATAGTTACTATTTCACCATTAATATTCCATTCTTTTGTATAACCACTTGGCTCTTTCGCTTGAATTTCCTCGCCTAAAACTTCTTCGCCAATTTGTTTTTCATACTTTTTAAAAATGAACATTGCTTTGTCACTACCTGTATATGTAACCTGAATTTTATCTGTCACTTCAAAATCAGCCTCTTTACGCATAGTCTGAATCTTGCTGATAATTTCTCTTACAAATCCCTCTTCTAACAACTCCTCTGTTAGATTTGTATCCAATACAACCGTAATTCCGTTGTCGCTTTCTGAAACATATCCCTCCATTTGTGCTGTATCAATTAGCAAATCTTCGGTGAGTAAAACAACTTCTTCCTCCGCAATATTTAACACCAGTTGTCCGTTTTCATTTATTTCGTCCATCGCTTGGTTTCCATCAAGTTCACCAAGTGCCTTTTGAATACCACCAAGAAGTTTGCCATACTTTGGTCCCACTGTCTTAAGCTGCGGTTTGAATGCATAAGAAGTAAATGCTCGCACATCTTCAGTGATTTCCATTTTCTTAATATTTAACTCTTCTTTTACAATATCTTGATAAAATTCTGGCAACTCCAAGCACCCTTTTACAAAAATAGTACCGATTGGTTGACGGTTTTTAATATTTGCAGCATTACGACACGCACGCCCCATCACTACAATTTTTAAAACTTCTTCCATATTCTTTTCTAAATCAGTATCAATCATCTGCATATCTGCTTGTGGGAAATCACACAAATGTATACTTTCTAGTGCTGTATCATCTACGCTCTTTACAAGATTTTGGTAAATTTCTTCTGTCATAAATGGTACCAATGGTGCAGCTACCTCTGAAACAGTTACCAATGCTTTGTAAAGCGTCATGTATGCATTAATCTTATCTTGTGGCATATCTTTTGCCCAGAAACGCTCGCGACTTCTCCTTACATACCAATTACTCATATCATCTACAAATTCCTGTAACGCCCTTGCACTCTCTGGAATCTTATAATCAGCTAAATTATTATCCACTGTTTGTATCAATGTATTTAATTTCGATAATAACCATTTATCCATTACAGATAATGTTTCATAATCTAACGTATATTTTGTTGGGTCAAATTTATCAATATTTGCATACAGCACAAAAAATGCATATGTATTCCACAATGTCCCCATGAATTTACGTTGCCCCTCCACAACTGCCTTTCCGTGAAAACGATTTGGCAACCAAGGTGCGCTATTTACATAAAAATACCAACGAATCGCGTCTGCACCATATTCTTCAAGTGCTGCAAATGGATCTACTGCATTTCCTTTTGACTTGCTCATCTTCTGCCCATTTTCATCTTGCACATGTCCTAGAACAATTACGTTCTTATATGGTGCTTTGTTGAAAATCAAGGTGGAAATTGCTAGTAAAGAGTAGAACCACCCTCTCGTTTGGTCTACTGCCTCTGAAATAAAGTCTGCTGGAAACTGTGCCTCGAATAAGTCTTTATTTTCAAATGGATAATGATGTTGTGCAAATGGCATTGCCCCACTATCAAACCAACAGTCAATTACTTCTGGTACTCTTTTCATTTCTCCACTACACTTAGAACAAGTAATGGTTACTTCATCAATAAATGGTCTATGTAACTCGATTTCTTCTGGACAATTCTGCGACATAGAACGTAGCTCTTCAATACTTCCAATGGCGTGCATATGCCCACAGGTACACTCCCATACATTTAACGGTGTTCCCCAATATCTATCACGGCTAATGCCCCAGTCTTGTACATTTTCAAGCCAATCTCCAAAACGCTTTGTACCAATACTCTCTGGTATCCAATTAATTGTATTGTTGTTGCGAATCAAGTCCTCCTTTACGGCTGTCATTTTAATAAACCAAGACTCTCTTGCATAGTATATAAGTGGTGTATCACATCGCCAGCAATGTGGATAACTATGCTCAAATGCAGGTGCGTCAAATAACAGACCTCGCTCTTCTAAGTCTGCCAAAATCAGTGCGTCAGCTTTCTTGCAAAATATTCCAGCCCACGCCGTTTCTTCTGTCATTTCTCCTTTGCTATCAACTAATTGTACAAATGGCAAATCATATCTGCGCCCAACTTGGGAGTCATCTTCTCCAAATGCTGGTGCAATGTGTACAATACCTGTACCATCTGTAAGCGTAACATAGGTGTCACACGTAATATAGTGTGCTTTCTTATCCAATGTTCCAAATTGGAATAATGGCTCATATTCTTTGTATTCTAAATCTTTTCCTGTATAAGTTTCTATAATCTTCGCATCTTCACCAAGCACTTTTTGTACTAATGCTTCTGCCATGTAATAGGTGTATCCACCTTGTGTCACCTTTACATATTGTTCATTTGGATTCACACAAAGTCCTACATTGGACGGCAATGTCCAAGGCGTAGTTGTCCATGCCAAGAAGTATGCATCTTCTTCTTTTAATTTAAAACGTACAACTGCTGATTTCTCTTTTACGTCCTTGTAACCTTGTGCCACCTCATGACTAGAAAGAGGCGTACCACAACGTGGACAATAGGGAACAATTTTATGTCCTTTATATAGCAGTTCTTTATTCCAAATTTCCTTTAACGCCCACCATTCTGACTCAATAAAATTATTGTGATATGTCACATATGGGTCGTCCATATCTGCCCAGAAACCAACTGTTGCCGAAAAGTCTTCCCACATTCCTTTGTATTTCCAAACACTTTCTTTACAATAACCAATAAATTCTTCCAAACCATATTCTTCAATTTGCTCTTTACCATCTAGTCCTAGAAGCTTTTCCACTTCTAGCTCCACTGGCAGACCATGCGTATCCCAACCTGCTTTTCTCGGTACCATTTGTCCTTTCATCGCGTGATATCTTGGAATCATATCCTTGATAACACGTGTCAGTACATGACCGATGTGTGGTTTTCCATTCGCTGTTGGCGGACCGTCGTAAAATGTGTACGTTTCTCCCTCTTTCCGGTTTTCCATACTTTTTTCAAAAATGCGATTGTCTTTCCAAAATTTTTCAATTTTTTTCTCACGTTCTACAAATTTTAAATCTGTTGGTACTTTTTGATACATAATTATCTCCTTTTCTATTTTTCACTTTGATTTTATATAATAGGGCGTAATTTCCTACTTATATAAAAAAAGACTCTCGCCTGCAAAAGGACGAGAGTTTATCGTTTACCACCTATTACAGCATACCATCATATGCGTTCCAAATAACGGTGGAAAGCCGGCAAATCTTACTCTTTGTTTCAGATGTTGCAACTCGAAAGTGATATTCAAATATGCACTACTCATGTTAGGCTCGCACCGTCCCTAACTCGCTTAGATTTTCCTGCATATTCTACTGTCTTTGTCTTTGTTTTTACTTAACTGTTTCAATAACTATATTATAATGAACATTTTACCATTTCGTCAAGGTTTTCTTCATGTATATTTTCTTGTATATTTTCTCCATTGCCNCTTGGCTGATGNTCGTATACTTTATATTGCTTTATGTCTATTTTACAAGAAGTCCGCAAGACTTCCAAAAACTGCTTTTNCCAGTTTTTTTCCTCGATTTTCTTCTTCCAAATCTTCATATCGTCTACGTGTACTTTCTATAATAAATATAGTCGCCAAAATAACTAAGAGTTTTTCCATATTTGCTCTCTCGCTTTCTTGTTTATCAGATTTGCATTTGTAGGGTTGCATGTTTCTTGTTAGTGCTTGTGGGTATTGATATAATAAAGTATAACATGATAGATAAATGCAGGCAACAAAAAACACCCTCATCAACTCTTTTGACAAGGGTATTTTTATTTTCGGTGCATATTCTTGCTACTATTTCGGCATCTCTAACACGATTGATTGATGTGCTTTCATTGTTATTTCTTTTCCTTGTATTGTTAGATTTTCCTGATTGTTAATAAGTATTTTCAATGGCTCTTCCTCTAGTACTAACTTTTGTTCTACCATATTAAAGTTCGCAATAATTAAGATTCTATTATCACACCCCTCACGGTAATAAGCCATGACACGCTCTACATCTTCATAAATTGGTACCGTTTTCCCATATACGATTGTTTCTTTATACGCTTCATTCTTTCTAAGGCGTANAAGTTGCTTGTAATAAGAAAATACCGATTCTTCATCTCCTTGCTGTTGCTCAAGGTTAATATCTTGGTGTTTTTCATCACCTATCAGCCACGCCACCCCTGTGGTAAAACCTCCGTTCGCTTTGTTATTCCAAGCAAATGGCACTCTACTATTATCACGACTATACTTGCACATTGANGCAAATGCCTCCGACTCNGACAATCCATGATTAAGCGCCACCTTATATTCATCTAACGAAGCGATATCNTTAATTTGNTCGATAGATGTGAAGTCTACATTTTCCATACCTATTTCTTGACCTTGATAGATAAATGGCAGACCTTTTAGGAAGAAATATGCCGTTGCCAACATTTTCTTACCATCTTCGTCGCATTCGCCCTCTGGCAAATAATGACTCACTCCACGTGGCTCATCATGATTTTCGATGATATTAGACATAAAACCAATGCCCTCAGCACGTGCTTGTGCTTTAAAACATTCATCGCGATATTCGTTTGGTGTGATTCCTTTATTTGCAAACCAGCCAAGCTCGCTTTGCCCACAGATGGTTTCATTAAAATCAAACATGGAGGAAAAGCACCCATCATCTCCAATGAAATCTGGCAAATCTTCCTTTTTCTCATGGAATACTTCACCCACCGAAAATGCGTCATACTTTTCAAATGTTTCATGTTTCATCTCCTGTAGCAACTCCATTACTCCATCGACATTTTCCAATATTTTGTCACATGAAACTAAGCCATCGGCGCGGTCAGCTTTGAAATCAATAAACTCTGGCTTTTTAATATTAATAATTGCGTCTACGCGAAAACCAGCCAATCCTTTATCCAGCCACCAGTTCATCATGTTGTAAATTTCAGTTCTCACTTCTTCATTTTCCCAATTTAAGTCAGGTTGTTTCTTATGGAAAGTATGCAAGTAGTATAAATCTTCACTTTCTGGCAATTTCTCCCACATACTGCCGCCAAAGATAGAACGCCAGTTACATGGCACCTTTCCATCTTTACCCTCTCTGATATAGAAATATTTACCATATTTACCTTGTGGGTCTTTGATAGCCTGCTTAAACCATTCGTGTTCGTCTGAACAATGATTTACTACCAAGTCCATGACAATGTGCATGTCTTTTTGCTTTGCTTTTTCAAGCAGTTCTTCCATATCCTCCATTGTTCCAAACTGTGGGTCGATTCCGTAATAATCAGAAATGTCGTATCCTTGATCAGCTAAAGGCGAACAATAAATGGGTGATAGCCAAACAATATCTACTCCCAAGTCCTTTAGATAGTCAAGCTTTCCAATGATTCCTTGTATGTCACCCACTCCATCTCCATTGCTATCGCAAAAACTTTTTGGATATATTTGATAAGCAACCTTATCATGCCACCATTTTTTCTTCATTATTATTTTTCCTTTCGTTGATATAAAACAATTCCCTCATATGCTCTTAACTGCGTAATCGCACCTGCTAGTTGCTCTTCATAATTTGTGATAATGCATTGCATGTCTTTTGTCTGCTCACTGATATCCGCACTGATTGCAACTGTATCAGCCGAAAAGTTACATAGTACTAATAATTCTTCTTGCTCGCTTTTCCTTTTAAATGCGAAAATTTTCTCATCATCTGGCAGTAATAATTCATAAACGCCCTCGCAAATAACATCGTACTGTTTTCTAAGTGCAATCAACTGGCGATAATAATGGAAAATAGAATCTGGCTTTGCCACTTCTTTTTCGGCGTTGATTTCTTGGTAATTTGGATTAACTGCAATCCAAGGCTCACCCGTTGTAAAACCAGCATTTTTCGTATCGTCCCATTGCATTGGCGTTCTGGAATTGTCACGCCCTTTAAACTGTAAGTAGCGCATCATAGTTTCTTCATCGACAATTCCATCTTCTGTCAATTCTTTAAATCTATTTATACTTTCCACATCTTGAAATTGTGACAACTCCGTAAATGGATAATTTGTCATTCCCAATTCTTCACCTTGGTAGATGTAAGGCGTACCGTGCATCATATGCAGACAAGTTCCAAGCATTTTTGCTGATATCACTCGATACTCTTCACTATCATCACCAAATCTTGATACTGCTCGTGGCTGGTCATGATTACTCCAATACAGACTGTTCCATGCACTTCCCTCTAATTCAGTCTGCCACTTTGAAAGAATCTCTTTTAATTCAACAAGTGGTCTCTTCTTATCTGTCCATTTACCGATAACACCATCGCCCTCTACGTGTTCGAATTGGAAAACCATGTTTAATTCATTTTCATTTTCACCAGCATACTTTTTCGCCTCTTCAATCGTTACTCCTGCCGTTTCACCAACTGTTAGCAAATCATATTTTGAAAGTACTCTTTCGTTCATTTCTTTTAAATATTCATGTACGCGTGGACCATTTATCGCATGAGGGGCGAAGTCCCCATAACCATCTTTTTGAATTTTACCATCGGCATATCTTTGGTCTTTGGAAATCATACTGATAACGTCCATTCTAAAGCCATCAATGCCTTTTTCACACCACCAAGTCATCATGTCAAAGACCTCGTCGCGCACTGTTTGATTTTCCCAATTCAAATCTGGTTGTTGTTCTGTAAATAAGTGCAAATAGTACATGTTGGTTTTCTCATCGTATTTCCACACCGAGCCACCAAAGCAAGCCCCCCAGTTATTCGGTGCACTGCCATCTGCTTGTGGTTCTTTCCATATATAGTAGTCACGATATGCATTATCCATACTTTTTTGGCTTTCAATAAACCATGCGTGTTTGTCTGATGTATGATTCACCACAAGGTCCATAATAATTTTAATGCCACGCTTATGCGCCTCTGCCAACATCTCATCAAAATCTGCCATTGTCCCAAAGTCAGTCATGATATTTCGATAATCACTTATATCATATCCATTGTCTTCATTTGGCGAGCTATACACTGGCGAAAGCCAAATCACATCAATGCCTAGCAGTTTTAAGTAATCTAACTTTTCAGTTATCCCTTTGATATCACCAATGCCATCTCCATTGCTATCATTAAAACTTCTTGGATATATTTGATATACTACTGCTTCTTTCCACCACGTTTTTTTCATTGTTTTCCTCTTTCTATACTATGATTCGCGTATTATAGTTTATTTGATTGCTTCATCTTTCATACTGTGATTTGCGTATTATAATTTATTTGATTGCTCCATCTTTCATACTGTGATTTACGTATTATAATTTATTTGATTGCTCC
>JGI994J12354_10000506_pt1 | contig 38730 bp, 27 predicted proteins | sample IntmicLarv3ML3BL_FD_12354 | JGI IMG/M metagenome (IMG submission 12354) | reverse complement strand
ATGCTATTCGTGCAAGTACAAAGCCAAAGATATGACCTTTCATACATATATCGCCGGCTAACACCTTTTGGTTGAACATTGGCGTTACTTTAAATTTGCCCTTATAAAGCGGGGCGATTATGCTTAATCCCGCCAAAATCTGTCCCGTCATCGCGGGGTCTTCAAAACCGTATGTGAAATTGCCGGTGATTTTGCGTGGCAGAATGTGCTTTATCAAAGTCTTGCCTTTGCCTAAGACAAATCTAAGCACGCGCTTAAATGTCTCATCCGTCAAAAATTCTTGCCACTGCTTCATCTTACCACAGAACTTACGAATTGTTAAATAGATTTTTTGTATTCGTTCATACAACCACTTGGGGAAATAATATACTTTGATAAGGGCTGTCTTAATTCTATTCCAAAACCCTTCTTTGACATCTTCGTCCTCGATGCTATCTTGATTGTGATTTTGCTGTATCTTAACTGCTTTATCAACTTTCTTTGCTACTTTCATTTTGTCTTTTTTGACTACGCTATTAGTATCATCTTTTTCTATTTGTTTAATTGCCTTATTGATATTTTTTTCAGCAATGGTACTGTCTGCTTTAACAGTTGTCTTTGATTTACGTTCAAATAATGACACTACATGCTTAAAGGATGTCGCTATCACTTTGAATAGTTTACCTAGTATGCCGCCAATTTTGCGGTACACTTCTAGCGGGATACCGAAGATGCGCATCTTGACTTTGGGCTCTTTATCAAGGTTATCAATAGCCACCCTTGTGTAAATAAATAGCCACCATACCCTTGCCATACCATTTATATCATCATCGTGTTTAGACGCTCGTACACGGTAAACAACCGGCACAAATAAACATACCAAAATGATTAGCAAAAGTAACCCTAGTATGGATAAAATTATAATACCTATTATTTTAAGTAACATCAAAATAATATGTAACATTCGCATCTCCTGCCCTAAGTGTTAGCTGTATTTATTCATTCATTTCGTAATAGTAAGTATCAAATATCTTTTGCGCAATCGGCACTGCCACTGAGTATTCCCCAGTCGAAACTGATGCCTCTGCAATTATGCTGACTACAATATCAGTATCTCCGCCATTCGAATAACCAATAAACCATGAGTGCGCAGGACCCAACATATCAGCATGGTCAGCCGTTCCTGTCTTGCCAGCGACACTATAGGCATTGTCATTAAGTGCCGTTGCTGTCCCTTGTGTTACTACATCATGCATTAATTGTGCTAATATTTGCGACTCTTTTGTTGTCATTAAAGTCTTATGCTTTGACGGTTTGTAAGTCTTAGTCGTGTCGCCAGCGGCATTTTCAATATGGTCGATAAAATACGGTTTCATCGCTTCGCCATCATTAGCAATTGCCGCTGCTATCATCGCCATATGTATTGGCGTTGTCAACGTATTACCTTGTCCAATTGCCGTTTGCATGGTTAGTGGCACGCCTGAGCCATTATCAAGGGTAAACCTACTTTGGTAGTACGGAAGTGTAAGTGGTAAGCTTTCATTAAATAACATCTCTTCTGCTGTTGATTTTAATTTGCTCCAGCCTAAATCAGCACCCATTTGCGCAAATGCTCCATTACATGACCGTGCAAATGCACTCGTGAAATCCAACTCACCATGAGCTGTATTATTATAACAACGAAGAGTATGTTCGCCAATCGTTAATTTGCCCGTACAATTATAATGAAAGCCATCAATACCTTCGTGTTCTTTGATATATGCTAACGCAGTGACTACCTTAAGTGTCGAACCTGGAGGATACATTCCTTGGGTCGCACGGTTTAGCAGTTGTGAATTGCTTTTATCGTCTACTATTTGATTCCAAATATATGGCAATCCATTAGGATCAAAGTCAGGTTTACTAACCATCGCTAAGACCTTACCCGTCTGGGCTTCCATCACTACTATTGAACCGTTATATCCACCTAAAGCATTATAGGCAACCGTTTGTAATCTAGCGTCTAACGTGGTGACGACCGTATCGCCGTTTCGCTTTTCTTCTTTGATGTCTTGTCGCACTCGTTCAATAATAGTCTCGCTAGATGTCAACAAATCTTTGTTGGCTACCGCCTCAAGACCACTCTTGCCCTTGTTAGAATATCCTACAACATGTGCAAAAATATTATTTTGTGGATAAACTCGAAACTCTAATCCTTCGCCATCAACTTCGGTCTTGGCTAAAACTTTGCCATCTGCTGACAGTATGCTTCCCCGCACAATCCGTTCTTCTTGGGCATCTTGTCGTGTATTGTTAGAACTAGCTAATAAATTATCTGCAAGTTCATAATTAAAATACGCAACATATCCAATCAGTGCCACGAAAATGGCCACAAATAAATAGGCAACAATAACATATTCTTTACCAATAGAGGCTTTTTTTCGTTTGTTCTTCGATTTTATCTTCAAGGCTTGCTTCTCGGCCTTGTTTTTTTGCCTGAGGTCTTTTTTGCTCAATGGCTTGTCTTTCTTTTTCAATTCGCTCTCCTTCAAATTTGACTCCCTCATCTTCTCTTAATATATATAATCCTTGAACTATAGAGAACATGATAATAGTGCTTATTACCGAGCTACCACCATAACTAACTAATGGTAATGTGATACCCGTCATCGGTATGAAATTGATACTTCCCCCTACGGTCAAGAACACTTGGAATGCATATTGTGTCCCGAGACCTAATGCAATTAATCTATAGAATTTATTACTTAGTTTCATTGAAATATTAACTATCATTAAAAAGCATGTCATACAGACAATCAACATGCAAATGGCAAATATCGCTCCTAGTTCTTCACATATCGCAGCAAAGATAAAGTCTTTTACTACCTCTGGAATAATGGAGGGCGAACCTTTGAATAATCCTGTCCCAAACCAACTACCCGATGCTATTCCAAAAAGTCCTTGAAGCGTCTGATAGCTCTTATTACCTGGGTCATAGAACGGGTCTTGCCAGATGCTCACCCTGACTCTAACATGGGCAAATAGTTTATGCGCAATCACCGCTGCCGCCGAACCTGCAAGCAGTGCACCCAAGCCATATAAAGGGTTTTTGGTCGCCACATAAACCATAACCACAAAAGCAATAAAAAACACGGCCGCATTCCCTAAATCTCGCGATAATACTAATATCAACACATGCACTCCAGCCCCCGCTGATGCAAGAAGTACCGTCTTAAAATCTTTTTTATTTTTAAACATCCCCGCTAGGAAAAATACATATGTAACCTTGACAATTTCTGATAGCTGAAAGGTTATTCCCTTCCATTCGATAGAAAGATAGGCGCCTCCGCTAACTGATGCTAATACAAGCACTAACGCTAACATCGCAATCCCAATGATACCGTAAAACCACGTCATGTCTTTTAGTAGTTTTACTTTACGGATGATAACTGGTATCAACAACGAACCCGCCGTTCCAATTGCCACCATTATCAATTGCGTCTGTGCCCTAGCAAAATCGAGCCGTCCAATCATAATAAAACCACAACTAAGCAACATACACATATTATTAACTAGTAATAGCGATGCCTTCTTGTAAAAAATACGATATAAAATCGGCAATAAAACAACTAGCCCAACTATCTCTAGAAGCATAATAATCATCGTAAATTCCATTGTCTGTAAATACATAACCGCAAATGCAAAGAAATTCAAAAAGACGATTGTTAGCGTCTGTTTGCGCAAAATATATTTTTTATCTTCTTCATCACGCTTTTTTAAAAATTGAAAGCTTTGTAATGCAAACAAAAGCATGATAATCGCGAGCAGGTATCGCGACAGTTCTACCACTATATTAATCATCAACTCACCTATTCTATTCCTCTTTTAAAATGCCCTTTAGTAAATGACTGTTGCCACGTTGGTTCTTGATAGCGCTTGTAGGTATCGCCAAAGGCCTTGGCAATTGCTTTGGTCTCATTCGCACTTTCAATACTAAAGGCTAATCGTAAACTATGACAACCTAATTCTTGCACTTGCCGATATTCTTTTAATAAACCAAGGGCAATACTATTATAGATTATATTATAACAGAAATCGCAATCACATTTAACTACAAATTTTTTATTGTAGCGGTCAACTAATTCTACTTTGGAAAAATCGCCACTACATTTACCGACATTCTTTTTCACGCATTGTGCTGATATCATTATCGGCGCGTATCCATAGATAATCATCTCGCTATTTTTATTATCCATCGCTTTGATTTCGTGATAATTAAGCTCTGGTGAAACCGTATCATAGAGAATATCCTTTGTTTGCCAAAAATCCCGCGCATAACTATTCAAGGTGTAAATTTGGTAATCGCAAACAACTTTGTCGTGCAAACCCCATTTGGCAAGTCGTGCATAGCCTTCAATATTGTGAGCCAGGAAACCTGACAGACCCATATCGACAAAACTATTGAAATGCTTAAATATCGTCAAGTCATTGTTGTCACGAAGCACATATGGCAATGATAAATATGCTTTCTTACCCGCCTTTTGCATATGCCCGATGTATCGCTTAACGCTCTCGCTAAAAGCACCTTTATTAAAAATGTTCACACTCGCATAGATAGCCGAAATATCGCTTGCATCATATAAGGCTTTAAGTTGCTCCATCGTCTCGACTTGCGCCGTTAAAATGCATTCTAAGCTATCTGTCACGTTTTCTTTGTCACTCATATCAACCTTAGCTTTATTAGTATGATTTTTTGTTGTCAAAGCTATTTGGTGGCTTTGTCTCGCTTTTTTATCTACTCTTAAAAACGTACTTAATATTTGCTCTTCTAGCTTAACAAGTGCTAAACGCCTTAGTTCGTTTAGCATTTTAATAGCGATAAAAATATTATCATCAGCATCAATTTCTAATTCGCTAAAAGTAAATGATGAATCACCGGTTTTATTAAGTTGTGCTTTTATTCTATCATTTGAAAGTGGTTGCTTAGATGCACTTTGAACTTCGCCGTGCTTAATCGTAATGCTAATCAAACCATACTTAAGCATTAGGCAAGCCTCCTTACCTACTCGAAAAATCGCCCTGCCAGTAATCGCCAAAGCGTCCTCGGCGTTAATGTATGCTTCTTGCAACTTAGTAATGAGTGCTTCATTCCTAACGGGAGGCATCGATTTCCCCGAAAAACTTACTTTTTCGTTTTTCATTGCCATCATCTTTTTACCATTGTGACACTGATAATATCCCTGACTAAAACCATCACGATTATACAAATCCATTAACTCTTGGTAATCGTTATCATCGACTTTGTAGGTTGCTTTTTCGTCTGCTAGAATATCCAAATATTTGCGGTATATCCGCACTACCCCAGCGGCATATTCTACCTTTTTCATACGTCCTTCGATTTTAAGTGACGTTACGCCCGATGTAATAATTTCTGGTAATAATGAAATGGCACAAATATCCTTGGGACTAAGAAGGTATTGCTCGTCTTTGCTATTTAACAACTTTCCCTCGCCAAGCACGCTATATGGTAAGCGACAAGTTCCCGCACAGCGACCTCTATTACCACTTCTACCTCCTAAATAGCTACTAAATAGGCATTGCCCTGAGTAGGAATAACAAAGTGCCCCATGAATAAAACTTTCTAGTTCTACTTCAGCCTCATTTTTAATCTGTGTTATCTCATTAAGCGATAGTTCTCTAGGTAAAATAATACGTGATGCCCCTGCTTTTTTTAATAATTTTGCACTAGCACTACCAGTGATAGCCATCTGGGTGCTAGCATGAATTGGCAAATCAGGAAATGTCGTCCTAATCAAACTCATTACGCCCACATCTTGTACAATGACAGCATCCAAGCCTCGCTCATAAAAAGGACGTAAGTATTGACATAGCTCTTCGTTAATTTCCTTATCCTTTAATAGTGTGTTGACTGTCAGATAAATTCTCTTGCCCCGCAGGTGGGCATAATCAATCGCGCTTATCAGCTCATCGCAATTTAGGTTGTCTGCGTATGCTCTAGCTCCAAACTTTTCACCACCAATATAAACAGCATCGGCACCTGCCCTAAATGCTGCTTTCATCATTGCATATGAACCTGCTGGTGCAAGTAATTCAATCTTCGTCATATTTCTCCCCTGCCTAAAATGCGTGTGACTAGTGATTTCCTGTTATAGGAATAAAGTGTACAAGTCCACTTCAACTCCCTAATCCCTTATCCATGAGGGACTTGTTCACTTTTGCACCACTGTGTGGCTACACAGTAGCCTTCCACTATACAGTGCGTGCATCCCACGGAGTGTTATTGCTTTATAGGGCACTTTCTATAAAGCAATAAAAGAGACTGCTCCAATTCGCAATCTCCCACCCACTATCTTAAAAATTCTTTTATGTCATCATCTAGCTTATCTATCTGTCCACTTAACCCTTGCTTATCAAGTTTGGCTTGTTCAAGGTCCTTTTTAAAGGCATCAATTTGAATTTGCAGTGCGATTAAGTCATGCTTTAAATCGTACATCTCTTTGTCTTTGCTTTGTGAGTCTTCTTCAAAAAGTTCTGCTTGCGCTCTTGCTTTAAAATAATCGTCGGCCACATTAAGACTTAATAAGGTTTGCTTGGTCTCTGTCGGCAAACGATTGTATCCTGGCACTTCTGAAAACTCTGCAATTTTGCCGTTGATATAGGCGGCCACCTTTTGTAAATACTCTTCACTTTCATAACCACTTAACTTGATAATCTTGCCATCAATAAGTACCTGCGCCGTGTTCTTTGTCGACATCGAAATACCTCCATTAGGGCTCTAGAACATCGTTCTATTGTTAACTAAGTTATATTATACCAATAGAAAACCGAAGAAACAACCCCTATTCTTCGTTGGCAAGCGGTATGTCTAAATGTTGGCTAGCCAGTGATGTCGCTACCCGCCCCCGTGGGGTCCGATTTATAAATCCATGTTTTAATAAATATGGTTCATAGACTTCTTCAATTGTCCCCGCATCTTCGCCAATTGCGGCAGCTAAAGTCTCTAACCCTGCTGGTCTACCATTGAATTTAGTCAATAGTGTTGTAAGGATAAGACGGTCATTACTATCCAAGCCAAACTTATCAACTTCTAATAAATCTAAGGCATCCATCGCTACTTCTCCAGTAATCTTGCCATCATATCTAACTTGGGCGAAGTCGCGTACGCGCTTTAATAATCGATTAGCAAGCCGTGGTGTCCCACGTGAACGTCTCGCCATCTCCGTTGCCCCTTTGGTATCAATTGCTACTGCTAAGACAGCTGCCGAATGAATAATAATTGTCTGCAATTCATCTTCAGTATAAAATTCCAAATGATTAATCACACCAAAACGGTCTCTAAGTGGCGCCGTCAATAACCCCGCTCTAGTCGTCGCCCCGACTAAGGTAAAGTGTGGTAGTTCAAGACGAATAGACCTCGCACTTGCCCCTTTACCAATCATGATATCAATTGAATAATCTTCCATCGCTGGATATAAAACCTCTTCAACTTGACGATTGAGCCGATGAATTTCATCAATAAATAGGACGTCGCCCTCTTGAAGATTATTTAAAATTGCTGCCATCTCACCGGGCTTTTCGATTGCTGGACCTGAGGTCACTTTCATATTAACCCCCATCTCATTGGCTATAATTCCTGCCAAAGTAGTCTTGCCAAGCCCTGGTGGTCCGTATAATAAAACGTGGTCTAATGCTTCTTCGCGAGCCTTAGCCGCCTCAATATAGACGTTTAAATTAACTTTGGTCTTTTCTTGTCCAATATATTCCTTCAATGTCTGCGGTCTTAAACTGCTTTCAACCTTAACCTCATCAGGGATAATCTCTGTAGTAATAATCCTTTTATTCATATCAACTCCACTTATCTTATTATTTTAAGAGCTTCTTTTAATAAACTAGAAACATCGTCATGCTGGGAAATATCAATTTGCTTCATTGCCTTAAGTGCTTCGGCACCCGAATAACCTAATGCACTGAGGGCTTCTATTGCCTCCCTTTGTGCTTCGCCTCCATCGCTATCTTCATTAGTCATTTGATTTGACAATTTTTGTTCAAAAGCATCTTGCAAACTTAATTTGTCTTTTAATTCTAATATTAATTTGCCAGCAGTCTTTTTGCCTATACCTGGTGCTTTAGACATCGTTGCCACATCATCCGATAAAATAGCAAAGCGTATCTCATCAGCCGATAGACCAGACAAAATCCCCATACCAGCTTTTGGTCCAATTCCATTAACACTAATTAGTAATTTGAAAATTTGCAAATCATCACGACTTGTAAACCCGTATAACTGCATATCATCTTCTTTGACTTGTAAATAGGTGTGAATAGCTATATCTTCACCAATTCGCAGACCTTCTTGCAGCACCTGTGGCGTTGCAAAAATACGATACCCAATCCCACCACATTCAACAATTACTGCATTATCTTCAACATCGGCAACAATACCTTTAATGTACGAAATCATATATTATATCCTCCCATCCCCTATAGAGGAACGTATGTTTTGTTATAGTATATAATTTATTTCACCTTTAATCAAGTGCTATTCTATCTATATTGCAAAAACCACTGTTTTTTTCAACATTTTTCATATATACTTTAATCTATAGTGACAAATATATTATTTGCACAGTCTTTTGATAACGGAGAACATTATGTTACAATTTGAAAACAGAATAAATATTGCTAATACTCTAGACAAATATATTACCTCACTTAGTGAGCCCATTTTCTTCGATATAGAAACTACTGGCTTACATCATAAGTATTCTTATCTATATATGATTGGCGTTTTGTATCAGCATAATGATAGCTGGACACTGCGCCAATGGTTTGCTAGTAAACCGACTGATGAAGCGATAATATTAACTGCCTTCATCGATTTTTTAAAGCCTAATAGCCATCTAATTCATTACAATGGCAATTCTTTTGATATTCCCTACCTGAAAAGCCGATGCGCCTTTCACGGTATCGATACCAAGTATCTTAATGATATCAAAAGCATGGACCTATATCGCCTTATCAAACCTTACCAAAAAATGTTAAATCTTGATAAGTTAACACAAAAAAGTGCCGAACAATTTGTTGGCATTAATCGCCGCGACCAATTTTCCGGTAAGGAATTAATTGATGTCTACAAAGAATATCTACAATCGGGTCATCAACAATTGTTAGAACAACTACTGCTTCACAATCAAGAAGATGTTCAAAACCTGTCCGAGCTGCTGTCATTAAGGTCTTATCCCTTCTTTTTCGACGGACATTATACCATTGCAAATGTCGATTTTACTACCGATACTTTAGTTATTAACTTGAAACTTGAAACCCCCATTGTGCGCCCCCTTACTTATAGTAACGAGATATACACGCTATCACTTGGTACCGACATCGCAACAATAACTGTACCATTATATCACGGAACCTTAAAACACTTTTATAACAACCATAAAGATTACTACTATCTTCCCACCGAAGATAAAGCAATCCATAAAAGTGTTGCCACTTATGTCGATAAGGAACATCGCATACCCGCTACTTTTGATAATTGTTACCAGAAAATGGCTGGTACTTTCATCCCACAGTATGAGCAAGTGATTAAGCCCGCATTTAGCACCAATCACAAGTCTAAAATACTATACTTTTCTTATCCTAATCTCAACTTTGCTGATATCAAAGAGTGGCTCCCGTATGTCAATCACCTATTGCAACGTTAAACTTTCACAAAAGCATAAGTTTCAAAGAAAAACTCTCGAATTGGCATTAGCAAAGCGAGCCAAGGAGAGAATTCTTTCGTTTGAAGCTGGACGCCTACAATTATAATATAGCACATATTCCCAACAAATAAAAAACACGGAAAATCTCCCGTGTTTTTATTTGTTGGGTTTTAATTATCTCTTACGCCACACTGCATGCATAATGATTACGTCTCTATCAATCTGTCCTTCTTTTGACATCGTCGCACCATTTTTAATCAATTTTAGCTTATAGCCTGATGGCTGTTTACCTTTTCTGTACCAACCACTTTTGCTACCTCTTGAGTAAAACCATGTCTTGTCTGATTTACGGTACATATTCCAACCTCTAAATTTGTGACCCGTTCTCTCAAAGGCATTAGTTCTAAGCTTTGTCTTAGTGCCGTGAGTTACTTTCGTGGTTGCCATCTTTCCTGACGTCGCACCATTTTTCCTGTATTGAATTGTAAATGTAGACCTTGTATTGCTATTATTACCCTTACTAGCAGTATTATCTGCAACGGTAAACTTAGTTCCCTGCGTAGCTACAATTCTTCTAAGTTCTGTTACCGTGTTTTTCTTCACTGTACCGGTACTATTCTCGTACAACCCGATATCTACGCTACCTTTATTGCCCGTTACTACATTGCCCGTAATACTGACTTTCTTACTTTTCCTAGACACAACTATACCACGGTCTTTATTGCCCGTAATCGTATTTTTAGTTACCTTAGCATCGTTACTGCCTGCGACAACTACGCCACGGTCCGTGTTGTTAGTGATTTTATTATTATTAATAACCGTCTTAGTTGACCTGTCTATATAAACACCAGCTTCTTTACTCTTTGAAATAGTGTTTTTCCTAATCGTTACACCCCGTGAGTCGGCAATATGTACGCCATTTTTACGAGCCCCACTAATAGTGTTATTCTCAATCATCGCTTTGGATGGAGTTGCTCGTCCTTCACCTGTAAATACCGCGATACCGTTTAGCGTTCCACCTTTGATATTGTTACCCCTAATCGTAAATGAACTGCCACTATAAAGCTGAATACGACTAACCTCACCTAGCTTAAGACCTGGTACAAAGTTTCTAACATTGCCACTAATCTTATTGTTGGTAATGGTCCCTTTACTATCCTCTGCTCGCATAAACAAACCAACATTCGTTGCCGTATTATTGCGAACTGTAATCTTAGCAAATGAATCAGCCCAAACAGCCGCATATAAAATATTTTTAAAAGTATTATTCTCGATTACTACATTTTGTGTTCTGTATTTCTTATTAACATGGTGATTTCCTATTGCCGTATATACCCTGTCAAAAGTACAATTTCTAACAGTAATATTTCTGCACACGGTATTGTCTTGTGGGTCTGAGTCTTTGGACGTTGCCGAATCTAAGTGAATTGCTTCAATACTTAAGAAACGTCGATCTTTGTTTTTATGACTACCCCAAAATACCTTATTGTTACCTTTGTATTCTCTAGCATTTCTAAAAGTACAGCCATCGAATAGAATATTTTGTGAAGCACTTGAATTTACGAAATGCTCTGTACCATTTTGGATAATCATATTCTTGAATGTAACATCCGAACCATGTCTAAACCTCATTATGGCCGCATGACCTCTACCTCGTATATCATTACCATCCCAAATACCGCCTTCAATAGTAATGTTTTTAAATTGTCCATACCCACCAACTGCTTCATTGTTATTTCTTTTCATTCCAACAATTAAACAGTCATTAATGTCGTTGCGGACAAGCCTTGCATTCTTATCTACTATTAATCTTGTGTTAGAATAAATGGATAGCTTCCTGCCAATTTGATATGTTCCGGCGGGAATGCGTATTGTTATCGCACTTGAAGCATCATTAACTCTAACGCTCTTATTGATGTCCAAAGCTCTTTGAATAGCTACTCCATCGTTATTTCTTCCATCACCTTTAGCACCGAAGTCAACTACATTATATTCTTTGTTTGTACTTCTTCGAGCATTGGTTTCACTTGTCGTTGGTACTTTGGCACCCTCTGCAATTACTGCTGCTAATGTCGTCATTGGTAGACAAACAACCATTATCAGCACTAATGCAATACTTAATACTTTCTTCATTTCACATCTCCCATTCATCTTTGCTATTTTATAAACGCACTAATGTCACTATTTTAACACATTTTTATCTATAAAGTGAAAAAGAATTTCGTTTTACGAAATTCTCCGCCTGAGGCGGTCGCATCTTGCGACATTTTCCTTGTACGCCGAGGTGCAATCCCACGGAGTGTTTTAATATAATAGGCGTAATTTCCTATTATATTAAAGACGTACCCACATAAAATTGGATACGCCCTTAATATACTTTTATTACGCGTCTATCTCTTCTGTTTCTTCAAGTACTTCTTCTAGCGCTTCTTCTTCTAGTTCTTCGGCTACCTCTTCAGCTACTTCCTCAGCAAGCTCCTCAAACGTTTCTTCGGCTACTTCTTCAGCGAACTCTTCAACAACTTCTTCAACGAATTCTTCAACCATCTCATCAGTCTCTTCCAATTCAGGTTCTAAAGCTTTCATGCTTAAGCTGATTTTCTTGTCCTCGCCATTAAAGTCAACTACTTTAGCTTCAACAACTTGTCCAACGCTTAGAACATCTGATGGTTTCTCAACATGCTCTCTTGAAATTTGTGAAACGTGAAGCAAAGCATCAACACCTGGTTCTAATTCAACGAACGCTCCAAAATCAGTCATGCGAGCAATCTTACCATCAACAACATTGTCTACAGCATATTTATCTGCTGCGCTTATCCATGGATTTTCGCTATCAAATTTCAAACTCAAGGCAATCTTATCATTCTTAATATCTTTGATTAAAACATTAATTTCATCGCCTGCTTTAAAGACCTTCTTAGGATTCTCAACACGTCCCCAAGACATCTCTGAAATATGTAATAGACCATCAGCTCCACCAAGGTCAATGAACGCACCGAAGTCCGTAACATTCTTGATAATTCCGTCAATTTTGTCACCTTCGGCAATTTTACTAAGTAATTCCTTTTGCTTTTCAGCTCTATCAGCCATTAATAACTGTTTTCTATTACCAATTACACGGCGTCTCCTTGGGTTGAATTCACTGATAACAAATTCGATTTCTTGATTTGCGTATTTAGATAAGTCTTTTTCATACATATCAGAAACAAGGCTTGCTGGAATGAAAACTCTCGCTTCTTCAACAACAACACTTAAACCACCATTAAGGACTTGTGCTACTTTTGCCTTTAGAACTTCTTGTGTTTCAAATGCTTCCTCTAGTTTTTTGTTGCCCTTTTCCGCTAATAGTCGTTTGTAAGTTAGAAGAACTTGTCCTTCTCCATCATTTACCTTTAAAACTTTAACGTCTATCTTATCACCGACATTGATTACAGTAGTAAGGTCTAGGTTTGGTTCATTCGTATATTCACCCTTTGAAAGTATTCCATCTGCTTTATAGCCAATGTTTAAAATAGCCTCATCTGGTTTGACATCAATAACGGCACCCTCTACTACTTCACCGTTTCTAATCGTTTTAAATGATTCCTCTAGCATTTGTTCAAAACTTAATTCTGACATTCTTTTTGAACCTCCTCAATTATAATTTTTGGGGTCGAAGCCCCTGCTGTAATTCCGACGTGATTAAATAATCGAGGAATATTGTCCGATTTCAAATCACTAGGTAGCTGTATATAGTATGTATCTTTACACTCATTTTTACAAATATTATATAGCTTTTGAGTGTTTGAACTATTTTTGTCGCCAACGACCAACATCATATCAACTTTCTTAGCAATACTTCTCGCCTCGGTTTGTCTTTCTTCGGTCGCATTACAAATCGTGTTTACAACAACCCTATCATACTCTTTTTCGTCGAATATTTCAACTAAATTTCGAAATTTCTTGTAATTAAACGTCGTTTGTGCCACAATGCAAATTTTCTTTTTGCTTTTAATTAGAAATTCAGTAACATCGGCAGTATTTTCAATAACAATTACTGTTCCATTGCACCAACCTTTGATGCCTTCTACTTCGGGATGTTGCTCATTACCGATAATAACAATTTCCCGACCATCGTCACTTTCCTTAGCAACGGTTTTATGAATTTTTTTAACAAACGGGCAGGTTGCATCAATACATTTTAGATTTTGCTCGCGTATCGTATCGTATACTTCCTTCGCAACCCCATGTGAGCGAATGACTACGACACCCTCTTTTATATCTCGCAATTCTTCTAGCGATTGAATAACCTCAACTCCTTTAGCCTTTAAATCATCAACCACATTGCTATTGTGAATAATTGGACCGTAGGTGTATACTTTTTCGTTCGTCTTTATCTGCTCATAGACCGTGTCGACCGCCCGCTTTACCCCAAAACAAAAACCCGCAGATTTTGCCATTGTAATTTTCAATTTTTCCGCTCCTCATAAATACTAATGATTTTATCAACCACCTCATCAATACTTAGGTACGAAGCGTCAACCATCACCGCGTCATCAGCCTGCCTAAGTGGCGATGCCGCCCTATTCATATCGCGATAATCACGTTCGTTGATGTCAGCTTCTATTTCCCCTAAATTGCCCTCAACGCCTTTTTCTTGTAACTCTAAAAAACGACGTTTTGCTCTAACGTGCGCATCTGCTGTCAAGTATATTTTTGTTTTTGCATCTGGCAATACCGCCGTCCCAATGTCACGACCATCCATCACCACATCAGCATTCTTTGCTAGAACTTGTTGCAGATGAACCAATTTCACCCGAACTTCTGGAATTACCGAACTTGCTGATGCCATACTTCCTACTTCTTCGCTGCGCAATTGACCTGTTACATTGTTACCATTTAAAATAACTTGCTGTTCACCACTTTCATACGCAATTGAAATATCCGCATCTTCACAAGCTTTAATAATCGCCTCCTCTTGCGAAGCATCAAGCCCTTGACTAATAAAATAAATTGCCATTGCACGATACATCGCTCCTGTATCAACATAAATAAACCCCAGCCGTTTGGCTATTCTTTTAGCAATAGTACTTTTGCCTGCACCCGCTGGTCCATCAATTGCTATATTCTCACTCATATTTCATGTCTCCTTTATTATAAAGTTATATTATGTTACTTTGATATAGACAGAGTCACTAGTTTGTCTCTACACCCTCAGCCAAGACACCTCCAAAAGTCATCTCAGACTACAGCCAGATATTGCGAAGCAGTACGGAGCGATTTCTTTTTCTTGCAATATCCTCAACAACATAAATCATAACGCATATCAACAACACCCATCAAAAGTTCCGCGCCGCTGCAACTGCACTAGACCAAGCAATTTGCAAATTAAATCCGCCTGTCAAAGCATCCACATCAAGCACCTCGCCAATAAAATACAACCCCTTAACAATCTTAGACTCCATCGTTTTAGGATTAATTTCCTTAACCGACACCCCACCTTTAGTAATAACAGCTTCATTATAATCCCGAAGTTTAGTAATTGTCAGCGGAAAACCTTTTAAATACGCAACGAACTCCCATCTTTCTTCCTTGGTAATTTCATGCACCTTCTTTTCCGGATTAATAATCGCTTGTTCCAAAATCACTTTTTGTAATGTGCTCGGCAACAAGCCCCCAATGACATTCTTAAATTGTTTGTTCTTGCCCGCTTCCATCTCACGCAAAATACGATTATCTAGTTGCTCCAAGCTAAGCGCTGGCTTTAAATCTATCGTAGCCTTTAATGAATTCGCCGTCAATAAATCACCAATACTCGCACTCGCACTCAAAACTAACGGTCCCGTAATACCAAAATGCGTAAACATCATCTCACCAAAAGCTTCATAACACTTCTGATTATTATCAAATATGGATAATGACACGTTCTTAAGTGAAAGCCCTTGCATTTTCTTAATATAATCTTCAGATACTTCCATCGGCACTAATGATGGTCTTTGTTTAATAACCTCGTGATTAACACTTTTAGCAAAATAGTATCCATCGCCTGTTGACCCTGTTGCTGCATATGAAAGTCCACCCGTTGCGACAACTACCTTGTCGCCTGTAATATTCACCTCGTTTTCAAGTACAATCCCTTTAATCTTATTCTCGTCCATTAAAAGTTTGCTAACCTTGCTTCGCAAATGAAGCTTAACATCTAACTCTTTCATTTTATGACTAAGAGCTCCAATAATATCTGAAGCGTGGTCCGATTTAGGAAATACGCGATTGCCACGTTCAATCTTGGTACACACCCCTAATTCTTCAAAGAAATCAATCACATCAAAATTATTATAGCCATTAAAAGCACTATATAAAAACTTTTCATTCGTCATAACACTAGCAAATAAAGTATCCATATCACATGCATTAGTAAAATTACAGCGCCCTTTGCCAGTGATATAAACCTTTTTGCCAAGTTTTTCATTTTGCTCAAAAAGATGGGTTTCCAAGCCTTGCATAGCACTGAATACAGCGACCATCATACCAGCTGCTCCACCGCCAATAATCAATACTTTAGGCATCTTCGTCTCCTATTCCAGAAAATTTCATACTATGTCCATCAATTAAATTGATTTCATCTTTGCTATAAACTTGGTATTCATCCCAAATCTGTTCCATCATCTCTAATGTGTTAACTACTTCTTTTTGCTTTTTCATGCAAAGCGCTACGACCAAAGCATTAACAACACTAAGCGGTGCTACTAGTGAGTCCACAATCGAAACCATATCGCTACGGGCAATCAAATTGCATGAAGAATATAAATTCATCGGCGAATGGATACTATCGGTTAGAGTAATTACTTTAGCATTGCGATTATTGGCAAATTCCATCGCCTTAAGGGTTCTCATCGAATAACGTGGAAAACTAATTCCCACTACCACATCTTTGTCACTCACTCTAAGCATTTGTTCGAAAATTTCACTCGCTGAATTGGTTTGAATTAGTCGCACATTATCAAAAATCAAATTCAAATAAAAACTCAAAAAACTCGCTAATGGTGCACAACTGCGAATACCAATAATATAAATTGTTTTGGCCTTAAGTAATGTATCAACGGCCAGTTCAAAAACATCGTGTTCTAGGTTATTCATCGTTACTTTGATTTTATCGATATCTGACTGTAACACAGTTCGTAAAATCTCTGATTGCGGAACTCGTTCATATGCCGCTTCCATGCGCTGAATAGAGTTAAGTTTGTTACGAACCAACTCTTCTAAAGCATGATGAAACTCTGGATACCCCTTGTATCCTAAACCTGTGGCAAACCGAACCGTTGTAGACTCACTAACACCTACCTCTTGGCCCAATTTGGCAGCAGTTAGGAAAACTGCCTTATCATAATTGTCAGTTATATATGTGGCTAAACGCTTTTGTCCTTTGCTAAAATGCTTGTATTGTTGATTTATTCTGGTTAACAAATTTTCTGATTTTTCCATAATATTACCTTTTCTGATTTGTAATACCGCAAGAGTATTTATCACCTCGCAACATTTACGAGTATAGCACGGCTCTTTGTCTAAATGCAATTCTAATCTCGTGCCCATCCTAGTGAACATTTAACCGCTTTTTTCCAGCCTTTGATTTTCTTTTTGCGAACCGCCTCATCTATGTTGGGTTCAAACTCTTTGCCGACTGCCCAATTGCTTTTGATTTCTTCTTTATCACGCCAATATCCCACTGCTAAACCAGCTAAGTAAGCGGCCCCCAGAGCTGTCGTCTCAATACATTTAGGGCGAATAACTGTTGCGTCTAAAATGTCGGCTTGGAATTGCAAAAGAAAATCATTGGCACTAGCGCCACCATCTACTTTAAATTTGTCAAATTCGATACCCGCATCTTGTTGCATGGCCTCAATTAAATCATGAACTTGGTATGCCAAGGACTCTACTGTTGCTCTTATTAAATGAGCTTTGCTCGCTCCTCTAGTTAATCCAACCACCGCACCTCTAGCATATTGATCCCAATGGGGCGCACCAAGACCAGCAAATGCTGGCACAACATAAACCCCCGCCGTATCTTCGACTTCATTACAATATTCTTCCGTCTCCTTGGCCTTTGTTATCATCAGTAATTCATCACGTAACCACTGAATTGCTGCCCCTGCAACAAAAACACTACCCTCTAAAGCATATTGAATAGAGCCTTCTAATCCAATAGCAATGGTCGTTAATAATCCATGCTTAGACTCAACAGCGTTTTCACCTGTATTCATCAATAAAAAGCAACCCGTTCCATAAGTATTCTTAACCTCACCTTTGGTAAATGCGCATTGTCCAAAAAGGGCGGCTTGTTGGTCACCCGCAACGCCTGCTATGGGAATTCTCGCACCCATGATATTTTCCGTCGTATAGCCATAAATATAGCTACTAGGTTTCACTTTCGGCAACATCGAACTTGGTATTCCTAGTTCTTCAAGGATTTTCTCATCCCATTTTAATTTATGAATATCATACATCATCGTCCGTGATGCATTGGTATAATCCGTAACATGAACGCTACCACCGCTTAATTGCCAAATCAACCAAGTATCAACCGTACCAAAAAGCAATTCACCATTTTCCGCCTTTTCTTTTGCCCCTTCGACATTATCTAGTATCCACTTTACCTTTGTCGCCGAGAAATATGCATCAGGAACTAAACCAGTTACTGCTTTGATATGTTCACCAAAACCATCTTCTACTAGTCCATCAACAATCTCCGCTGTGCGCCGACATTGCCACACAATTGCATTGTATACCGGTGTTCCAGTTGTCTTATCCCAAACAATTGTAGTCTCTCTTTGGTTGGTAATACCAATCGCTTCAATCTGGTCGTAATTAATCCCTACTTTTGCCATCGCTTCGGCAACAACACTCTTTTGCGATGCCCAAATATCCGTCGGGTCATGTTCTACCCAACTTGGTTGTGGATAAATTTGAGCAAATTCTTTTTGTGCAATACCGCAAATCTCTCCCTTTTTATTAAATAGAATGCACCTTGAACTAGTTGTTCCTTGATCCAACGCCATAATATATTTTTGCATTATAATTTCTCCCATTTTGTCTGACATTTTATACTACAGATTGTTCAACCCTTTGCACCCGCACAATCCTAAAAATATTACCCGTTGACCCTAGTATAACAAATTCCACAACTAAATCAATCCTCTTAGCACCTTAGACGACGAAAATTCAACTCTTGACACCACTTTAAATGTAACTTAAACTATGACATACTAGTAACAAGACAAGCACGAATTCGATTAACATAAGGAGGCTTTTTATGGAGCGAAAATTGATTACCTTGACGGATATTTCCAAGTCTTATGACGGTCATTTAGTCTTGGATAAATTAAATCTTGATATTCACGAAAATGAATTCTTAACCCTCTTAGGACCTAGCGGTTGTGGCAAAACCACTACTTTGCGTATCCTCGGCGGTTTTGAAAATCCCGACTTTGGAAAAGTTATATTCGACGGTCAAGACATTACTTCCCTTGCGCCGAATAAACGACAGTTAAATACAGTGTTTCAAAAATATGCCCTTTTTACCCATATGTCTATTGCCGAGAACATCGCTTTTGGTTTGAAAATCAAAGGCCAGGGGCAAGCTTATATTGATGACAAAATCAAATATGCCCTAAAGCTTGTTAACCTTGATGGGTTTGAAAATCGTTCGCCTATTTCATTAAGCGGTGGACAGCAACAACGAATTGCCATTGCTAGGGCGATTGTTAACGAACCTAAGGTGCTTTTATTAGACGAGCCATTAGGCGCTCTTGACTTAAAACTTCGCCAAGAAATGCAATATGAACTAATTCGTCTTAAAAATGAGTTAGGCATTACCTTTGTCTATGTAACTCACGACCAAGAAGAAGCTTTGACGATGTCTGATACTATTGTTGTTATGAATCAAGGGTATATTCAACAAATGGGTACTCCTGAAGATATCTATAACGAGCCCACTAATGCTTTCGTTGCTGACTTTATTGGCGAGAGCAATATCCTCCCATCTACGATGGTCGAGGATAAATTGGTTGAGATTTTAGGGGTGAAATTCCCTTGTGTCGACGTTGGGTTTGGCAAGAACAAGCCTGTCGATGTAGTTATTCGCCCTGAAGATATTGATTTAGTTGACCCTGCGGACGCTTTGATGAGTGGTCGGGTTACGCATCTTATTTTCAAAGGGGTTCACTACGAAATGGAAGTTATGGCTAATGGCTTTGAGTGGTTAGTGCATAGCACCGATATGGTTGCTGTGGGCAAAGAAGTTGGTATCAAAGTTGACCCCTTTGATATTCAAATCATGAATAAGCCTGAGTCAGAGGATGAGGAGGCCGTGCCAATTGAAGAATAATAAATGGTTATCACTCCCTTATGCAGTTTGGGGTTTTGGTTTTATCGTCATCCCCTTATTTATAATTTTTTACTATGGTTTTGTGACACCTGAGGGGTCCATTACCTTATCTAATGTTGCTCAAATTGCCAATGCTGATAATTTTAAGGCATTATTATTAGCACTGTTACTTTCATTAGTTAGTACTCTTATTTGTTTGCTATTGGCCTATCCACTGGCAATGATTTTGGCTAATTCTTCTGTCAAACAAACCAGCTTGATTGTTTTGATTTTCGTTTTGCCAATGTGGATGAACTTCCTTTTGCGAACCTTTGCATGGCAAACTATTCTGGAGAAAAATGGCGTTATTAATAGCATTTTAACTTATCTAGGTCTGGGTACTTTAGATATTATTAATACACCGTATGCTATTGTCTTAGGAATGGTCTACAACTTTTTACCATTTATGGTGTTGCCACTTTATAATTCATTGTCCAAAATCGATAATGACGTAGTTAATGCTGCGCGCGACTTAGGAGCTAATCCCGTTCAAAGCTTTACTAATATCACCTTGCCACTTAGTATGCCTGGTATCATTAGCGGCATAACCATGGTGTTTGTGCCTGCGCTGACAACCTTTGTCATCTCCGACTTGTTAGGTGGTGGAAAAGTATTATTGATTGGTAATGTTATTGAGCAAGAATTCAAACAAACTAACAACTGGAATGTTGGTAGTGGTCTTTCGATTGTCTTGATGATATTTATCGTCATTAGTATGGCAATCACTTCAAAATACGATACTGATGGGGAGGGTGCTGTCTTATGATGAAAAAAATTTCTCAAAAAATATACTTGAGTCTAATTGTTATCCTTTTATATGCACCTATTATCACTTTGATTGTCCTATCTTTCAATTCGTCTAAGACACGCTCTAGATGGGGCGGGTTTACGACACAGTGGTATGTCGAATTATTTAAAAATGAGCAGATTATGCAAGCACTTTACAATACCTTGGTTATCGCCTTGCTATCCGCTGTTGTCGCCGTTATTATTGGTACGATGGCCTCACTGGCAATTAACAAAATGCGTAAACGTTCTCGCAATGTGTTTTTAGGCGTCACTAATATTCCGATGTTAAATGGTGATATTGTAACCGGAATATCATTGATGCTCCTTTTTATCGTATGTCGTATGAGCCTTGGTTTTATGACTGTGCTAATGGCGCATATCACCTTTAATATTCCATACGTAATCTTAAGCGTCTTGCCACGTTTGCGACAAACTAATAAAAGCGCTTACGAAGCTGCTCTTGACCTTGGTGCTTCGCCTTTACAAGCCTTTTTCAAGATAACCTTCCCTGATATTATGCCTGGCGTATTATCTGGTTTCTTGCTAGCTTTTACAATGTCGCTTGATGATTTTATTATTACTCACTTTACTAAGGGACCCGGCATTGACACCTTGTCAACTAAAATTTACTCAGAAGTTCGAAAAGGAATTAAGCCTGAAATATATGCCTTATCTACCTTGCTTTTCCTCTCTGTTTTAATTTTATTGTTCATTATCAACTTCTCGCCTGAGGATAAGCTACGCGATGCTTCCAAATTAGTAACGGCTAAACAACAAAAAACATTGCGTCGCAAACGGATGGTTTTTAGACGCTTAATTCCTGGCATACTACTTCTTACTTTAGTAAGCGGCGGAATTTATTATGGCGGTAAAAATGCTAGTTCTGGCGATGAACAACTAATCGTCTACAACTGGGGCGAATATATGGACCCTGATGTTATCACGATGTTTGAAGAAGAAACTGGCATTAGCGTTATCTACGAGGAATTTGAAACAAATGAAATAATGTTTCCAAAGATTAAGGCTGGTGCTATTGCCTATGATTTGGTATGCCCATCAGATTATATGATACAAAGAATGATTGCTAATGACTTATTAGCAAAAATCGACTTTAATAACATCCCTAATCTAAAAAATATTGGCGACGTTTATATGGAAAAATCCGAACAATTTGACCCTCGTAACGAATACTCTGTACCATACTGTTGGGGCACAATTGGTATCTTATACAACACCAAAATGGTTGATGAACCAGTTGATAGTTGGGGCGTACTTTGGGAATCAAAATACCGCGATAGTATTTTGATGCAAGATAGCGTTCGTGATGCCTTTGCCGTTGCCCTAAAGTATCAAGGTCACTCATTAAATTCAACCAATATTCATGAATTGACTGAGGCTGAACGCCTCTTGAGCAACCAAAAGCCACTGGTGCAAGCATATGTTATCGACCAAGTTCGCGATAAGATGATTGGCAACGAAGCCGCTTTAGGAGTTATTTATTCTGGCGAGGCTATCTACACCCAATCTGAAAACCCCGACCTTGAATACGTTATCCCGAAAGAAGGTTCAAATGTCTGGATTGACTCTTGGGTCATTCCAAAGAATGCACAAAACAAAGAAAATGCCGAGAAATTTATCGACTTCTTATGTCGCCCTGATATTGCGTTAATGAATTTTGAGTATATTACTTATTCGACACCTAATGTCGCTGCTTGGGATTTAATTGATGATGAGGAACTTAAAAATAATTTGGTGGCATTCCCGACTGATGAGATGTTAGAAAATTGTGAGACTTTTCAGTATTTAGGTGAAGATGTTGATGCTATTTATAATAATCTTTGGAAGAGCGTGAAGTCGCGGTAAAATACAAACTGGGAATATGACTTTTGGGTATGAACGATAGACTTATGATGCTTCGGATAAAAGAATTCTTTCATCTGGAGCATCTATCGCCCATACCATCGAGCACATACACCCTCTTTTTAATCCACCTTATACCTCAATATTAACCTGCATCTCCTCTTCAATCTCCGCCTTAAAATCCTCCAATTGCACCGGACTAATACTAGGCAAATCCTTCTTAGAATGCACCCCGAAATTCCGCAAAAACTCTTCCGTCGTCCCAAAAAGTATCGGTCTGCCTGGCGCATCTAATCTACCTAATTCTTGAACCAGATTATATTCTACCAACTTATTAACCGCATGGTCACACTTAACCCCACGTATTTTCTCCATTTCAATCTTCGTAATTGGTTGCTTATAAGCGATAATAGATAAAGTTTCTAACATAACATCAGTCAAAATCGCCTGCCTTGGTTGCATAGCTAGGCGCACCAAACAATCATAGTACTCTTGCTTAGTACACATTTGATATGATTTTTCCAATTCAATAATATGAATTCCACGGTCTTCTTCATCATAACGAGCTATCATATCCTTAAGCATCTGTTTTGTAACACTAGGCTCTTCCTCAATTGCCTTCGCTATCTTATTAAGCGATAACGACTCCCCTGCGGTAAACAAAATCGCTTCAATTGCTGCTTCTTTACTTTGCATCATTACATCCCTCTCTATTTTAATATCTACACTTCAATTTCAAATATACTTACTTTCTTATAATCTAATCACTTCACTTTGGTCTCAATTAAAATGTCATCAAAAAGTTCCGTCTGACTAATTCCAATTACACCTGTTTTCATCAATTCCAAAATCGCCAAAAACGTTACAACTATTTGTACTTTGCTCGCTTGCTTTTCAAGCAATTCGCGGAAATAAAACTTTTTATTTTTATTAATATAATCCTCAACATAAGTAATCTTATCGCTCAAACTCACCTCTTCCTTTTCAATCTGGCCAAACTTGCTACGAATCGGGTCAACCTTGTCCTCTCGGCGACGACAGACCTCTTCAAAAATCTTATTAAGCTTGTCCAAATCCAAATCAGCGACCAAACCTTGCAAATCCAAAGGTGCTTGATATTGCTTAACCTCATCTGGCATACTATTGGCACGATAGGCTACTCTCGCTGCTCTTGTCATTCGCTCTCTTAGTTCATATGACATGTGCTTATACATCTTGTATTCTAGTAACTGTTGAACCAATTCCGCTCTTGGGTCTTCTTCTTCGCCCTCTTCATTAACTTCTTTTGGAAGTAGCATCTTGCATTTGATGTCAATTAAAGTTGCCGCCATTACCATGAATTCACTCATAATATTCAAATCTTGGTGGTCCATCTGCTTAATATACTCCAAATATTGGTTTGTTATCTCAACAATCGGAATGTCATATATATCTATTTTATTTTTGTCTATTAAATGTAAGAGCAAATCTAACGGCCCTTCAAATACAGACAATTTTACAGGAATTCCCATAAATACCTCTTTCGATTTATTTTATTTAAAAGCAAAATTAATTGCTTTCATGCTTTTCCTTTTACAGTCTCGTACTAATCAAATCTACTACTACCAATTCACGTGGATTGTTAATGCGTAGTGGTACCGTATGTTCGCCAAGTCCCGCACTAGCGATAAAGTGGTGGTGATGACTTTCGTAATGTCCATAGGCAAACGGGGGACATATTTGAAAATCGTTACCAATTAATGCGATATCTCCTGGCAACCTAATAATTCCACCATGATAATGCCCTGATAATGTTAAGTCTGCGCCCCAATCCATATACTGCTGTGCATAACGAGCATTGTGCGCCAATAAAATATGGTACCACTCATCTTCTACCGCTCCCAAATAACTATCAATAGCTGTCACGCTTAATTCTTGTCTTTTAAACCGCCCATAATATTTACGGTCGATTTCCAGTCCATGAATAGTTATCTGCGTGCCGTTAATAATTATATCGACACTTGCATTCTCAAGCAAAGTAATATTTGATTTTTCAATCACTTCAAAATACCGTTCGTACATATCACCGTAGATGTCTGGATAGATTTTCAATCTATATTCATGATTGCCATTAGCGGCATAAACTTTGTAACTTCGCCCGAGTTTTTCGATAAAAGCCAGACCGCTTTCCATTGATTTATTGGGTTTGCCAATAATAGTATCGCCGCCCAATAAAACTAAATCCGGGTTTAGTGACTTAATCTTATCAAACAACGTTTTATTGACTTCACCAATCTCAACATTATGCAGATCACTAATGAATACTATTCTCGTCGGAAAATCAAAAGGTACTAGCTTATCCGACTTAATTTGATAATATTTCGTAATAGCCTTTTTCATCTAATCTTCTCACTTAAACTTTATGTTTTTAACCACTGTTCTATTTTACGAAAATTAATGACTTTCGTCAATTGCCTTTATACAATCAGATAATCCCATTTACCTCTGTTTACTCCCATTTTTTATTGTTGTATTGCTCCTATGTTTTGCCGTCTCTTCTCATGTAGTCCCCTTTTTCAACTTCCGTACTTATAGTGGACCTACTTATACCTAATTCGTCAGACAAAAATGGCTGACTGAATTTACCGATAGTCATTCCCTCTAAGATTTTCGTTCATCCAATCCTAAATGATTAAATTCTCGCCTCATTTAAACACTTCCAAAAACATTATTATATAACAAACCGAGCGCATGAGAAGGCACCCTTGGGTGCCTTCTGCTAATAATATTTAATATTTTAATTAACGCCACGTATTTGTTGGTGGATTGTAATATTCCCAATAACCGCCAGTTGTAATTTCTTGGTGTTGCTCATCTACAACTGCATGTGATCTAAAATTTCCCGATTTGCAAACCTCCATATGCTTCCACCACGCTTGCATATCTGCTGTTTGGAATCCTAATCCCCAACCTTTTCCACAAGGACATTCTGATTCCGTATGTGATTTAATCGTTACAAGTTTAGTGCGACCTACATTAGGAGCGGTTTCTACCCAACGCCTCATTGTAAACGGTGATTGAGGGGTATTATCTATATCTGGGTTGAAAATATTATTAGATCGGAATTCATACGGCATTTCTTCTTTTGTATCATAATAAACTATCGGATTATCGAATACCCACCCACCGTTTGCTTTCGTATAAGGCCTAACACCGTAGTTGGTTTTCCGTGTTGTGTTAGGAGTAGTTGGTTGGTTACCCGGTGTTGGTGTAGGTAGTATTGGTTTTTTGGTTGGTGTCGGTTGTACTGGCTTTTTGGTTGGCGTTGGCGTTGGTGTTGCTTTAGGTTTCGCCTTGATTGTAACTACACTATTTAGTTTCTTGCCATTAACTGTAGCAGTAATTGTTACCTTACCTGCTTTTCTTGCCGTAACTACACCCTTCTTGGATATGCTTGCAATACTTTTATTAGATGTGCTCCATTTAATCGTGCCTATTCCACCACTCACCTTTAAAGTAGACTTATTGCCTACCGTCAATGATAGTTTATTCTTATTCAACTTAGGATTTACAACAGTTACTCTACACTTATAATTCTTGCCGTTAATTCTTGCCGTAATTGTTGACGTTCCCACTTTTCTAGCTGTAATCCTTACTGATTTATTCTTTCTAGCTGATAAAGTCGCAACTGACTTCTTAGAAGTTTTCCATGTCGCCTTTCTACTTGTACCTCTTGTTTTTAATGTATATGTCTTGCCTACTGCTAATGTCACTTTCCCTTTATTTAAACGTACTTTAGTTGAAGCCTCAATCGTCTCAGCTGTAAGTTGCATGGTAGTACTTATTGTTCCTACTAACAACAATGCAACTAGTAGGATATATGCAAATTTATTTAAGTTTTTCATATTATTAGCTCCTTTACTTTTATTCATCAAGTTGTAAGAGTTTTCTGCATATTGCAACGTAATCATATAGCATTTGGAAAATGCATAATGCTACCTTTGTCTTTTTAAAATGTTTTCGTTGATAATCACATTATAACATTTTAACATAAGATGTAAAGGTCAAAAACGGAATAGAATAAGCAAGGCGGTAAAAGAAGGCATGAGCACGCCGAAAATGCGTGCTCTGCCCCTTTAAATGTTAGGAAGTAAGAAATTATTAGCCTATCGATATCTTTATCTGTTTTTAGTTACTGTTAGACCTTCTTCGCTTTTTATATATTATTATAACACTGGTTAGTGCTAAACCGCTCAAAACGAGCCATATCGCCATTTGAGCATCATCTCCAGTTTTTGTCGAGCCCGCTACGTTTTGTGTAGTCGCAAGCGACGGCTTAACTGTAGGTTTTGGTGTTGCTGTTGGTCCTGGTGTTACTGTCGGTGCTGGTGTTGCTGCTGGTGCCGGTATTGCTGTTGGTATTGGCGTCGGAGTGGCTTCTGGTGTCGCTACCGTTAGTGTCTGCTCTTCATCTTCAATGTCTTTGTGTTCAGCTACTAAGATTTCTTCGCCAGCAATAACTTCATACAATTCCTCGAAGGCTACGATAGTTTCCCCTACCATGTTACTTGTATCTAATGTAAATGGCACTTCAATCATTCCACTAGTTGCTTTAGCCGTAAATTCAACTTCACTAACAGCTGTAATGATTTCTTTAGTTTTATAATTTACAAAATGTCCCTTAACTATATAAGCAGTTCCTACTTTAAGATTTGAGTAGTGAACTTCATCGACTGCCCCTACCTTATCACCAATTTCTAAGACTTTGCCACCATCCATAGTAAGTGCCTTAGTCCCGATTTCTGGCACTAATTCAACCACAGTTAATGTTTGTCCTTTATCTTCGATGTCCTTATGTTCAGCCACCAAGACTTCTTTACCACCTACAATCTCGTATAATTCTTCCATTGCTACAATAGCTTTGCCCGCTAATTTCGTAGTGTTAATTACAAACGGAACATTGACTGCGCCACTAGTTTCTTTCGGCGTGAAGTCTAACGTTACCACCTCTGTCACAGCGATGTTACTTTCGTAGTCTACAAAGTATCCTTTTAGTCTGTATTTTGCATCGACTTTAAGATTTGTATACGCTACTTCATCAACTGCTTGTACCACTTCGCCAAGCTCTAAGACTTTACCGCCTGTGCCATTAAGAGCGCGTGTAGCAATACTAGGTGTTGGCTCTACAACAGTAAGTGTTTGCCCTCTATCTTCTAAATCCTTATGTTCAGCTACTAGAACTTCCTTGCCGTCTCTAACTTCGTAAAGTTCCTCGAACGCTACAATGACTTTTCCCGCCATGCCACTAGTATTGATTGTGAATGGTACTGTAATTACACCGTTAGTAGTCTTTGGTGTGAAATCCACCTCTACAACTTCTGTTAGTGCCTCAGCTGTTTCACGGTCTACAAAATATCCTTTCACTCTATAATGAGCATTGACCTTAACATTTGAGTACATAACTTCATCAATGGCTTCTACCGTTTCACCAATTTCTAAAATTTTGCCACCATTAACATTTAATGCTCGTGTACCGATAGATGGTGGAATTGTTTCATCAATATCATCAGTTAATGTACCTAGGTTCACTACACTAAATGGCATATGTGCATCAAACGTAAAATCTAGTAAAACTAAGCCCTTGTTTGCTTCACATGGTAGCTCTTGTACTCGATATTGACCGTATAATAACGCGCCCTTGCTATCATCTACTAATGCTGAATCACCAAACCATATGCCATTTTTCCAAGCATCATCATCATACTCGTACTTTAGTTCATGGCTAGCATCTCGGTCATTAGCATTGGTATTAAACGAGTGTTTAGTCCAGTTAACGCCATCACCAGATGTCGAACCCTCTGGCATCGCTTTCCAACCGCTTACAGTGCTAAATTCACCATTTGGGTCAGTAACAACAATATGGCTTTCACCAGTATCTACATGCGTTAATCTAAACGGAATATTCGCTAATCTATTCAATGAGCCTATTTCTCTATCATTGCCTAAATCTAAATCATTAGTTGAACTAGCTACTTCTCTATCACCAGATAATCCTAAAATGTCGCTCACACTAGCTAATAGAGTTTTCTTTTGTCCGTCCTCGATTTTAATACCTCTTACATCAGCACGAATTGGGTCATTAAAGAAAGCTTTCTCTTCGGTTAATTCTTCGATTTTTTCATGTGTCCTGATTTCAAACTCAACCGTTGTCACGCTATCTTCTGATTGCCATAAATAGCCCTTTGCTTCAATGATTTCATTCGCGACATATGAACCATATGGAAGCCATTTATTATTAGACGTCCACTCGCCAAGTTCAGATAGTTTAATGGTCGCGATTACATCACCTACGTTGTACCATTTTTGACCTTCACCAGTTGGCTCTCCATTAATATCAAGTTCTTCTACTAAGACCTTTTCGTCAGAATTATTGACAATCTCTATCGTAATGGCAAAGTTACCACTACCTTGAATTTCGTGTAAACGCGTTTCAGCATCAGATTTCCATAGTGTAACTCCACCATAGATTGTTGGATTTTCAAGTGCACCAACATTTACAATCGCTTTTTCCTCTCGAATTTGGAATGACTGAACAAGAATACCCTCTAGTAACATACCGGTAGCAGGACTAATTTCTCTTGCTTCATAACTACCATATGGTATCCATTCATCAGGTGATTGCCATGTGCCATTATTAGGGTCTAACCTTACAAGGCCTATTACTGCATTTGGTTCAACCTTTGTACCTTTTGGCAAAGTGATTGTTTTAGTAAAGTCATTAGGGTCTAGCATGGTAACAGCTACATCCGTTGTGATAGGATTTACTGATTTATTAGTAAGCTGGATTACAGCATCAAGCCTTGCATCACCTTGGTTGGCACTAGTCTGCGTTTCCTTACTATTCTTTTTAAGAATTAACCCGCCGTATATTGTTGGCTCTGGATCTACTGGAATTTTATAAACACTCGTGATTTCACCATCGTAATCAGCAGTGATATTGATTAAATATATTTCATTGCTAAGCAGGTATCCCACTGGTGCTTTTGTTTCTCTAATTGTTACTGTTCCAAGCGGAAACGTGCGACGATAACCATTATCAATATAAAAATCGTCTCCACTTACTTTTTTTGCTGTCGAAAAATCAATCTTACCATCTTCATCAGTTGCTAACACCCACGTCCTAAGTGGTGTCTTACCTACTGTTTCAGCTACTGTTGCATACTGTGCATCATAATACTCAAATGTATATTCCGCATCTTTAAACTCGCCATCACCCTGTGGATATGCTTCGCCTGTAACTTTATCAATCTTTTCAAGTGCAAGACGAATAGGGTCACTTGCAGGAACGTTTTCCCATTCAAATTCCTCAGCTTTGTTAGGAACTAGCGTCACCACTTGTGGTGTTGAGTCTTTTACAAACCCTGGAGGTGACTTTGTCTCCACTATCGTGTATGTTCCCGGTAACAATGTCAGCGTTTCTGTATCGCCTTCTCCATCCGTTACAAGTACTGCATCTTTACCATCAATCGTTTTTGCGATTTCTCTTGTCGCATAGTCTTTGTAGATAGTAAATTCTGCACCTGCAAGTGAATAACAGCTATTGCCATCTGAAATTGATGGGTTACTTGACACTTTTTTTATTTTTGCGTATGCCGGGGAGACTTTGTTCACAACTCCGCCTTGCGCTGTTTCTGCTCCAATGTAAGCGTGTCTCGTTGCATCTACTTCATAATCCGCTGGCTTCGATGGCGAGTACATTACCCGACCATTTACTGTGGCTGTAAAGGCATACACTTGTGTGTTCAATTCGTATAAACCACTTCGGATAGCAGGTGAATTAGGGTCTTCTTTAATGTAATAAAGCACATTTTCAGCCCATAGCGGTCCGATAGTCGTATCTCGCCCAGTCATACGTATACTTGTAGCATTGTTAAAGTTTTCATTGTCAGCTAATAACCACCCGAAATCACCCCATTCTAACCCATTGTCTTGTGGTGTATGTCCGTCAATATTAAAAACTTTTCTTGCTCTTACTTCGGTTGTTATATATTGGTTAAATATAGGGTAGGTGACATTCGTACCCTCTGAATTATCATATGAGTAAAGTTTACCATCTGCCTCATATCCACGAGTAACATAACTTTCACCTTTTTCATCTGTTTGTCTACCTGTAATTATCGACCAATAATATAAACCATTGTTTGAACCATCGGGATTTGTCTTTGTTGAATTCAAATTAAACCAACCCATATTCGACCCTGCTGGTGTCCCAACTTCAACAACAAGATAAATATCTTTTGAATGTAGTCCGATATTTATCCATGGCGTATTTCTACTGTTTGATTGTACACCTATAGACCTTTCAAAATCCCAATATAGTGTATTAGGGTTTACATCTTGGATATTCGGCTTATTGTTTGGTATTGTAAGAAATGCAGTTGCATTCAATATTTCATCTAAGGCAGATACCATATTATTTTCATAAAAAGCCCAAAATTTTGCTTCGGTGTCCAAAGCGTCTGTTTTTAAATTATCAAAAATTCGCTTTAGCCCTGCATCATTTAATTTGTATACTCTAAACGTATGTCCTTGTCTATTTGTACCATCATCAAATTTAGTATAGCTGTTACCCAAGATATCTCGTGTGTGACCTTCTACACTTTCACCGTGATAGCGTTTAGTTATTCGTAATTTCCCATCAGGTGTATCTTCGATTTCTGAAAACTGGAAAAATCCTTCTTGTGATTGTCCACGTGCGGAAGCATTCCTAGACCACATTCTAAATGTATATATTGTTTCTCCCGACTTATTAGTATTCGCACCGATACACTCAATATATGCATCATTATTGTCAAGACCAGTATGGTAAGTACCATCTGTTGTTCCTGTACAACGATAATTGATTTGATTACCTGAACGAATACCATAACTGGTAAACTGTGCAATGCTTCTATCAATAGTAACACCTGATAAAGCACTTTCTATTTGGTTAAATGTCGGTCTTGTTGTTGTCCATAGACCATTTCCCCAGTTAGGGCTAAAATCTCCAGTTAAACTGCTGCGACCTTCCATCGCCGCGCTAACTTGTGATGGAACTTTACCTACCCAAGTAAACGGAATGTTTCTTATAATGCCTCTTTTTCCTACCGTTAAACCAGTAGTTGCAAAGGTCTGAATTTGAGCACCAGTAAAGTCTATGGAAATAGTTCCCTCATCTACTTTTGATAAATCAACTTCCCAAATTTTAAAGCCACCCATACCATCAAATGACTTTATTTCTTTTGAAGTCGCTCCTTTTGGCAATTTAAAATCTTTAAATATACTAGCTTCTCCCTCGCCAAAAGCTTCAATCCAAATCTTGTTACCAATGGTCGCTAACTCTAATTCCTTAGAACTATTTCTTACTAACTCATAATCACCGGTCGTATGAGACTTCCCACCATACGATACTATAACGTTAGTCGTACCAATAGATTTAATGGTGATTTTACCGTCATTGGTATCTGCCGTTTCTTCTTTTATTTCTTCTCTTGTCTCTTCTGATATTTCCTTTTTAGTTCCCTCTTGTATTTCTCTTGGTTCTTCCTCTTGTGTTTCTTCCTCTTGTGTTTCTTCCTTTTGTTGTTCTTCTTGTGGTTCTCTTGTTGTTTCATTTTGTGGTTCTTCTTGTATTTCTTCCTGTATTTCCTCTTGTGCTTCCTTTGGTACTTCTCCTTGCACGTTCTCTTGTATTTCTTTTTGTGTTTCTTCTACTTCTTTTGTTTCTTCTTGCATTTCAACAACAACTGGTTCTTCGCTGTTTCCAACATCAATCCCACTTCCATCACCTATAAAGGATAAAGCGGATACATTAATTGCTCCACCTAAAACCATTGCCATTACCAACACAAAAGAAACTAGCCTTGTAAATGTATTTCCTTTCTTCATTTGACTACCTCTCTTAAATTTTTTTCTGTTTAGATACAATCTTTTGCGCACTAAAATATAGCACCCATAGGCATCCCTCCCTTGATTTTTTCTTTCAATTTGGAATTTCGGACCGAGGTGGTCCAAAGAAATAAATAGAATGTATTGCTAAATTACCACATTGCCAATTTGAAGGCAAGCATTTTTTATGACTTTATAAATTTTTAATAACCTTATCTACGAAATCAAAATAGCCTCACCTCGCCAATGATACCTTTTTGCAAATTTATGCAAAGGCATTTTTTTAATTCTTGCCGCCCAAATACTTGGGTCCGCAACAACGATTGATGTCTCATCCACTTCATATGCCACAATGTAATGCCATGCGGCTGGTCCCACTTCAACTACCATAATTGCGGGACATGAATTTTCTTGCGACAACATTTCCATATCGCATAATACCCCTTGTGCCTCCAGTCCATATTTATTAATAGCTCCCATTAAATCAAACATACTCGCCCCTCCTCTTTTGATTTTCACATTCATTAATAAATTGCTAAAGTCTTTTCGCGAAACTAGTCTGCCATGATATCGTAAAATGTTAATTGCACACGCAATTCCGCAATCGAAATTATGATGTTGTTTAGTTGTGTAATAACGTTTATATTGTTTCATTAAAAAAGCTCCCCTAACTACGTTTTAAGTCAAAGTCGCTCTTTTTTCAATACTTTGGGGATACTCTGCTGTTTACCGGGGATACTCTGTTTGTAAAATCACATTAATCTTAAATATTTGTGCCTTAATTTCGATTTCCACCTCGCCATCATACCTTTTCACTGCCTCATAAATATTACTAATACCTAAGCCATGATTATCTTTATCAACCTTGCTACTTATAAACTCCTCACCGTTTCTCGTAATTACTCCTTCGTAAAAATTCTGACAACTAATTACAACTATTCCTTTTTCTTCATAAATCATCAATTTAATATTTCGCTTAGCTTCGTTTTGCACTTTAACACTAGCTTCAAAAGCATTTTCAAGAATATTACCAAGAATTGTACTCAAGTCAAACTCCGTTACCAGCATTTTTTTATATCCCAAATCATATTCAAATACAATATTATTTTCCTTACAATGCGCCGCCAACAATGTCAAAATCGCAGAAATTGTCGTATTTCTTGCATCGACAATGGCATCACTCATGCCAACATTTCCGATTACACTTTCTAAATATTCCTCTAATGCGCTCGTTTGATTACTTCGTAACAATTGTCTAGTTATTAATAAATACTTCTTAATATCATGCTTCATTTCTCTTAATGCCGTCGTTGCTTCACTTGCCGTTTTATAATATTCAGCTCGTTGTTCCCATGTCCGTTGACGCTCTCTTTCGAAGCGCTTATATTCTAAGTCTTTCAAATTCTTCTTATGCAAAATGCTGACACATAAAAGGATTGTTGCCGATAAACAATACCCAATAAAGTATAAAGGCATATTATTGTCATTAGCCATTGTCAAAAAGGCGTGTTCGAACAGCGCATGTACCAACAACTGTGCCACTAGAACAATCGTAAATATTACAAATTGTGGGTTGTACTTTTTATGCTTTTTAAATTGATATACTTCTTCGATAATTAATACTACTAGATACATTGTCACTAATAGGGTAACATCACTAATCGCTTTAATGTAATAATTACACTTAGCGGCGATAACTAAATCTTTGTTTATGCTCGTTTGAATAAACATCCCTACTGCAGGAATAATTAATATATAGGGAAGAAATAGTAAAAACCTCTTTTTAAAACTTCCTTTGTATTTCCTAACAAATAAAAACCATTCCAACAAAATCTCAAATACCAACTGTATTAAGGCTGTTGGCATTCCTATCACCTTACTAGTAATAAAATATTTTTGCAAAACGACTTCCACACTATATATCCACCCCAAATTAATAAGTACATAAAAAACAGTTAGCATAACAAATTTATTCTGTTCATCTTTGCGCTTACAAAATATGTCATACCAGGCAATAAGTATGACGCACATCATCACGCCGGTAAATATGCTCAATAAAATACCACTGAATGTTTGACCCACTAACGCCCCTTTCATTTGCAAGATTTTTTCTATTTTACTACAGAGTATCCCTTTTTAACAACAGAGTATCCTTAAACTATTGCTATTTTAAACACTTTCTTATATCTTGTAGGAACTAGAAACACAAAAATCTAATAAGGAGGAAAAACACTATGTATAACAAATTATCTGATGACAAATGTAAATTGATTTCGGGAAAAGCTGTTGCTATATTCCAAGTGCTTCGCTATCTATTTACATAATGCTTCTACCCCAAGCGAGGTGTGATACTTACATCTCACCTCGCTTACACACTAGGTAACGACATTGCATTATGCATTGTTTATTATAGATAACTATTCACATAACATTTCGTTTTATTAACTTCTCCCATAGTTTAAGCGCATCTTTATTGCGCCAGAAACTATTCAATTTCACTATCCCCGGTTAGATTATTGACAATTTCAAATTCACAGCTCTAAACTTTTCTGCACAGTAGGGAGCATCTTTGCTGTATCCTGTATTATCGAAGTCACTTTGTTTTCGTCTCTAAAATATTCTTTCTGTCAATAATCTGGCCTTGGATGTATTTAATTAACAGTCATTTTACAATTACTACGAGACATTTGCAACCTTTATACATCATATGCAGTTATTATCTTTGCTTTTGCAATCTGACAATCCGTTTCATATTCCCTCTTCGCTTGTTAAACTATCTTAACTGTAAATTTAATTTAGATTTAATTGCAAGGGGGATTTATGGATTATCAAATAGGCATTTGTGAAGATGATACTTTTTTTATAGACACATTAAAAGCGGCTATCCAAAACTATGGACAATTAAAATCTCTTTCCATTCAAATAACCACCTATCTAAGTGGTGATGCTTTGCTTGCCGATTATCACACACGACATTTCAACTTACTGATTTTAGATGTTGAAATGCCTGGACCAAACGGTATCGAAGTAGCCGCCCAAATACGACATTTTGATGAAGATGTCGTTATCATTTATAGTACTATTCACGAAAACTTTTCATTACAAGCTTTTGATGTAGAAGCTATGTCTTATCTCGTTAAGCCCTTTACCAATGAAAAGCTATTCACAAAATTAAACTTGGCTTTTAAAAGCATTGCTATAAAAACAGCTTTTAAAGATTTTAAGAACACTTATATATCCGTAAAATCTAAACAGCAAACAAATAATTTATCTTATGATGAGATTTTATATATCTCCAAGCGACGTAATTCACTAACTATCCACACTACAACTAAAGAATATCTAATATATATGAGTATTAGGGATTTCCGTAATCAATTAGATTCTTTGGTTTTTGTTAAAATAAATCCCGGACAAATTATCAATTGGAGCAAAGTTACTTATTTCGACGGCAATCTCATCTATATTAAAGATGTTGAGTTAACTGTTAGTCGCCAATATGCAAGTAAATTAAATAACCGTTATCGCCAAGAAGCAACTGACTTGTTAAGACGTAAAGTAGACGAAGGTACCTAAAAAGGCCTTGTTATTAGATTGTAAACTCATGAAGAAAGGGATTATTACCCATTAGGGACATTGCTACCCTTGTTTTGAATTATAGAACAAAGTGGACAAGTCCACTTCAACTCCCTAATCCCTCACTCATGAGGGACTTGTTCACTTTTGCACCACTGTGTGGCTACACAGTAGCCTTCCACTACACAGTGTGTGCATCCCGCGGAGCGTTTTTATATAATAGGACGTAATTTCCTATTATATAATAAAAGGTATTCGTTCATTTTACGAACGGATACCTTTTATTTTCCCTCTTATTGTATCAACCCCACTATTGAGGAGTTCTCTTTTCTCGCGTGCTATCTGAATACTAAGATCAAGTGCCATAATCACAATCACAACTGTTCCCAATATAATGCCTCGCTGATATGAATACTTCGATACGATGCCCATGACTATCTCATGCAAAAACCTAAACATAACAACTGTATACAAGCCCCATGCCAAGGTACTTTCCAAACAAAGTATGCCTTTATAATTAAATGGTTTATCATTGTAATCCCACCAAACATCACCGAACACCTTTTGCATAAGTATTGCTACTATATATTCAAAAGCTGTTGCAAGTAGCGCCCCTATTACATAAAGAGTCAGGATATTGCTGGCAAATGGTCGCAAAATAAAATATACACATAATGCACCAACACCATAAATCGGACAAAATGGTCCAAACATAAAACCTCGGTTAGTTAACTTACGATTACATATAGACATATATATAGACTCTGATACCCAGCCAAAAAAACTGTATATCAAGAACCAATGGACAATATAATAAATACTAGTACCCAATACTTCTCTTTCCCACATAATAAATCCCATCCTATTTAATATATGCTGATAATACGTCTACTTGCAGACTCGCCACGCCAAGTGTTCTCTCAAATATCTACCTTAAACAGAGCTATCTATTGTATTATATCACAAAAAATCCCTGACTGATAGTCAAGGATTTTGTATTTATATAATAGGAAATTACCCTATTATATAAATACGCTCCGCCTGGATGCGCACTCGCTTAATAGGAAGGACGCTCGGCGCAACGAGTCTGCAAGCAGACTCTTTATTTTAGTTGAACTTACGTTTTCTGGCAGCTTCCGATTTCTTCTTACGACGAACACTTGGTTTTTCGTAATGTTCTCTCTTACGGATTTCTTGCTGAATTCCTGCCTTTGCGCAACTTCTCTTGAATCTGCGTAAAGCACTGTCCAGAGTCTCGTTTTCTTTTACTATAACATTTGACATATTCTTAACCTGACCTCCCCACTGTTTGGGTTTTTTATTACACTAATAATTATTATAGCAGATTTTCACAATTCGTCAAGCCCTATTCACCTGCTCTTTGACTACTTCAATCGCTTTATCAATCGCTTCTGGTATTTTTGTTGCATCCTTACCGCCCGCTTGTGCCATATTAGGACGTCCGCCACCGCCACCGCCAACTATACTTGCAATTGCTTTGATTAGATTGCCGGCATGTGCACCCTTACTCATAGCCTCATTAGTTGCCATTGCCAATAAATTGACTTTGCCGTCTTTAGCTGATGCCAATACCACAATCCCCTCACCTAGCTTTTCTTTGAGCGAGTCACCCAAGTCTCGAAGTCCGTTCATATCAACATCTTTCACCGCTTTAGCTAATAATTTAACGCCATTAACTTCTGTTACATCAGCGGTAACATCACCAAGTGAGTCTTTCGCTGCCCTACTCTTTAGCGAATCATTTTCGCTTTGTAGGATTTTAATCTCTTTTTGCATATGCAAAACTTTATCGCCAATATCTGCTGGACTTGTTTTTAGGATTTTTGCAACATCTTTCATCTGCTCTTCAACTGTCTTATAATAATTTATTACGCCCTCGCCAGTTATCCCCTCTATCCTTCGCACACCAGCCGCAATACCTGCTTCGGATACAATCTTAAAGAGCATAATCGAACCAGTATTATCGACATGCGTACCACCACAAAGTTCCTTTGAAAAATCGCCCATTGAGACAACTCGCACTTCATCGCCGTATTTTTCGCCAAATAATGCCACCGCACCTGCTTTTCTAGCTTCATCAATACTACATACCAGTGTATTTACTAGTGAGTTCGCTTGAATTTCTTCATTGACAATTTGTTCTACCTTGGCAATTTCTTCGCTCGTCATTGCTTGAAAATGAACAAAGTCAAAACGTAATCTGTTAGCATTAACCAAAGAACCCTTTTGTTCAACATGATTCCCTAATACTTGCTTTAATGCCTTTTGTAACAAATGAGTTGCGCTATGATTTTTCTGTGTATTTTGGCGGTTTTTAACATCTACTGCCATTGTCACAGTCTCGCCATCACTAACCATCCCTAAAACCATTTTGCCAACATGTCCGATTTTGCCACCAAGTAGCTGAATAGTGTCATCTACCCTAAATTCACCATTAGCAGTCTTGATTATCCCAATATCTCCTTGTTGTCCACCCATTGTTGCATAAAA
>JGI994J12354_10000505_pt1 | contig 38762 bp, 32 predicted proteins | sample IntmicLarv3ML3BL_FD_12354 | JGI IMG/M metagenome (IMG submission 12354) | reverse complement strand
ATCCGGCCTGCGCTGGAGGAGGTGGTGCGCTGCGGCAAGCTCGCCGAGGCCTCCATCTGCTACACCGGCGATGTGTCCGACCCCAGAGAGGACAAGTGGACGCTGAAATACTACGTGGACATGGCGAAGGAGCTCGAGCGCATGGGTGCGCACATCCTGTGCATCAAGGACATGAGCGGCCTGCTCAAGCCCTATGCGGCGGTGAAGCTGGTCAAGGCGCTCAAGGACGAAGTCTCCCTGCCGATTCACCTGCACACGCACGACACCACGGGCAACCAGATTGCCACCTATCTGATGGCCGCCGAGGCGGGCGTGGATATCGTGGACGTGGCGGTGTCCAGCATGTCCGGCTTCACCAGCCAGCCCAGTATGAACAGCCTCGTCGCCGCCATGCAGGGCACGGAGCGGGATACGGGCTTCGACCCCGACCGCTTGCAGGAGCTCACGGACTACTGGAGCGATGTGCGCACCCGCTACAAGAGCTTCGAGGGCGGGCTGCAATATCCGGCCACGGACATCTATAAGTACGAAATTCCCGGCGGGCAGTATACAAACCTCGGCCCGCAGGTGGAGAGCCTCGGCCTCGGCCAGCGCTTCACCGACGTGAAGGACATGTACAAGGCGGTCAACGACATGCTCGGCGGCATCGTGAAGGTAACGCCCAGCTCCAAGATGGTGGGCGACATGGCCATCTTCATGGTGCAAAACGACTTGACGCCGAAAAACATCGTGCAAAAGGGCGAGCGCCTTACCTTCCCGGACTCCGTCGTCTCCTACTTCAAGGGCATGATGGGGCAGCCGAACTGGGGCTTCCCGCAGGAGCTGCAAAAAGTCGTGCTCAAGGGCGAGGAGCCCATCACCTGCCGCCCGGGCGAGCTGCTGCCCGAGGTGGACTTCAAGGCCGCCGAGGCGCATTTGGCGCAGCTCGTGAAAGACCCGGACTGGCGCATGGTGCTCAGCTGGTGCTTCTACCCCAAGGTGGTGGAGGATTTCCTTCGCACGCAAAAGGAGTTTGGTTACATCACCCAGCTGAGCAGCCATGTGTTCTTCCACGGCTTGATGGAGAGCGAGACCAACCGCGTGGATATCGAGGACGGCAAAAAGCTGGTCATCAAATATCTGGGCAAGGGCGACCTAAATCAAGACGGCACCCGCACCGTCATGTTCCAGCTCAACGGCATCCGCCGCGAGGTGGCCGTGCCGGATCGCAGCATGCAGGATACGGTGGTAAAGCTCGTGATGGCGAACCCCGAGGATGACAAGCAGGTGGCCAGTCCCATCCCCGGCATGGTGAGCAAAATCGAGGTGAAAAAGGGCGACCGCGTGGAGAAAAACCAGGCGATTATGGTGGTGGAGGCCATGAAGATGGAAACCAGCATCGTGGCGAACGAAGCGGGCGTGGTGGAGGAAATCCTAATCAGCGAGGGCGCTCAAATCAAGGCGGGCGAGCTGCTGATGGTGATTGAATAACAGCAAAGGGGTCTGGAAATCAAATGATTTCCAGACCTCTTTTTATCGTATGATTGCGCAGGCTTACACGTTGAGAAAGCGGGATAAGAATTCTCTCAACCGCTCAGACTGAGGATTTTTCAAGACATCCTCCGGCTTGCCCTGCTCGGCAATCACGCCATTGTGCATGAACACCACCCGGTCGGACACGTCCCGCGCAAAGGCCATCTCGTGCGTGACCACAATCATGGTCAAGCCCGTGTGGGCGAGGGAGGAGATGACCTCCAGCACGTCGCCCACCATCTCGGGGTCGAGGGCGCTGGTGGGCTCGTCGAAAAGCAGCGCATCGGGTTCCATACACAGGGCGCGGGCGATGGCAACGCGCTGCTGCATGCCGCCGGAGAGGTGGCGGGGCATGGCGTTGATGTGCCGCCCGAGGCCGACGGTCTCCAGATTGCGCAGGGCGCTTTCCTTGGCGGCGGCCTCGCTCTTGCCGAGCACCTTCGTCTGCCCCACCATGCAGTTTTGCAGCACGGTCATGTTCGCAAACAGGTGGAACTGCTGGAACACCATGCCCACCTTTTTGCGGTAATTGTTGATGTTATAGCCCTTTTGCAGCACGTCGTCGCCCTTGTAGAGCACCTGCCCCGATGTCGGCCACTCCAGCAGGTTGATGCAGCGCAGAAAGGTGGATTTGCCCGAGCCGGAGGAGCCGATGATGCTCACAACCTCGCCCTGCTCCACGCTCAAATCCACGCCCTTGAGCACGGGATTTTCTCCAAAGGTCTTATGGAGATTTTTTGTTTCAATCACTGTCATGGAAAAAACCTCCTAACCGTTGGTCTTGGGCAGAGCGGTTTCCGGCATGGTCGCCGAGCCGCCCACCAGACTATACCCCTCGCTGCCGTGGAGCTTTTTCTCCACCCGTTGCAGCAGGAAGGTGAACACCGTCGTGAGCAGCAGATAGATGGCGGCGCAGATGAGGAAGGGCTGCAAATACCGATAATAGTTTGCATAGGCGATGCGGGCGGAGAAGAAGAGCTCGTTCATCTGGATGACGTTGAGCACGGAGCTGTCCTTGAGGTTGACGATGAACTCGTTGCCGGTGGCGGGGATGATGTTGCGGATGGTCTGCGGGAGAATGACGTTGGTCATGGTTTTCCAGTGCGTCATGCCGATGGCCTGCGCCGCCTCCCACTGCCCCTTGTCGATGGATTGAATACCGCCGCGCACGATTTCCGCCATGTAAGCACCGGTGTTGAGCGTGATAATAAAAATCGAGGCGGGCAGCGGCTTCATGGTAAAAGCCCGGTTGAGCTCCGGCAGAGCATAGTAAATCAGCATGGCCTGCACCATCATGGGCGTGCCGCGAAACACGGTGATGTACACCGCCATCAGCTTGTTGGCCACCGTGAGTAAAATCCGGCGGGGACTCCAGCCCGTCTCGCCGCCCCGCAGCAGCGGAACCGTGCGCACCACGCCCACCAGCAGACCAATCACGCCGCCCAGCAGCGTGCCCAGCACGGCCAGCAGCAGCGTATAGCCCGTGCCGCGCAGCAGCACAGGGCCATATTCGGCCAATATCTTCCAAATCCAATCCCAAAAACCAAGTTGCATAGTAGATTCCCCATCATTTTAATTAAATTGCGCCCGTTTCATGGGCGAGAAGTATTCCCAGAACAAGATTTCCCCGCCTATGGCGGGGAAATGGGCTGCTTTGCAGCCTTCTAGGGGGACGCTGTCCCCCCTAGATACAAATGTGCTGCACCCTCCGGGCACAACACATTTGATACCCCCCTCGTTTCCGCCCACGGAAACGGTTGCGCACCCGTGTGCGCAAGCAGTGGTATCCTCCGCAGGCGCATGTCCTGCTTCGGATATTATGAGATTTTGTTTTGCCGCTTAGCAGCAAAGGCCGCAAGGCCTAAAGCCTATTCTGCAACGAGAGGTTGATTGCGCAGGGCGTTTTCCATAAAAGTCTGGCGCTCGTCGTCGGAAATCTGCGCCAGCGCATAGTTGAGCGCCTGCCGCAAGTCCTCGTCGCTCTGACGCACGCCGATGGAGATGGATGCCTCGCCGGCGTCGTAGTCAAAGCCGGCATTGCCCTCGAAGCTGATGTAGCTCAGCTCCGGGTTGGTGATTTGCGCACTTATGGCACCGGGGCGCTCGGACACATAGGCGTCAATCCGGCCAGTGCTCAGGGCGGAAATCATGGTGATAAAATCCTGCATGGGGTCGGCCTTTTTCACGCCGTCAATCTGGTCGATGAAGCCATAATGCAGCGTGCCCAGTTGGCCGGTGACGATGGCGTCCTTGAAGTCGGCGAGGCTGGTGGCGTTGGCGTAAGCGCCGTCCTTCTGAACCACCAAAACCAAATCGCTCGTGTAGTAACGATTGGAGAAGGAGAGGGTCAAACGGCGGTCGGCGTTGTCGGTCATACCGGCGATGATGGCGTCAATTCTGTCGCTGGTGAGGCTGGGGGGCAGACCTTCCCAGTCCACCTTCTGGATTTCGAGCTCGAGACCCAGTACCTCGGCGACCCGCTTGGCAATCTCCACGTCGTAGCCGCCGGCATACGTGCCATCAGAGAGGCGCACTGCGCCGTTGGAGTCGTCCATCTGCGTCCAGTTGAAGGGCGCATATCCGCACTCCATGCCCACGCGCAGAACGGTCAGCTCCAGTTCGGGCGGCGAGGCGGGCGGCTCTTGATAGCTCTCGTAGGCAGCGGGTGCCTCGGGTGCGGGCGGCTTTGTGCCGCCGCAGGCGGCAAGGCTCAGCAATAAGAGCAAAGCAAGTGTGAATGCAAGAAGCTTCTTCATTATAATTCATTCCTTTTCGTGTTTTGTGCGTTGTCTCCTGTGTTTCCAAGAGGTAGTTTAGCATGTTTCAAGATTTTTTGCAAGAGGAAAGACATCATCTGCCACGGTAGGGTCGCTGGCGATAGCCACCGCCCATGCGCTTGCGGCGGCGGCCGCTTCGGTTGGTCAAACGATATAGCACCACCGAAAGGGCGGTGACCACCAGCAGGAGCAGCAGCAGAACGATTAAGGTGGGCGCACCGGGGTATTTGATGAGGTTGATGGGATTTTTGCTGTCCTCCATGATTTTTCGCCCCTGCGGTGCGGCGTAAATCTGCGGGATGCCGTCGCTGCCAAAGGATTGCAGATGCAGCGCAAAGGCGTGCCACGCCTTGAGCTCGTCGCCGTCGGGCGTGTGGATGATGTGCGCATCATACTCTTCAATGGGCGCACCGCTCTCGTCGCGCGCCGTGATGGAGAGCAGCCCGCGGGACACATCCTTCACCGCACCGAGCATCTGCACGGAGTAGAGGTCGGCAACCACGCGGTAGAGCTGCTTCTCGTCGATGGCGAATTTTTCTCCGTCGGGGGAGAGCATGTTGTTGGCGACAACCTTGTCCAAGAACATGCGGTTGGGGTTATAGGTGTACTGCATGCCGGAGAGGTAGAGGCGGGCGTTGGGCATCAGCGGGGCGATGGAGGCGTCGATTTCCAGCATGGTCATCAGCTCCTTGCCCGTCAGATAGGCGGAAACCAGCGGATAACCCGGGCTACCATCCGCCCCCGAGCCGAGGGAGAGCACCTGATAGGCATCCGCCACCGTCACCGGGCCGGGGGAGAGAATATCACGAATCACGCCCTCGGGCACAATGGCCACGTCCACGGGGATGTAGCTCGCCCCCTCCATATTGCGGATGGTGCTGATGTAGGAATCCGCAATGAGGCCGCCCAGCGGAACTTCCTCAAAGCCCACGGGCGTCATGAGGAGGAAGTCGGTGTGGGTGAGCTGCTGGTCATAGCTCAAATCGAAATCAGCCAGATATGCGCTGTCAATCATCTGTTTGTACTGCGCCACCAGNGNNGCCATGCCCGCATCCTCGCGGAGCTTTGTGTTGGCCGCCGTGATGGGGATAAGCTCGTAGTCTGCCATCACCCACGGCGCTTCGTCGCTCTCCCGCTCCAACACGGCCTTGCCCAGATACTTGCCGTATTCATGGGCGGAGACGATATAGGTGCTGCCCACCACAATGGGCTCGGGCAGGAGCGTATGCGTGTGCGCAGAGACGATGAGGTTAATCTCCGGCACGGCGGCGGCGAGCAACTCGTCCTCCGACTTTTTCGGGTCGGGGTCAGTGCCCGCATGGGACAGGCAAATGAGCACATCGTATGTTTCGTTTTCCCGGATATCGGCGACAATCCGCTTGGCCGCCGCAATGGGATCCTCCAGCTCAAAGCCGCTCATGGGGGCAGTTTTGTCCGCATCCTTCCCGAAGATGCCGAAAATGGCATAGCGTAGGCCGCGGCGTTCAATGATGGTGTATTCCTTGATGCCGTAGTCATTCATCGCCCGCCCGACGTTTGCGGCAGTGTCGGCGTGCGGCGTGTAGTTGCCCAGCACGATTTCCGGCAGCGCCTCGTGAGCAAGGGCGGCGGAGAGCATCTGCGCCAGCCCCTCCGCCCGATAATCCCACTCATGGTTGCCCAGCGTCGTCACGTCAACGCCCAACTGCCCCAGCAAATGCAGCTCCGGCGCATGGCTGGTGTAAAGCGTTTGCAGCAGCGTGCCCATGGAAAAGTCCCCGCCGTCGAGCAGGATAAGCCCCCGATCCTTCAGCCGCTCCTGCCGAATGGCATCGGCGAGATAGGGAAAGCCGAGATACTCCTCCCCGTCTGCGCCGGAAAAGGGGAAAATATGGTCGTGCAGGTCGTGGGTGAACAAAACAGTAGCACGTTGCGGCGCAGCTGCGGCATATCCCACAGGCAGCAGCGAGAACAGCAAAAATATTAGGAGAATAACGGCAGTTCCCCGTTGGAGACATCTCTTCATGAAAAAATCCCTTCTTTTATCAACAGTATAGCCCGAATTTAGGAGATTTCAGTCTATTCATTGTGCCACAAAATCCGTGGAATTGCAAGAAAAAACCGCAGAAAATAGCGGCTCTCTACGCAAAGTGCGGCGAGGCGGAAATGTAAAAAAAGCCGCACCTTCCGCAGGAGAAGGGGCGGCAGACTCTGCCAACGGAAAAGAGGAGAGACTCCAAATGGCAGGCCGATGCGAGATTTCATAAAAAAACTGTTCTAAAAAAGACGAAACCGCTGAAATACTATTTGTATTTCTCATACAAAAATGATAAAGTAAAAATGTATAGGAATTAAAGTGAAGAAAGGCGAGAGNTTCTGTCATTGGGGAAAAGGCAAAGCTNGCAAAAAACAAGAATCAAAGGGGAAATTGAATCATGAAAAAACGTGTGGTCAGTCTTNCGCTTACCNTTGCTCTGGTGGTCTCCTGCCTCGTTTCCGTGGGGGGCGCCTCGGCGGCTCAGCCACAGGGTTACTGGCCTTATTTCAGCGCATACAGCGACGCAGTCGCCAAGGGGAACATGGGTGAAATTATACGCACCGGAAACGAACTGCTTCACTTTTACGCCAAGTTTGAAATGAACCGGGATATTGCGGAAATGAGCTACAATATCTATCTCTACCGCTATGAGCAGGCCGTCTACGAGAAAAAGGGCGACTATGCCGCTGCGCAGGAAAACGCCGAAAAGCTCATTGCCTGCGCCAAATATCTGGGCGCAGATGACATGGTAACGGCCGCCACGGCGAGAAGCGAGAAGCTCGACCCCATGACCGAGGTTTACACTTACGGCAGCGCCTCGCCCGTGTACTACGGCGCCAAGCACGAGCCCGCCTCCGGCACCTACTATGGCCGCGTGCTGCATGTGCAGGGCACTACGGCCGTCAACGGCGCAGCGGCCAAGAATGAGTCCATCGTCTCCTTCTATGTGGAGGTGGGCGGCAGCACCGCCGCCGACTTTGCATGGATTATCGACGAGTATGCCGACGGGCAGCGGGCGATTCACGTGGCGCTCAACTTCCCGCAGGAGGCCTCTACCTCCGTGCAGGTGGCCGCAGGCAATCACGACGCAAACATCAGCGCAACGCTGGCCTATCTGGCGACGCTCAAGGGTCCCGTGTTCCTGCGCATCGGCGCAGAGATGAACCTATGGGAGACGAGCCCGTCCACTTTTATCTCCGCCTACCGCCGCATTGCGGACATGGCCCGCAGCGCCGCCCCGAACGTGGCGCTGGTTTGGTCGCCGAACTATGTCGGCTCTTGGGGCAGTGATATCGCCGCCACCTATCCGGGTGATGCCTATGTGGACTGGGTGGGCGTATCCCTCTACATGAACAGCGAAAACATGGCCGGGCAGGGCGACTACTCCGACAGCAGCGTCTACTTCGGACGGGGTGCTTTCGCCGACTGCGTTTTGTCCATGAAGCTGGTGGCGGACTTCGCCGCCGCACACAAAAAGCCGGTCATCGTCACCGAGGGCGGCACGGGCATCATCGACCGTGCCACGGGCAAGAACTATGAGAGCAAGGCCGCCGTCCAGACCGGAAAAATGTACGCAGCGCTCAACATGGTTTACCCGCAGGTGAAGGCCATCATCTATGCCGACACCGACTTCGGCGGCGTGGATTTTGACTACCGCCTCTCCGCCTCCGCCGGCGTGAACAGCGCCTACCACACCGCCGTGGCGGGCAACAAAGCCCTCATCCCCGCCGTGGGGCAGAGCGCCCCGTCCTTCGTCAAGCTGGCGGGCTTCAGCGGCAGCGGCGAGAGCATCACGCTCTCCGCCTACGCCGACACGGCGTACAGCAGCGCTATGACTGTGACGTACACCCTCTCCGGCAGGGCTTTGGTCACTAAAACCGCTGTTCCTTTCTCCTGCACCATCGACACGAAGAGCCTCACTGTCGGCTCGTACGAGCTGGCGGTGAGCTTCGACGACGGCGCAGGATACAAAACCACCAAAACGTATACGCTGACCAAACAGACCGGCGGCACGGTTTCCTTCGCCGAGGGTTGGAATCCGGTCACAGTAGCGTCCGCAGATATACCCGATGCATGGGCGGCGGAGGAGGTTGCGCTGGCGCTGGAGAACAATCTGGTGCCCGTCGAGATGCAGAAAAACTACACGAAGGAGATTAACCGTCAAGATTTCTGCGCCTTGATTATCCGCTTGATTGAGCAGAAGAGCGGCATGGGCATCGACGCCTTCCTTGCAAGCAAGGGCGTGGGCGTGCAGAGCGGCGTGTTCACCGATACATCGGACAAAAACATTCTGGCTGCCAATGCGCTGGGCATTGTCAACGGTCGCGGCGGCGGCATCTTCGACTGCACCTCCGGCATCACGCGGCAGGAGGCCGCCCGTATGCTCTGCCAGGCCGCCGGTGTGTTGGGCATTGAGGCCGACGGGCAAGCCCCCACCTTTGCCGACAGCGGCAGCTTCCCGACGTGGGCGGCCGAAGAGATTGCCTTTGTCGCCGCCACGAGCGACAAGGCCTCCGGCAAGCTAGTGATGGGCGGCGTGGGTGAAAACCGCTTCAACCCCACCGGGAGCTATACGACGCAACAGGCCATTATCACCATGCTGCGCCTGTTCCGCACCTAAAAGCACGGCTTTCGCATCCGCTTCTCTTCTTTCGGTGGACGGTGCGGAGTGCGTCCTTTTTTGAAGCGTCGGATAGAAAAATAGTTACACACTTTTTTGCGGTAAACGCTGTTCCTTGTTGACGAAATATGTTAAAATGCGTACATAGAAAACATGTTATTGTTACAAGGAGGGTGAATTATGGATGTGTTGACGGCCTATACCAACGAGGTTGATGACGTAACGGTCGCTGTCACCGAGCTTTTGGAGCAGCTGGACCTAGAGGCAAATCTATGCAAAAATTCTGTGGGCATCATCACCTGTTACGCCGAATATATCGACACCGGCGTGGTGGAGACGCTCTGCGCCGCCTTCCCCTTCGATGTCATTGGCTGCACCACGGCTTCCAACAGCGTCTCCGGCGCACTGGGCTTTAACATGCTGGGTATCACGGTGCTCACGGCGGACGATGTGCAGTTCTCCGCTGTCCTCAGCGACGACTTGAACGAGCAGGCCGCCCAAGGCATTGAAACCGCCGCCGCCCAAGCGCTGGCGGGCGTGCCAGCTGCGCCCAAGCTGCTACTGGTGAAGATGCCGCTGATGAATCAGGTGAGCGGCGAACACATGCTAGAGGTGCTGGACAAGGCGGTGGACGGTGCGCCCATCTTCGGCACGCTGGCCACCGACCACACGGAGAATTACCGCTACGCCCAGACTATTTTCAACGGGCAGGCGTACCGCTCTCGTATGGCTCTGGTCTGCATGAGCGGCAATGTGAACCCCCGTTTTTCCATCTACGCTGTGCCCAAGGAAAATGCGGTGACCAAGAAAGCGATTATCACCAAGGCACAGGACAACTGCCTCATGGCTGTGAACGAAAAACCCTTTCTCGAATACATGGCCACGCTGGGTATCAACATCGAGGACGGCAGCATCGGCGGCATTGACGCCATACCGCTGATGATAGACTATAATGACGGCACGCAGCCGGTTTGCCGGGTCGCAATTATGGTGAATGAGGAAGGCCATGCCATTTGCGGCGGGAAAATGCCGGAGGGTGCCACCATCATGGTTTATACCCTTGTGCTCAATGATATTGTGGCCGCCGGAAAAAAGTACGTGGCTGAAATGAAGGATATTCAAAACAAAAACGGCATTTTGGCCTATACCTGCATTTCCCGCACGCTTTTGCTGGGTTTAGACGCAGAAGCAGAGCTGGCTGTGATTCAAGCGGGGCTGAAGGACGAGATACCGTATATGATTGCTTACGCCAGCGGCGAAATCTGTCCGACCTGCGACGAGGGCGGAACTATGACAAACCGACTGCATAATTACAGCTTGATTTCCTGCTGTTTCTAGAATCTGCGGCAGATTTGATCGGGCACAGCTAACACGGAGGGTGTTTGAGCAAAGCAGGCTTGACGAAACGGAGTGACGCATATGTCAGAAGCAGAGCGGATTGCTGCGCTGGAAGAAGAACTCGTAACCCTTGAGCGCAAAAATAGAAAATTGAACCGACAGCTCGCCACGATTCAGACCAATTTACAGCGCCAGAAAAATGCGATGCTGGCCCGCTCAAACGTGGATGCGATGCTGGCGGCGGAGCGCATGCGGCAAGAGGAGTATATGAGCCTTCTGCTGGGCAACAGCCTCGACATTCTCCTTCTTCTGGACAGAGACGGGCGCTTTGTTTACTGCACCAACGTGTTTTTGAAAAAAGCCCGCATCAAAAGCTATGGCTTGATTGACAGCCGCAACTATCAAGACGTGTTTGAATCCATCGGCGATTTTGCCCTGCTTGAAAAATTACAAAACTGCTTTGCGCAGGCGTTCGAAAAGGACGACACTGTCACGTTCGAGGCGGCCATTGACTTTGGCCGGGACGGCAATATGCGCAACTATCTCATCGCCCTCACGCCGATGCTCGACAGCGACCGAACGCCCAAGGGCTCGCTGGCTGTGTTCCACGATATGACAGACCTCCTGCTGGCGGTGCGCCGGGCGGAGTATGCAAGCGAGGCGAAAACCATATTCCTCGCCAACATGTCCCATGAGATGCGCACGCCCCTCAACGCAATCATCGGCATGCTTAGTATTGCGGATCAAGCGGAGGATATTGAGAAAAAAGACTACTGCCTGCAACGCATCCGCGAGGCCTCCCGCCATCTGCTGGGCGTCATCAACGACGTGCTTGACATGTCCAAGATTGAGGTGAACAAGTTTGAGCTGAGCAACACCAGCTTCGAGCTGGAGAAAATGGTCATGCGTATCACTGATGTGCTGGGTTTCCCCATTGCGCAGAAGAAGCAGACTCTCGAGGTTGTCATCAGCAGCAATTTACCCCGCAGCATCACCTGCGACGAGCAGCGGATGACGCAGGTGATTACAAATCTGCTCTCCAATGCGACAAAATTCACGCCGGAGGGCGGAAAAATTTCCCTCAGCGCCCGCTTGATTGAAAAAAAAGGTGACCTGTGCACCCTCCGCTTTGAGGTTTTGGATACAGGCATCGGCATCTCTGCGCAGCAGCAGGCGCAGCTATTCCGCTCCTTCGTGCAGGCGGATGGCAATATTTCCCGCCGCTTCGGCGGCACCGGACTCGGCCTTGCGATTTCCAAGCAGATTGTGGCGATGATGGACGGCGAAATATGGGTGGAGTCGGAGCTGGGCAAGGGCTCCCGCTTTATCTTCACCGTCAAGGTCAAAGAGTTGAAAGACGAGCATATGGACACCATCAACTGGGAGGATATCCGCATACTGGTGGTGGACAGCACGCTGGATGTGTACGGCTTCTTTCTCGGGTTCTCCCTCTCACTCGGCTTCGCCTGCGACGCCGCCACCAATGAGGAGGAGGCCATGGAGTTGCTGGGCAAAAGCGACCACCTGCACCAGTTTGTGTTCGTCAATTTGGAGCATAACGAGCAGGGCATGCTGGCGCTGGTGCGAAAGCTCAAGGACGCAGGGCAACATGTTCACATGCTCGCCGTGGCGCAGGCCGCCCGATGGAACGACATCAAGCGGGGGGGCATTGCCGATTTCGTCTCCAAACCCCTGTATTTCTCTGCCGTGGCGGAAGTGGTGAACCGCCATCTGGCCCGCAGCAAGCATACAGGGCCGGTTGCCAAGGAGGAGAATCACTACAACGGGCTCTTTGCCGGCAAGCGGGTGCTGCTGGCAGAGGACGTGGAAATCAACCAGGAAATTGTGCTGGTGCTTCTGGCGCACACGGACGCAGAAATCCTATGCGCTGCGAGCGGGCGGGAAGCGGTGGAGATGATTCACACGGAAGAATGTGCGTACGACTTGATTCTCATGGACATTCACATGCCGGAGATGGACGGCTACGAGGCCACGCAAATCATTCGGGCGCTGCCATACCCCAATGCAGCAACCATCCCCATTGTGGCCATGACCGCCAACGTGTTCCAAGAGGACATCGACCGCTGCCTCGCCTTTGGCATGAACGACCACGTGGGCAAGCCCATCAACATCGACATCGTGCTGGAAAAAATGGAGAAGTATTTGCTCCGTGCGTAAGAGTAAAACAAGCGCCCTGTATGACTTGCCATGCAGGGCGCTTGTTCGTTCTTGTTGTATGAAAATATTTTACTTGACATCATAAAACATATGTTCTATAATATGAAAACGGAACACATTAAAATGAAAGAGGACGATATGATGAGCCATTTAGAAAAGTTTTGGGATAGCGTGAAAAAAGAAGAAGTCGGACTTTTGGCCACCTCGGCAAACGGAAGCGTCACCATGCGAACGGTCAGCCCTGTGTATCATGAGGATGCAATCCTGCTGTTCACAAGCCCGACCTCGCAAAAATATGCGCAGCTGAAAGAAAATGCGAACTGCTGCATCTCGGTCGGCGGTTGCTTTTTAGAGGCAAAGGCCGAATTTTTGGGTCACACCATGACCGACGAAAATGCCGCCCTGCGGGCGGTGTATGATGCCAAACAACCCGGCGCTTTTGACGAGAGTATGGCCTTCGGCGGGAGAGAGTCGGAGTTTATTCTCCTCAAGCCAGTCCAGCTCAAGGGCTGGGATTTTGCAAAGGCCAGCCACCCCGCTCCGTTTGAACACAAGTTTTAGGCACACAAAAACCCCCTCGTGCAACGAAGTTGCACGAGGGGGTTTATCTTTTCGCAAGCTATTCCCAGGTTTTCCAAACCTCGGGCTGAAAGCCCACAGTGGCCAGCTTCCCGTTGCGGACAATCGGCGTTTTCAGCAGCTTCGGATTTTCAAAGGCCTTCGCCATCTGGTCATACTCGTGAGCCAGATACGCAAGCGACGGGTAATCCTTGCTCCTCTCATCCACCATGGCCGCAAAGCCCACCGCCCTGCGCACGCTTTCGAACTCGCCGTTGCTCATGCCGTAGCGCAGCAGGTCAATGGACTGAAACTTCACATTCCGCTCCTTGAAGTAGCGCTCGGCTTTTTTCGTCTCAAAGCACTTGCTTTTCCCGAAAATCTGAATATTCATCCCCATTCACCTCACACAAAGGGCTGCTTCTGCTCATTGAGCACGGCCAGCCTGCGAAATTGCGTGGTATCCGGCGCCAAATGCGGCAAGTGCTCCCGCAGGGCGGACACCATCAAGTCCGGATTCAACCCCGGGTTCTGCGCCCGAAACAGGCCGGTGAGTACCAGCGCATCGGCCTGCGCATCAAACTGCAAATCGCTCATGAGCGGAATCAAATCCACCTCGGTGAAGCCGCATTTCGCCTTCTTCGACTTCTTGCGCATCACCAGACTCTCTTGCGCAAGCAGAGCTGCGAGCTCCGCCGCCGCAGTCTGCGGCGTGCCGCTGTGATAGCCCAGCGTGACCTCGTAGTTGACATAAGTCAGCTTCTTCGTCGCCTCCGTGCCCTCGTAGCACCGCAGCGCTACGATGCCCTCGGGCAGTGCGGCGTTGAGCTGCGCAGGCAGCGCCGTCAAATCGCAGTCCTCATTGAGACGGAATTCCAAAATCTCGCAGCAGCTCTCGAAGCCCACTGACAGCGGCAGCGCAATCGACACGAAGGCGTGGGTGTTGAACCCCTCCGTGTGCCAGATAGGCAGCCCCGTGCGGAAAAACGCCCGCTGAAACGTGCGCATCAAATCCAAATGAGAGATGTAGCGGGCGCGGCCTGTCTTTTCAAAAATCAGTCTAAGCATCGCATACGCCTCCGCTCAAAAAGCAATTCGCCCCGCAGGCGGTGCACTGCACCCGACAATCCGGCGTGATGGCGGCGGCATAGGACTGCCCCCGCTCCTGCCAGAGGTAGTCCTTGCGCACGCCGGTGCTCGTGATTTCCCACGGGAGCAGCTCCTCACGGCAGCGGTCGCGGCGGGCGTAAAAGTCAGGGTCAACGTCGGTTTCACGAAAAGCCTCCAGCCAACGGTCTAAGTCGAAAAACTCACTCCAGGAGTCGAACTTCGCCCCTTTTTTCCACGCAAGCTCCACCGCATCGGCGAGCCGACGGTCGCCCCGTGCGAACACCGCCTCCAAGAAGCTCGTCTCCGGATCATGGTAGTTGTACTGGATGGATTTGTTCTTGATGGTGTTTTTCAGCAGGTAGACCCGGCGGCGGTATTCCTCCATGTCCAGCTGCCCTTCCCACTGAAACGCCGTGTGGCACTTGGGCACGAAAAAGGAGGTGGACACCGTGATGCGCACGCCCCGCGCCTTGTTCGAACCATAGCTTTTCCACTCGTAGTAAACCTTATTGGCGAGGTCGGCAATGCCCAACACATCCTCGTCCGTCTCCGTGGGCAGTCCTAGCATGAAGTAGAGCTTCACCGCATTCCAGCCGCCTTGAAACGCCCGGCGGCAACTGAGCAGCAGCTCCTCCTCGCTGACGTTTTTGTTGATGGCGTCCCGCAGACGCTGCGTGCCCGCTTCGGGTGCAAAGGTCAAGCTGGATTTCCGTCCGGTTTGAATCCGCTCCACCAGACCCATGGAGAAGTTATCTGCCCGCAGGCTCGGCAGCGAGAGGCTCACGTGCTTCGGCAGGCACCATTCCAACAGCCCGTCGCAGGCCTGTTCCAGTGGTCGATAGTCGCTGGTGGAGAGAGAGGACAGAGTGATTTCCTGATAGCCTGAATCCTGCGCCGCCTCCTTGCCCTGCGCAATGATGGTCTCCGCGCTTCTCGCCCGCACGGGGCGATAGGCGTAGCCCGCTTGGCAGAAGCGGCAGCCGCGGATACAGCCGCGAAACACCTCCAGCATCACGCGGTCGTGGACGATTTCCGTGGAGGGAATGATGGTTTTCGTGGGGAAGTAGGCCCGGTCGAAATCCTCTACAACCCGCTTGACCACGGGGAATTGCGCACCCTCAGCCGGCGTGATGGCGGCGACGGTGCCGTCGTCCTTGTAGCTCACGTCGTAGAGGCTCGGCACATAAACACCGCCGACTTGGGCGGCACGCACGAAAAACTCCGCCTTGGTGCAGCCGTCCTTGCGGGCGTTTCGGTAGCAGGTCACTAGCTCCGGCAACAGCTCCTCGCCCTCGCCGAGCAGAAACATGTCCACGAAGGCGTGCAGCGGCTCGGGGTTGTAGCAGCAGGTGCCGCCGGCGAGCACAACCGGCGTGTCCCAGCCGTCCCGCTCCGCTGTCCGCAGAGGAATCCCCGCTAAATCCAGCATATTGAGCACGTTGGTGTAGCACATCTCGTACCCGATGCTGAAGCCCACCAAATCGAAGGCGGAAATCGGGTCGAAGCTCTCCAAAGCGTAGAGCGGCAGGCCATGCGAGCGCATCTGCGCCTCCATGTCCTGCCACGGCGCAAACACCCGCTCACACCAGACCCCATCCATTTCGTTGAGGATGCCATATAAAATACGCATACCAAGGTTGGACATGCCAATCTCATAGCTGTCCGGGAAGCAGAAGGCGAAGCGGGTGTCCACCTCGTCCTTGTTTTTCACAATAGCTCGATACTCCCCGCCGGTGTAGCGCGCAGGCTTTTGCACCAGCGGGAGCAGGCTGTCTAACTTTGTCGTCATGCTTTTTTCGCAAGTCCTTCCATGAACTGCTTCTCCGACACGGTCACGCGGGTGTGGCGGGCGGTGCCGATGTGTACATTGCCGTCAACGTCATAAACCTGCACGTCAAACACGAGCTTGCGCTTGCCCTGCTCCAGCGCCGTTGCCGTCGCCCGCACCAGCTGACCCACGGGCGTTGCGGCCAGATGCTGCACATCAATGGCGACACCGAGGGACATTTCGCCCTCCTCGTAATAGGGCGCCATCGCATTGCAGGCGGCCTCTTCCATGAGGGCAATCATCGACGGCGTGGCGTAGACGGGAAAGAGGCCGGATTTCACGGCGGCGGCGGTGAGTTCCTGTGTGACGGTGACCTCGGCGATGCCGACGATGTCCTTGATGTTTTCTGCGAGCTTCATATAAAAAACCTCCGTTTATTCTGGGCAATCAAGCGATTGCCATTTTTATTTGCACCCATGCTCTGGGTAAACTGCTTATTTGCTCTGCTCGGCTGGGCAATTATGCCCGAGCATGGAGCAGCAGGGCTCTACCCCCTCGGCCTCCATCAGCTCGCTGCCCCAGTTGTACATCGCCTGCAAAATGGGGAAGAGGCTCTGCCCTCTGGACGTGAGCTTGTATTCCACCTTGGGCGGCACCACGGGGTAAACCGTGCGCACAATCAGCCCGTCGTGCTCCAGCTCCCGCAACTGCTGCGTGAGCATTTTCGCCGTGGCCTCGGGAATCAGCGCCCGCAAACCGTTGAAACGCAACACCTGCCCTGTGAGATGCCACAGAAGCAGCGCCTTGTATTTGCCCCCGATGAGAGAGATGGTCGCCGAGACGGGGCAGTTTCGATTGATGGCTTCACCGCTCATAAAAACGCCCTCCTTAGTATCTTTTTGGGTACTATCTTCCAAAAAAGTGCATTCTTGCGAAAATGAAATCAAGTGATACAATGATAGCAGGGCAGATAGCCCTTGTCAAGGGGAAAGGGAGGTATAATACCTATGACAAAAACACAATTTGACATCACCGGTATGACCTGCTCCGCCTGCTCCGCCCGCATCGAAAAAACCGTGGGCAAGCTGGAGGGCGTGGAGGGCGTAACGGTCAACCTATTGAAAAACAGCATGGCGGTTTCGTATGACGAGGGCCGCCTGGACAGCGCCGCCATCGTCGCCAAGGTGGAGAAAACCGGTTTCGGCGCAGCCGTGCAGCAGCGCAGCGCACAAATCGAGAAAAAAGCAGGCGCAAAGCCCGCCGATGCCGCACAAATCGCTATGGTCGCTCTGCGGCGGCGGCTCATCGGCTCGGCGGCGTTCACCATTCCGCTGTCCTACCTCGCTATGGGCGAGATGCTCGGCTGGCCGCTCCCGACGATTCTCGTCGGCGCAGAAAATGCGATGGCCTTCGTACTCACGCAGCTCTTGCTGGTGATTCCCGTGCTGATTTTGGGCGAGAGCTACTTCCGCATCGGCTTCAAAAACCTCATCTCCCGTGCGCCGAACATGGACTCTCTCATCGCCATCGGTTCGGGCGCAGCCTTCGTTTACAGCGCCTATGCCGCATATAAAATCGCCTGGGCGCTCGGCGCAGGCGACATGATACTGGCGCATCACACGGCGATGCACCTCTATTTCGAGTCCGCCGCCATGATTTTGACGCTCATCACCTTCGGCAAATTTTTAGAGGCGAGAGCGAAACGCCGCACCTCGGACGCCATCACCAAGCTCATGAACCTCGCCCCGAAAACCGCCCTCGTCGAGCGACACGGCGCAGAGCTGGAAATCCCCGCCGAGGAGGTGGTGCGGGGCGATATCCTCATCGTCAAGGCGGGCGATGCCCTCGCCGTGGACGGCGTGATTGTCGCCGGGCACTCCTCCGTGGACGAATCCGCCATCACCGGCGAGAGCATCCCGGTGGAAAAAACCATCGGCGACAGGGTCACGGGCGGCACGGTGAACCAGACGGGCTACTTCAAGATGGAGGCCACCGCCGTCGGCGAGGACACGGCGCTGGCGAAAATCATCCGCCTCGTGGACGAGGCCACCTCGTCAAAAGCCCCCATCGCCAAGCTCGCCGACAAAATCAGCGGCGTGTTCGTGCCGATTGTCATCTCCATCGCCGTTTTGGCCGCCGTCGTCTGGGGCATCGCAGGGCGAGACTTCGAGTTTTGCCTCAGCGTGGCCATCTCCGTGCTGGTCATCTCCTGCCCCTGTGCACTGGGACTCGCCACGCCCACGGCCATTATGGTGGGCACGGGTCGGGGTGCCGCCAGTGGTATTTTGATTAAATCCGCCGAGAGCCTCGAGGGCGCACACAACATCGACACGGTGCTGCTGGACAAAACCGGCACCGTCACCGAGGGTCGCCCCATAGTCACGGACATTCTCCCGCTCTCGCCCTTTACCGAAGCACAGCTACTGCAAATGGCGGCTTCCCTTGAGCACATGTCCGGCCACCCGCTGGCCGAGCCCATCGTGACGGCGGCGCAGGCGCAGAGCCTGTCACTCGAGCAGGTGGAGGGTTTCCGGATGTTCCCCGGTCAGGGTCTCGGCGGCGCACTGGAGCGGCAAATGCTCTACGGCGGCAATCTGGCGTTGATGGAAGCACAGGGCATCGAACCCGGAGGGCTGGCGCAGACGGCGGATGCTCTTGCGGCGCAGGGCAAAACGCCCCTATTTTTCGCATGGGGCGGCAAGCCGTTGGGCATCATCGCCGTGGCTGACGTGGTCAAGCCCAACAGCAAGGCCGCCGTGGCGCAACTCATGCGCATGCGCATCGACGTGATTATGTTAACCGGCGACAATGCGAAAACCGCCGCCGTCATCGGCGCAGAGGTGGGCATTGCCACCGTGATTTCCGAGGTGCGCCCCGAGGAGAAGGAACAGACGGTGCGCCGCTTGCAGGAGAGCGGCAGGCGGGTGGCTATGGTGGGCGACGGCATCAACGATGCTCCGGCGCTCGCCCGCTCCGACGTGGGTATCGCCATCGGCGCAGGCACGGACATCGCCATGGAATCGGCGGACATCGTGCTGATGAAAAGTGACCTCGGCGACGTGCCCGCCGCCATCGCCTTGAGCCGTGCCGTCATGCGCAACATCAAGCAAAATCTCTTCTGGGCGTTTATCTATAACACCGTCGGCATCCCTGTCGCCGCAGGCGTTCTCTTCGCCTTCGGCGGGCCGCTGCTGAGCCCGATGCTCGGTGCGGCGGCCATGAGCTTCAGCTCCGTTTCCGTGGTAACCAATGCGCTTCGGCTGCGCTTTTTTCAGTTGAAAAAGTAAAATTTTATTGGAGAAAAAGGAGAAAACTGCATGGAAAAGACAATGAAAATCGAAGGCATGCACTGCAAAAACTGCGCCGCTTCCGTCACCAAAGCGCTTGAGGCTGTGGACGGTGTCAGCGCCGTCGCTGTCAATCTGGACGCCAAGGAAGCCGTGGTTACCCTCGCCGCAGCGGTGGACGACACCGTTTTGCGTGAGGCCATCGACGACATCGGCTTCGATGTGGTGGAGATTGCGTAAAAAGAACCCGCCAGCCCGAAGGGCTGGCGGGNTTGCTCTTATTCTTCGTCTGTGAGATTAAAAGAGCACCTAAACCAATTATTCTTTTCCGCACCATTGATTTTCGTTGAATGGACATTGAAGTGGAGATAGAAGTCAGCATCGTTGAGCTGGGCAGGACACTTTGCAGCGTAGATAGGCGTGTCATATCCACGCTCTCTCATTTCTTCAATTATTTCGGCAAAACCGCTGTCAGCTTGAGCTTCGCTCCAAGAAACGGGATAGAATTCAAGATTGGAAAAAATTTCTTCATTCTCCTGTAAGTGAACAGTGGCAGAGGAAATATCCGCGCTCGCCACATATTCCTCATTATATTTGATGCAGACGAGCATATAGAAATAATCCTCGTCATGCTCGGAGAATCCAGTGACACCATAATCCAATAACGGTAGGATATTCACGGCAGAAGCTGCGCCGTCCCAGACGACATCTTGAAGCAGATTTTCTGCCACATAGCGCACTGGGGCAAACACCCGACCGCCCTTTGCCAGCAGTTTGGTGTCCATATACACATAGTTAGACCAGACCTCGTAGACCTCCAGTGTGTCGTAATGGCGGATTTCTGTCTCAATGCAGATTTCGTCTGAGTTCAGACAGAAGGTGAGCGTTATGCGACCTGTATAGGAATCAGCTTCTGCATCTTCATTTGTGTCCCAGTGGATAGGCGAATCATCTTGTGTCCAAATTTTAGTGAACACAGCAGACTGCTCCTCCTGCACCCACTCGACCTCTGCACCAAGAGCCTCCGCCACCGGCCGCAGCGGCACCAGCGTTCGACTGTTTTCATCTGCAAAGGGCTGCGCATCGGGGAAGGCGATGGCTTCGCCATCCAGCAAAATCTGAATACCTGCCGCAGCGGCTGGCATAACGAACATAGCGCCGATCAGGGCCAGAACAAGCAGGAGTGAACACAAGCGTTTCATAAATCAAAGTTCCTTCTTTTTTTAAAATGCTTTATTTTACCATTTTTAGGTATTACGTCAATCGTTTTCCTATGAAAAATAAAGGAACAGGGCCGCTCACTTTCATAAACGGCCCTGTAAAATGTTTACCCCACGCTCTCCACAATCGCAATCCCCGCCGAAGCGCCGATGCGCGATGCGCCCGCCGCAATCATGGCCATCGCATCCTCGTAATTGCGCACGCCGCCACTGGCCTTCACGCCGACGTCAGCGCCCACAGTCTTGCGCATGAGGGCAATATCTGCCGCTGTGGCACCGCCGCTGCTGAAGCCCGTGGAGGTCTTGACGAAATCAGCGCCGACCGCCTTGGAAATCTCGCAGGCACGCACTTTTTCCTCGTCCGTGAGCAGGCAGGTTTCCAAAATCACCTTCACGGCGGCCTTGGGATGCGCAGCGTTCACCACGGCGGCGATGTCCCGCTCCACGAGCGCCCAGTCGCCGGACTTCACAGCGCCCACGTTGATGACCATGTCCACCTCTTCTGCGCCGTTTTCCACGGCGTTGGCGGTTTCAAAAGCCTTCGCCTCCGGCGTGCTTGCCCCCAGAGGAAAGCCCACCACGCAGCAGGTGAGCACGCCGCTTCCGGCGAGCTCCTTGTGCACCAGTGCGGTGTAAGACGGATTGACGCAAACACTGGCAAAGCCGTACTCTCTCGCCTCGGCGCAGAGCTTTTTCACGGCCTGTGCAGCGGCCTCCGGCTTGAGAATGGTGTGGTCAATGTACTTGGCGAGTTCTTGCTTTGTCATAGCAAACGCTCCTTTATATTTGTAATGTAGGGAAACAGTTCCCCCATCTCAGACGGGGGAACTGGATGAAAGCTCTCGTATCAATCGGCGTAGGTGTCAAAATACCCTTGAATCAAAATAATCGGCGTGCCCTTGTCGCCGCTGCCGCTGGTCAAATCGCACAGGCTGCCCAGCAAATCCGTGAGCTGTCGCGGCGTCGTGCCCTCGCTCGCCATGTTGCCGACGAGGTCGCTCTCCTTGTCACGGATGCTCTGGCGAATGGCTTCGGCCAGCTCCTCGCCCTTCAGGCTGCCAAAGTCATTGTCCGCCAGATATTTGAGCTTGAGCTCGTTCGGCGTACCTGCCAAACCGGGGGTGTACGCAGGGGAGACCACCGGGTCGGCCAGCTCCCAAATGCCGCCGACGGGATCCTTGAACGCACCATCGCCGTAGACCATAACCTCAATCTGCTTGCCGGTTTTCTCCCGCAGCCGTGCCGCAATCCCGTCCACATAGGGCTGGCAGTCGCGAGGGAAAAGCTTCACCTGCTCGCCCGTGGCCTTGTTCGAGCCCAGCAGACCATACTGCGGATTGTACCCGCTGCCGTCCACGCACTCGGTGAGCAGCTCGTCCAGACCCAGCACGGTTTTCACTCCGGCGGCCTTCAAAATCCGCTTGGAGCGATGGCGCGAGTGAATGTCGCAGCAAATCACGGTGTCCGTGCGGGTGAGAATATGGCGGGCGTCGTTGGAGAAAATAATCTCCACGTTTGCGCCCAGACTCTTGTAGTAAGAAATATAGTCCACACTGGTGAACTTATGGACGGTTTCGTTGCCGAAAATAGCACGAAATTCTTCTTCCGTGAAGGAATCGGTGTAGGGATTCACGCCCTTTTCGTCCATGGTGTCAATGCTGATGAGCTGGTTGCCCACCTCGTCCGCCGGATAGCTCAACTGAATCACCAGCTTCTCGCAGCCGCCGCTGATGCCCTCCAGCAGCATAGAAAAACGGTTGCGGGAGAGGATGGGGAAGATAATACCAACGGTTCCGCCGCCGGTTTTTGCCCGCACATCGGCGGCAATCTGAGCCGTGGAGGCATAGTTGCCCTGGCTGCGGGCGACAATCGCCTCAGTCATAGCCACAACATCCCGGTCGTGGAAGGAAAAGCCCTCGCCCTCGGCAGCGGCCAGCACAGAATCAACAACGATTCCGATGAGGTCGTCTCCCTGCTTAATAATAGGGGCGCGAATGCCGCGGGAAACAGTACCGGTGAATCTCATACCAAAGTCTCCTTACTTCAACACAACGTGTCCTGTGAATTCTAACAGGCGCCCCGTTTGAAACGCCGCACAATATGATACCATAATCATGCGGATTTGAAAAGCGCTTTACGGCAATTTTGTAGCTTTGACGGAGAAAAATATTTGCCGGAGCAATATGTGGAAAAAGTTCTTGACAAAATCGGGGGGATGTTAGTTATATCAACATTAAGAACATACAAAGGGGAAATATTATGAAAAAGAAAATTTTATTTCTGCTGCTGGCTTTCGTCCTGTGCGTAGGACTTTCTGTTCCCGCATTTGCGGCGGAGGTTGGCGACACCTCTATTACCACCGAGGATGGGTTTACATACACGTTGTCAAACGCCATCGTTGGAACAGAGACTTGGACTCGTGAAGGGTTCACAAAAGATTATGAATGGACAATGATTACAAGTACTGTTTATCTGATTCCAGAAGGCACGATTATCACGCTGCCAAGCGATAAATTAAATGAATTTTCTCTTGAGTACTATACTCCTCGCTGAAAGAGGGCGATGTTTACCTCCGTGTTGCCCCCACCCCCGTCCAGCCCGTCGCCGAAGTCCCCTCCTCATGGGCAGTTGAACCTGTCAATGCCGCCATCGCCGCAGGCATCGTTCCTGATGCGCTCCAAGCCAAGTACACGCAGGCGGCAACCCGCGCCGAATTCTGTGTCCTCGCCGTTGCTCTCTATGAGACTGCAACAGGCACAGAAATCACCGAGCGGCAGGCCTTTTTTGATACAAGCGACATCAATGTGGAAAAAATGGGTGCACTCGGCGTAGTCACCGGCGTCGGTGACGGAAACTTTACTCCTAACCAAAAGCTCACCCGCGAGCAGAGCATCCTCACCATGATGCGCCCGTTCGACCTCGTAAAGTAGGTGAAACAAAACCGCCCGAGCCACTAAGCTCGGGCGGTTTTTTCACCCTAATTCAAAAAATCCTTCAGCTTCTTCGACCGGCTCGGATGCCGCAGCTTGCGCAGCGCCTTCGCCTCAATCTGGCGAATCCGCTCGCGGGTGACGTTGAACTCCTTGCCAACCTCCTCGAGCGTGCGCGTGCGCCCGTCCTCAATGCCAAAGCGCAGCCGCAGCACCTTTTCCTCTCTCGGCGTCAAGGTGGATAGCACCTCAATGAGCTGCTCCTTGAGCAGCGTATAGCTCGCCGCCTCAGACGGTTCGGAGGCATCCTCATCGGGGATGAAGTCGCCCAGGTGCGAGTCCTCTTCCTCGCCGATGGGGGTCTCGAGGCTCACCGGCTCCTGCGCAATTTTCAAAATCTCCCGTACTTTGTCCACCGGCATGGCCATCACCTCGGCGATTTCTTCGGGCGACGGGTCGTGCCCCAGCTCCTGTAAAAGCTGGCGGGACACGCGAATGACCTTGTTGATGGTCTCCACCATGTGAACGGGGATGCGAATGGTGCGCGCCTGGTCGGCGATGGCGCGGGTGATGGCCTGCCGAATCCACCACGTGGCGTAGGTGGAGAATTTAAACCCCTTTTCGTAGTCGAACTTCTCCACGGCTTTAATCAGCCCCAAATTGCCCTCTTGAATCAAGTCGAGAAACAGCATCCCGCGCCCCACATAGCGTTTGGCGATGGACACCACGAGACGGAGGTTTGCTTCGGCCAGCGCCTGCTTTGCCCCGTCGCCCTTGCGGGCAATGCGTCGCAGCTCCGCCTCGTCCTCGGCTGAGATGGGCACGTCCTCCCCGGCTTTGCGCATGGTCTCATATTCGGCGAGCTGCTCTTCGGCGAGCAGACCTGCGCCCATATTCTGCGCATGCATAATCTCGTCCTCCGGCAAGAGGAGCGGAATTTTCCCGATTTCCTTTAAGTACATGCGCACCGGGTCATCGATACCAAAGGAATCAATCAGCGAGGCCGGGTCAACCACCTCTTCCTCGGGCAACTCTTCCAAATCCTCAACCGGCGGGTCAACAAGATCGTCGCCGTTGAAGCCGGGCAGCAAGTAATCCTCGCCCACGGTTTCAATGCCCAGAGACTCGAAAATGTCGTAGATTTTGTCCATATGCTCGCTGCTCAAGTCCATGCTGTCCAGCACGTCGAGCTGCTCGGCGGCGGTGATTTTGCCCACCTGCTTGCCCTTCACCAGCAGCTCCAGCACCCGATCCTTACCCTCCAGCGCCTCCAGCAGCTTTGAAAGCTCGGCCTTGGCGTCCTCCAAACGCTTGCTGGCCGCCTCCGGCGACTCGGCGGGAATGGGAACAACAGCTTCGTTGTCCTCCGGCTTTTTCTTTGTTGCCATTGTGATTTCTTCCTTTCGTTCTCGGCCCGTGTGACCGTCGTATGTAATATATCAGCGCCGCATCCCGCAAAGGGACGGGGGAATTATCTCGTCAATTCTTGCCGTATTTCTCCATCGCTGCCAGCAGCGGATCCTGCGCCTCGTCCGGCCGTTTGCGGCGGGCGATGATGGACAGATAGTCTCGCATGGCCTGCTCGCCCTGTGCGAGATTTTCCGGCTTTTGCACCAGCCCCGTGATGTGGTTGAGCTCCTCCATCGTCAGCCCGAAGCCCTCCTCGGAGATGGGCAGCGCCGACAGGCTCACCACATTGCCGCCGTCCCAGAGCCCCCGCAGCAGCGCAAAGGTCTTCTCCAGCACCGCAGCGGAAAAGCTCCCCGCCGGCCAGAGTGCTTGCGCCATGGGGAAGAAGCGGTCGGGGTCGAGCAGCACCAGCCGCAGCACCCCTTCCTCGGCCAGCGCAGAGGGCACATCATCGTAGCGAAGGCTGCGCTCCTGCGGCTGCCGGTTGCGTAGCGGCGTGAGGCTCTGCCGCTCCTCCTTGCGCTTTTCGTCCTTAGCCTTTTTGCGGCGGATGCGCTCCACCTCGTCGGCCATGGCCTTGCTCGTCACATGGGCGGTCTCCGCCACCCGCACGCCGTAAATCTCCCGCTCAATGGGAGAGGAGAGGGTGGCGACGTAGGCCGCTGCCTCCTGCAAATACGAAATTCGGTTTTCGTCATCGCCAAGGTGATAGGCCGCTGCGATTTGGTTCAAGCGGAATTCAATGTGGTTCTCCGACTTGTCCAGCAGCTTCCCAAAAGCCTCCGCTCCAAAGGTTTTGATGAACTCATCCGGGTCTTTTGCGCCCTTCATTTGGAGCACGTTTACCGCCAGCCCCGCTTTTTCCAAAATAGGAATCGTGCGGTTGGCCGCCTTTTGCCCCGCCTCGTCGCCGTCGAAGGACAAAATCACCTCATTGGTGTAGCGGGTGAGCAGCTTTGCGTGGTCGTCGGTAAAGGCCGTACCGAGGCTTGCCACGGCGCAGTCGAAGCCCGCCTGATGCAACGCAATCGTGTCCATATACCCCTCGGTGAGAATGATGCGTCCCGCCTTGCTGTTCTTCGCCACATTGAGCCCGAAGAGATTGCGGCTCTTGTTGTAAATGAGCGTATCATTGGAGTTGAGGTACTTCGGCGTCTCGTCGCCCAACACCCGCCCGCCGAAGCCGATGACCTCGCTGCGCACATTGATGATGGGAAACATCACACGGTTGCGAAAGCGGTCGTAAATCCGCCCCTTGTCACCCCGCACGGCGAGACCGGCATCCACAAGCTCATGCTTGTCATAGCCCAGCTCCGCCATCGCCAGCAGTAGCTTGTCCCACCCGTCGGGCGCCATGCCAAGCCCGAACTGGCGGATGACATTCCGGCTGAGCCCCCGCCGTGCGAAATACGCTGCACCCACCGTACCTGTCGGTGAAATGAGGGTTTTGTGGTAATATCGAGCCGCCGCCGTGTTGAGCTCCAGCAGCCTCGCCCGCTTCTTGCGCACGTCGGGGGAGAACTGCTCCTCTGGCACCTCCATGCCCTGCGTTTTCGCCAGATGGCGAATGGCATCCGGATAGGTGAGATTTTCCAGCTCCATGACGAAGCTGATGGCCCCGCCGCCCTTGCCGCAGCCGAAGCAGTGATAAATCTGCTTGTCCGGCGAGACAGAGAAGGAGGGCGTTTTTTCATTGTGAAAGGGGCACAGCCCCCAGAGGTTTCCACCCTTGCGGGTCAGCGGCACGTAGGCCGACACGACCTCCACCACGTCGCAGCGGGAGACCAAATCGTCGATGAATTGTTGTGGAATTGCCAATGGTCTCCCTCCTCTCTGTTTCTCGTTTTCTGTCATTCTGAGCGGAGCGAAGAATCTATTTCTTCTTACGCTAAGATTCTTCGCTCCGCTCAGAGTGACAATGCTTCGCATTTTCGTTCGCACCCACTTGCGCATTTCCTGTGCAAGCGGCCACAGGCCGCTAAGAAGCCCAGCGCACATGCAAAGCTTCCACCGCCATCCGTGGCACTACCCTGTGATGCTATGTGCCGTCCTACCCTTGGCAAACGTCTCCCCATCGGCTTTGTTGCAATTTCGGATACTCTTTCCGTGAGAGTATCCTCGATGCAACAAAGCCGATGGAAAAGCATTTTTTGGTTTCTTTTTTGATGCTTCAAAAAGAAACATCCCTCGCGGGTCGAGCGTGCTAAAAAATAAAAAGAAAAAGTATAGAAAAACCGGCAGACAGCGGAAGCACTGATTCAACAACCTTCGTAAAAAATGAATTGTTTTAGGAAAGCTGTATGGTAGAAGAAGCACCAATTCAAAAGCCCTCGCAAAACTGCCCGCCAGGGCTCTACTTCACACTCCACGCCTCCGGTACAAAAAGCTCAAAATACTTCTCCACCGCAAACTTGTCCGTCATCCCCGCAATATAGTCGCCCACGCCGCGCTCGAGTCCTTCCCGCCCGACGATGAACAGGTAATCCGAGGGCAGCGCATCCGGCGTTTTCATGTAGTGCTCAAACAACCGCCCCAGCATGTCCTCCGCCTTGCTCTCTTCGCCCTTAGCGATGGGGTTTTTGTACACATACTCGAACATAAACTCCCGCAGCTGCGCCATCGCCTCGCAGCAGGCCTCGCTTTGGCGAATTTCGCTCTGCCCCGTGCTCTCGGTGATAATATCCGCCACAAGGGTGTCGATGCGCTGGGAGTGGCTGTACCCCAGCACCTGGCAAATCGGCGTGGGCACGTCCAGCGGGAAGATAATGCCGCCGCGCATCGCATCGTCAATGTCGTGGTTGATGTAGGCGATTTTGTCCGCATAGCGCACCAGCTGGCCTTCTAACGTATTGGCCGCCTCGCCCGCCGTGTGGCACAGGATGGCCGAGCGCACCTCGTCGGTCAAATTCAGCCCCCCACCGTTGCGCTCCAAGCGTTCCACCACCCGCAACGACTGCTCGTAGTGGCGAAAGCCCCCCGTCATAATCCGGTCGAGCACCCGCTCGCCTGCGTGGCCAAAGGGGGTGTGTCCCAGGTCATGCCCCAACGCCCCCGCCTCGGTCAAATCCTCGTTGAGTCGCAGCGCCCGTGCCATCGTGCGGGCAATCCGGCTCACCTCGAGCGTGTGGGTCATGCGGGTGCGGTAGTGGTCGCCCTCCGGCTGCAAAAAAACCTGCGTTTTGTGCTTGAGCCGCCGAAAGGCCTTGGAATACACAATCCGGTCTGTGTCCCGCTGATAGCAGGTGCGAATCGTACAGGGCTCCTCCTCAGTTTGGCGGCCCCGGCTCTTGGCGGATAAGGCGGCAAAGGGGGAGAGCATCTGCTCCTCCAACTGCTCGCACTGCTCTCTCAAATTCATGGGATACCCTCCCGAAAAAAATCTTTAATTTGCGCATATGGAAAAAGGTATAATGTCTTATACGCAAAAAAAGGAAAGAAACCTGCTAAATCAGCAAAGTTTTTTCTGATTTTCCGTCAATTTGCCAATCGTTTACAGTGTGTTCACAAACAACCGCCCCATCTGCCCCAAATTCAGGCAGACGGGGCAGTTTTTTCTATAAGGTCAGTGTGCCGTTTTCATCCTCCAGCAGAATCAAAATCTTCTCCTGCAAGCCGTTTGTGGCGTTGACGTAGATAAGGTGGTGCTTGCCGTCGTCGGCCTCCGTGGCGAACTCATAGCACAGCACCTCGTTTTTCCCCGGCGTGGGAATCACGGTCAAATTGATGGACAAAATGTCCAAATCCGTGCTCACCGCTTCGGCGGCTCGTTCCTCGCTCACCGTCGGCGCGATAAGCGGACGCACACAGTGGTTTGCCAAATATCCCTTGGCCTCGTAGCCCATCACGTGCCCGTCATCCAGCGCAACGCTCACCTTGATGAGGTCGGGGTAGAGCACCACGCCGTCCTGCGTCGCCGCAAAATTCACCGTGAGCACTCCGCTCTGATTGATAAAATAGCTTTTGTGCATCTGCTCAAAGCCCCGCTCTGCAAGGAACGCCGCCGCCTTCTCTGCGCCTTCCTCGGGCGAGAGCGTCTGCGCACCCACCTCGCGGGAGGACATCATTTGCAGCACCTCGCCGCCCTGCAAGCTCACCGTCACGGTGAGCTCACCGTAGCGGTCGCTGCCCGCAATCAAATAGCTGGGAATCCGCCCCTCCGCCGTGCTCAACACGGAGAGCGTGCCTTTCTCGAACCCGAAAAACGCCGCCGCCTTCTCCAGCGCCGCCGCCTCGGAGACCGTCTCCTTCCCCTCCAGCAGCCTGATGCTCTGCCCCATGACATGGTCAGAAAACGGCCCGTCGTAAATCAGCGTCGGCGCCGAGTGAGAATCCTCCACCGACTCCTTGTCCTCCTGCCCGCCGAGCGTTGCCACAGCGCCGTCAGGCTTGAGCGCAGGCTCCATCCGCTGGGCGAGCTTTGCCATTGTCTGCTCGTTGTCACTGAAGGAGAGATGTCCGTCGTGCAGCTGCGCCTGCAAGCCCAAAAGCGCATCCGACAGGGCAGAGCAACGGGCGGAGAGATTGACCAGATTCTCCTGCTGCGCTGCGCTGTCATAGTCCTGTCCGGACTGCGCCGCCTTGGACATGGCCAGCGCATAGTCCGCCACCTGCGAGAGAAATGCGTTGGTCTCCGGCAGCTCCCGATACGCAAACGGCAGCATACTCGCCGCCGTGGCGGCGGCCTGCGCCTTGCCGAAAATCTCGGTGCAGCTGTGCCCGACCATGTTGGCGGTGGTGGCATAGCGCCCGCGGGTGAGCGCAGCGTCGAGTTCACCCACGGCAGTGGTCAGCTCCGAAAAGGACTGTGCAAAGCGGTTGGACAGCTGCTGCCGCAGAAAAACCGTCTCCCGATACTGATAGACGGCAAAGCCCCCCAGGGCCAGATAAAGTGCGAGATAAACCGCAAAAAAAACACCGCTGCGGCGCATAAAACCAACTCCTCATCTTTGAGGTAGCAGAAGGCATCTCCGCACCACCCGTCGTCGGCTCTTTTTGGCGTTTTCCCTTGTTGTCCTCACCTTGCGCCGGCAAGGCTTCGGCCGCCGCAGCAAAAATCTCTCAAAAATTGCTCGCCGAGAGGCGGTGCGGATTCAACTCCTGCCACCTTCATTTACCCCTAGTATGCACAAACGCTCCCGCACTTTATGCACACAGTGTACGAAAAAAAGAGAGGGAGGGCGTTTCCGCCCCCCTCGCATGGTTCCTCTTTACTTCTCGCTCATGAGCAGGTACATAACCGCCTTTTGCGCATGCAGGCGGTTTTCCGCCTCATCGAAAATCTCCGTGGCGTGCCGCTCAAACAGCTCGGCGGTTATCTCCTCACCGCGGTGCGCAGGCAGACAGTGCTGCACCATCGCACCGGGCTTCGCCAGCGCCATCAGTTCGTCGTTCACTTGATAGCCCGCAAAATCCTTCTGCCGCTGCTCGGCCTCGTCCTGCATGCCCATAGAGGCCCACACGTCGGTGATAATCACGTCCGCATTCTTCGCTGCCTCCTTCGGGTCGTTGTAGAGGGCGAAACGCCCGGTGGTTGCGGCGTAATCCAGCGCCTCCTTGTCGGGCTCATAGCCCTTCGGCGTGGCGACAGCCACGTGCATCCCCACCTTCAAGCCGCCTGCAATCAAGCTGTTTGCCATGTTGTTTCCGTCGCCGATGTAGCACAGGTTGAGACCCTCGAGCTTGCTCATATGCTCCCGAATGGTCATCAAATCCGCCAGCACCTGACAGGGGTGCGCAAAGTCGGTCAGCCCGTTGATCACAGGCACGCCGGCGTGTGCGGCAAAGGCCTCCACCTCGGCCTGGTCAAAGGTGCGAATCATGATGCCGTCGCAGTAGCGCCCGAGCACTCGCGCCGTGTCCTCTGTCGGCTCGCCCCGTCCAATCTGACTGGCGGCCTCGGAGAGAAACAGCGCATGCCCGCCCAGCTGGTACATGCCGATTTCAAAGGACACGCGGGTGCGTGTAGAGTTCTTACGGAAAATCATCGCCAGCGTCTTGCCCGCCAGATAGCGGTGCTCCAGCCCGTGCTTTTGATTGTACTTCATCTGGTCGGCCACGTCCAAAATGTGGATAATTTCCTCTTTCGACAGGTCGAGTAGCTTCAACAGGTGTTTCATGCCAATGTCTCCTTCATGATTTGAATTCCCTCGTTCATTTCCTCTTGGGTGATGGTCAGCGGCGGCAGCAGGCGCACCACCGGCCCGGCGGTGAGGCACAGCAGCCCCTTTTCGTTGAGCTTTTCCACAATCTCCCGATTGCTGTAGCCCTCCTTGACCGCAATGCCAATCATCAGTCCCATACCCTTCGTCGCACCAAAGCAGGGCAGCTCCAGCGCCTCAATGCCGTTGCGCAGATACTTGCCCTTCTCGGTCACGGCTTCGAGAAAATCGTCGCTCATCCGCTCCATCACCACGTTTGCCCCGGCGCAGCAGATGGGATTGCCCCCAAAGGTCGTGCCGTGGTTACTCTTGCCCAGTACGTTTTTGCACTTCTCGTTGGCGAAAAACCCGCCCAGCGGCAGGCCGCCGCCCACGCCCTTGGCGAAGGAGCACACATCGGGAATGATGCCGTACTGCTGGAAGGCGAAGAGACTGCCCGTCCGCCCGATGCCGGTCTGCACCTCGTCAATGAGCAGCAGCACATCCCGCTCTGCGCAGAAAATAGCGAGGTCGTGGATAAAGCTCTTGTCCATGGGATTCACGCCGCCCTCGCCTTGAATTAGCTCGAGCATCACGGCGCAGGTGTCGCCCTTCACGGTCTCCCGAATGGACTCCATATTAGGGTCGGCGTAGGAAAATCCGCCGGGGAAGGGGAAGAAAAAGTCGTGGAACACGTCCTGTCCCGTGGCAGACAGGGCGGCGGCGGTGCGCCCGTGAAAAGACTGGTTGAGCGTAACGATGCCGCCCCGCTCCGGACCGTACTTGTCGCAGGAATATTTGCGTGCCAGTTTCATCATGCCCTCGTTTGCCTCAGCGCCCGAATTTGCGAAAAACACCCGACTCATGCCGCTGCGCTGGCACAGCGTCTGCGCCAGCGTCACCTGCGGCTCGGTGTAATACAGGTTCGACACGTGGGCGAGCATCGCCGCCTGCTCGCTCACCGCCTGCACCCAGGCGGCATCTCCGTGCCCCAGCGCAGTCACGCCGATGCCGGAGGTGAAGTCGATGTATCGCTTCCCGCTTGCATCGTAGAGCGCACAGCCTTCGCCGCGCAGCAGATCCACGGGGAAGCGGCCGTAAGTATTCATAATATACTGGCTATCCAGGGTTTGAAGCGTTTGGAAGTTCATCATCATGACCTCATTTCTATTTTCTTAGTTTTCCCGTAGGGGCGAGCTTCGCTCGCCCGCAGACTCTCGTCATGTCATTGCCGCCCACGATGTCATTGCGGGCTCGCCCCGCAATCTGCAATTCCGCATTTAGGCATTTTTTATTGTAGGGGCGAACTTTGTTCGCCCGCAGGCCGCCCCCGCATTTCGTCTCATCTCGAAGGGGACGCTGTCCTCAGCCTCCCGCCGGTTTTCCTCTCTCCTTTGCTTTTCTCGCATTTCGCTTGAGGCGAGTCACTTTTGGTATACGCCAAAAGTAACCAAAAACGTAGCGGGCTTCGCCCTGCACCCACCGCCGACTTTCTCCCCGGCTTCGGGCACGCTTTCACGGGGAAGCGTCCCTCGCGGAGCAGATTCGGCGGGGTTACGCTTACCAAAAGTGGAACGTTACATAGCACCACAGGGTACTGCCGTGCATGGCGGTGGAAGCTTTGCATGCGTGATGTTCTTCTGTCGGGCTGTGCCCTCTTGCGGCGGGAATGTTCGGCTGTGCGCAAAAACGCAGGAGCTTCTAAATTCTCACAGCAAAAGCACACAGTGCGCCCAGAATACGCTTGCAAACACAAAGCTTGCACCGGCATTAGCAGCGTATTCTGCCGTAAGATGTAGGCACTATCAATCCTACTGCGTACCAAACTCCCGCCCGCTGGGTTGCCCATGAGGAAAATGCTTGCATTTTTCGAAATGGAACAGCAAACCAGCGGAAAAGGGCGTTTTTTGGTGACTTTTGGTCGCCCAGGACAAAAAGTCACTCGCCTCAAGCGAAATTTGAGAAAGCCAAAGAATAGAGGAAAGTTGTCTCTATCTGGAAGTTTGCAAAAAACGAAAAACAAATTTAGGAAAACCAGCAGATAGAAGAAGAACCAATTCAACAGCCCCCGTAAAACGAAATATCAAAATTGGAAAAATATGAAAAAAGAAAAAGCACCAATTAAACAGCCCTCGTAAAAATGAAAAAAAACCTAAAAAATCATCGTTCCAATCCCCTCATCCGACAGCATCTCAATCAAAATCGAATGNGGCACTCGACCATCTTGAATCACCGCCTGCCGCACGCCGGAGCGCACCGCCTTCACGCAGCAATCCAGCTTCGGAATCATCCCGCCGGTAATCACGCCCTCCTTGACGAGCAGCGGAATATCAGAGGGATGCGCCTGCGAAATGAGACTGCTCTCGTCCTTTGGGTCACGCAGCAGACCCCGCACATCGGTGAGCAAAATCAGCTTTTCCGCCTTGAGCGCAATCGCCAGCTCCGCCGCCGCCGTGTCCGCATTGATGTTGTAGCTGCACGCATCGTCCGCACCCTGCGCCACACTGGAAATCACGGGCGTGTACCCCTTTTCCAGCACGTCGGCGACGATAGACGGGTCAACAGCGGAAATCTCGCCCACATAGCCGTGTACTTCGTCCAGTTTCACCGCTTGAAACAGCCCGCCGTCGAGCCCCGAGAGTCCCACAGCCCGCCCGCCGGTGCGGTTGAGCGTGGCCACCAGCGACTTGTTCACCTTGCCGCACAGCACCTGCTGCACAATGTCCATCGTCTCCTCGTCCGTGACCCGCAGCCCGTCGATAAACTCGGTTTCCTTGCCGATTTTCGCCAGCATGTCCGAAATTTCCGGCCCGCCGCCGTGCACGACGACCACGCGGATGCCCACCAGACTCAGCAGCGCAATATCCGAGATAACCGCCTCCCGCAAATCCTCAGAAATCATCGCATTCCCGCCGTATTTTACCACGACGGTCTTGCCGGTATACTTTTGAATATAGGGCAGCGCCTCCACCAAAATGGTCGCCCGGTCTGTATTTCTATGCGGCATGTTTTCCACCTCAAATGTTGTACTTCTAAAAACACAGGGGACATGTCCCCCTAGACGGATTCTTTAGGTTCTGTAATCCCCGTTAATCTTCACATAATCATAGGTCAAATCGCAGCCCCAGCAGGTGGCCTCTTCCTCGCCGCCGGAGATGGTGATATCAATTTGAATCTCCTTCTCACCCAGCACCGCCTTGGCCGTCTCCTCGGAAAATGCCACCGCCATGCCGTCGCAGCACACATGCACTGCGCCCGCCGCCGAGGCGAACTTCACATCCACGCTCTGCGGGTCAAAGTCCACCCCCGCATAGCCCATGGCGCACAACACCCGCCCCCAGTTGGCGTCCTCGCCGAACATGGCGGCCTTTACAAGACTCGAACCCACCACGCTCTTCGACAAAATCTCCGCCGTGTCCTCGTCCTCCGCGCCGCGCACGGTGCAGCAGATGAGCTTCGTTGCGCCCTCGCCGTCCGCCGCCATGTCCTTGGAGAGCTTCACACAAATCGCCTCAAGCGCAGAGGAAAACAGCATGTAAGCCACGTCCTCGCTCACGATTTCCTCGTTGCCTGCCAGACCGTTGGCCAGCACGCACAGCGTGTCGTTCGTGGAGGTATCGCCGTCCACGGTCACGCGGTTGAAGCTGCGCTTCACCACCGCCGTGAGTGCCTTTTGCAGCATCGCCGGCGAAATGGCGCAGTCCGTGGTCACGCAGGCCAGCATCGTGCCCATGTTCGGATGAATCATGCCCGAGCCCTTGGCGATTGCGCCGAGCGTGACGGCTTTGCCGCCGATTTGGATGGTGCAGGCGGCATCCTTCTTATACAAGTCCGTGGTCATAATGGCGACGGCCGCATCATCCGAACCGCTGGGAGAGAGCGCCTTCGCCGCTGCGGGAATCCCCTCCTCCAGTACAGAGATGTTCAGCTCCTGCCCAATCACGCCGGTGGAGCACACGGCGAAATCCTCCGCCTTGCGCCCCGTGCCCTCGGCTGCCAGCTCGCACATGCGCTTGGCGTACTTGCGCCCGTTCGGCGCACAGGCATTGGCGTTGCCGGAGTTTGCGACAAAGCCCCAGGCTTTGCCGTCGGCCAAATGCTCCATCGTCACATAAATGGGGTCGGCCTTCACTTTATTTAAGGTATACACCGCCGCAGCGCTGCATTCCGCATCGGACACAATCAACGCCACGTCTTTTTTGTCGGTATTCTTGCTCTTCACGCCACAGTGTACACCGCTGGCTTGAAAACCCTTCGGGGCGGTCACGCCGCCGGAACATTCCATCATGAAAATCACCAGTTCTCTCAAGTATTATTCGGGCTTATAGCCCGAGCATCAATTCCAAATTCTGCACCGCCGCACCCGCTGCGCCCTTGCCCAGATTGTCGTACAGCGCCATCAGCATCGTCCGCTCACCCGAGCCCGTGACGTAGAGCTCCATGTCGTCGCTCCCTGCGAGCTTGTTGGCGGAAAACTGCTCCGTCCCCACCAATCGCACTTTCACCTTGGCGCAGCCCTCGTAATGCCGCGCCAGCGTTTGCAACACATACTCGGGGAACACGCCGTACAGCGGCACGCAAATCTGCATCCCCTGCGGGAAATCGCAGACAATCGGCGTAAAGCTCGGCGCCAGCAGCAGGCCCGAATGCCGATGCATCTCCGCCACGTGCTTGTGCTGAAAATCCAACCCGTAAGGCCGCGGTGCATCCAGCATCGGATTGCGCTCGGCATCCTCATAGAGCGCGATGCCCTTTTTCCCTGCGCCCGTGTAGCCGGAGAGGCCAAAGCAGGCCAGCGCCATGCCCGCATGAATCAGCCCCGCCGTCACCAGCGGTGCAACCAACGCCAAAAAGCCGGTGGGGTAGCAGCCGGGGTTTGCTACCCACTGCGCCGTGCGAATCCGATCCGTCTGAAAGGCGGTCAGTTCGGGCAAACCATACACCCATGCGTCGTTGCAGCGGTGCGCCGTGGATGCATCAAGCACCTTCACCGCCGGATTGTCGATGAGGCTCACCGCCTCCACCGCCGCCTCGTCGGGCAGACACAGCACCGCCAAATCGCAGGCGTTGAGCAGCTTTTTCCGCTCGTTTGTGTCCTTGCGCTTCTCGGGGTCAATGTGCACAAGGGTCATATCTGCCCGCCCGGCCAGCCGCTGATGAATCTGCAAACCGGTCGTGCCCTCTGCGCCGTCAATGAATACGATGGGCTTCATAACGCACTTCTTTCCCGCAGAAAAGCTTCTGCGCTTTCGATTTGTGCCAGCACGCTCTCCTTCGCCGGCCCGCCGAAGCTTCGTCGGTCGCCGAGGCAGGTGTCCAGACTGATGGCGTGGTACACATCCTCCTCAAACAGCGGATGGAGCGCACGGTACTCGTCCAAACTCAAGCTCTCCAGCGTCTTGCCCCGCTGCCCGCAGTAGAGCACGAGCTTGCCCACCACTGTGTAGGCGTCGCGAAAGGGAAGACCCTTTTTCACCAGATAGTCGGCGCAGTCGGTGGCGTTGATAAAGCCGTGCGCCGCCGCCGCCCGCATATTCTCCGTGTTGACCGTCATGGTTTTCAGCATCCCCGTGAACACCGGCAGACACATCTGCACCGTGTCCAGCGCATCAAACACCGGCTCCTTGTCCTCCTGCATGTCCTTGTTGTAGGCGAGCGGCAGCCCTTTCATCGTGGTCAGCAGCGCCATCAAATCGCCGTATACCCGCCCGGTTTTGCCCCGCACGAGCTCCGACACGTCGGGATTCTTCTTCTGCGGCATAATCGACGAGCCGGTGGAGTACGCATCGTCCAGCGTCACGAACTGAAACTCCGCCGCACACCACAAAATCGTCTCCTCAGCAAGCCGCGACAGATGCATCATCATAATCGATAAAGCCGCCAGCAACTCCAATGCAAAGTCGCGGTCCGCCACGCCGTCGAGGCTGTTTTCCATCGGACGGTCAAAGCCCAGCGCCGCCGCCGTCTGATGACGGTCGATGGGGTAGGTCGTCCCCGCCAGCGCCCCGCAGCCCAAGGGACACTCGTTCATGCGCACGAGGCAGTCCTCCAGGCGGGTCACGTCCCGCCGCAGCATGGCGGCGTAGGCCATCAAATGATGCCCGAAGCTCACAGGCTGCGCCCGCTGTAAATGCGTATACCCCGGCATAATCGTCGCCGGATGCGCCTTCGCCTGCTCGCCTAAAACCGCAATGAGCGCCAGCAGCTGCCCATGCACCGTGCCGATTTCCTCCCGCACATACATGCGGAAATCCACGGCCACCTGGTCGTTGCGGCTGCGCGCCGTGTGCAGCCGCTTGCCCGTGTCGCCGATGCGTGCGGTGAGCAGCGCCTCCACGTTCATATGAATGTCCTCATTGTCGTTCGTGAACTCGACCAGACCCGCTTCAATATCGGCCAGAATCCCCTTGAGCCCGGCGATAATCTTCTCGCTCTCGCTCTTTTCAATCACGCCCGTGTCGCCCAGCATCGCCGCATGCGCCACCGAGCCCTCAATGTCCTGCCGATACAGCCGGGCGTCAAAGGAAATCGAGGAATTGAAATCGTTCACCAGACTGTCCGTTTCCTTCTGAAACCGTCCGCCCCAAAGCTTCATAGCCATGCTCCTTTTCTAAGATGCTCTAAGGGGGGACACCGTCCCCCCTCCAGAAGAAGTTTACTTCAACAGTCCTTGGTCGAGCAACGCCTTCACCCGAATCGGCAAGCCATACAGATTGATAAAGCCCTGCGAATCCATCTGGTCATAGTCGCTCTCGCCGAAGGTGGCGATGTCCTCGCTATAGAGCGAATAGGGGCTCGTCACGCCCGCAGGTGTCACATTACCCTTGTACAGCCGCAGCCGCACCGTGCCCGTACAGGTCTCCTGCGTCTTGGTGACGAAAGCGGCGAGCGCTTCGCGCAGCGGGGTAAACCACTGGCCGTTGTACACAAGCTCTCCGTAAGTAATCGCCAGCTTCGCTTTCTCGTGCGAGGTCATCTTGTCCAGCGTCAGCGTTTCGAGCACCTCGTGCGCCTTGTACAAAATCGCACCGCCGGGCGTCTCATACACGCCGCGGGACTTCATGCCCACCAAGCGGTTCTCCACGATATCCAGCAAACCGATGCCGTTCTTGCCGCCGATGTCGTTGAGCGTGCGAATCACGTCGCTGGCCTTCATCTTTTTGCCGTCCACGGCCACAGGGAAGCCCTGCTCAAAGTCGATGCTCACATAGCTCGCCACATCCGGTGCCTGCATGGGCGACACGCCCATCTCGAGGAAGCCCTCTTTCTCGTAGAGCGGCTCGTTGGCGGGGTCTTCAAGTTCCAGACCCTCGTGCGACAGATGCCAGAGGTTCTTGTCCTTGGAATAGTTCGTCTCGCGGTTGATTTTCAGCGGGATGTTGCGCGCCTCGGCGTAGTCAATTTCGTCCTCGCGGCTCTTGAGCTCCCACGTGCGCCACGGTGCAATAATCTTCATATTCGGCGCAAAGGCCTTGATTGTCAGTTCAAAGCGCACCTGGTCGTTGCCCTTGCCGGTGCAACCGTGCGCAATCGCATCTGCGCCCTCAGCCAGCGCAATTTCAACGATGCGCTTGGCAATCACGGGGCGGGCAAAGCTCGTGCCCAGCAAATAGGTCTCGTAGTGCGCCCCCGCTTGCATGGAGGGGATGACATAGTCGTCCACAAACTCGTCGGTCAAGTCCTCGATGTAGAGCTTGCTCGCACCGGTGGCGATGGCCTTCTCTTCGAGACCGTCGAGCTCCGTGCCCTGCCCCACGTCACCGGAAACTGCGATAACCTCGCAATTGTCATAGTTTTCCTTCAGCCAGTGAATCATAATGGATGTATCCAAGCCGCCCGAATAGGCGAGAACTACCTTTTTAATGTCTGACATGTCGTCATCCTCCAATCAATAAGTGTG
>JGI994J12354_10000504_pt1 | contig 38830 bp, 67 predicted proteins | sample IntmicLarv3ML3BL_FD_12354 | JGI IMG/M metagenome (IMG submission 12354) | reverse complement strand
CAGTCGTGTTTTTAATCCTGGTTCACGCTTAAGTAGTTCTGCAATCTGATATATGTAAAAGCAGTAGTCAACCGCACCCAACCTAATATTAAGTAACACATCATTTATGAAGCCAGCGTATCTACCGTATAATGTTACACCATCGTATATAGGTTGCGGGTCTGTAGAGGCTCTTGGCTCACTACACAATGTTTTAAGTTTACTTCGCCGGATTTTCTCATCCTTTATAGGTGGTACTTTCTTTTTCAGAATAGAGTAGTAGGGTTGCCACTGTTCATCTGTCCATGTACAACATGGTTGTGCTGCACGAGGGTTGACTCTTTTGTAGAGTTCTTGGTGTTTATGGTGTTTAATTGTTGTTTGATTCATATGTTATGCTGATTCCTCCTTGATTATTTCTTCTTCGTTATCTATTGTGGTATCTAATAGATTATCAATCACTGTTTCCATCAAAGTCCGAGCTTCTTCATTATGAGAAACCACATCCATCGTGTATGCTTGTTCATATCCGTTATTAAAACAGAAGTCATCTACAATCTGAGAAAGATAATCTTTATCATATGTATTACTAAATTCCGAAAATAGAAGGGAATAAGTTCTGGTATATTTTGCATCATCTGGATAATAATAAGTACGAATTTCATCAATTTTCGGTTTTACCTTGCTCAGCCATGCTGGAAACATTGGTGAAGAATATCGTTTGGTTTTCGTATTGGATTGTATAAAGTCACAAAGTATTTTAGACATATCCATGATAGCAGTCACTAAATCGGATTGAGTCATCGAATTTTGAGATTGCGGATTTTCTTTATGGATATAAATATTCGATAGCACATCTTTTACATTTAATTGGTAATTAACAAGTTTGGTTGCTAAAGCTGGATTATCTTGTTTCATTTTCGGCGTGATTCTAATTTTAGCCAACCATAAAGGAAGATAGTCTATGTTAATTCCTAAAGTTTCATTATTTTGATCAAATACCCCTATTGCAAATTTGCAACACCCCTTCTTTAACACTTCATCTTTTTGCAAATTTGTAATTTGTCGCTGTTTTTGTCCCTTGGTTAGTCCCACATTATCGCATACTAAACTCGCTCCTACATATATACACCCATCAATATTCTGAGTTGTCTGAATAGTATCTCCGTTAAATTCAATTGTTTTTACTTCTAATCCTGTTGTCATATTTTTGTTTTCTCCTTTATTTACATTCGTTTAATTTGTTTTCGAGTAATGGTATATCTTTTTCTTCGCCTCTTTTAAGTGCGTCTTTTGCTAGTAAATCATTGTATTTTTTACAGTCTTTTATCAACCTTCTTATTTCTTTAGGATTATTGATATAGGTTTTTGCACCATCGAGACAGGCATCGTACCTTCTGGTAATTCCCGACTTCCACTTACTGACATTGGTAGCAAATGCACCATATAGACCCAGAGAACCCCGATTACAATTTTTTACCATCTCGTCCTTGTCTTCAATCCTACTGTAGTAATTATTAGTAAGTTGTGCTGAATGACCATCTTTGTATTTTCCAGAGTTATGAACGGCTATAATATTTAATCGCTTCAGTTCCTTTATATAGACGGGTATAGTAGCAGTGCTGAAGCCCCATGTAGAATTCATATAGGCGTGAGAGCGATTGGAATATTTCAGTGTATGATCTACAGAGGTGAGTAGTAATAGGTAAAACTGCACGAGGTTATAGGGGTCAACATTCTGCGAATCCCTAAAGATGCTTTGGATTTCTGATAAGGTACACATTATCCAGTTCGTAATACTAACCATTCCTAATTCACGTTGTTTCGTTTCCACCCTAAGATGTTTACCCTCTAATATATATATGCCACATTTGTCGCTAATATCGCTGCGACTGACTATCTGTATGTATGATTGTTCGTGTAACCATTCAAAGGCAGAATTCATCTTTTTGATAAAAATATCATCTTTGCTGTTGGATATTATTTTTCTGAATATCATATAGTATACAGTTTGGACATTCACATACACATATCGCTTGTTGGGTCTGTAGTATGAGTTTAATAACAGTGCCAACAATAATGTCGCTGAGTCTGGGTACGACCTACTGCCATTTCCGTAGTATAAGTACAGATTTTCGTTTTCGTTTCCTTGGTTCAATTTTTCACCTCCTCTCAATTTTGCTATGGCTAACTCGTTTCAACCGTATATTTGCAGATGCCATAGTAAAATTCGCTATGGGGTATGCCGTATTTGCAGTTCAAACGATTAGGTATTATAAGTAAATATATAAGTAAATCATATTGGAATTTCTGAAATTATTTATCCTAATATATTTCCAATTCTAAACTATGTACTATCATCTAAATCAATATTTAGTAATGGTACTATCTCTGACCTATACCAATACTGTAAGAAGCAGTAGATTAACTTGTAGTCTGTGTTATCTCTGTTCTTATTATCCCTGTATCTGTATGTAGATGTAATCATGTGTAATAGCTATTCTCCTTTCCAAGTTGTTGTAATTAGTAAGTAGTTAAGTAAATGACTGCTGATGAAATGTAAAAGCAACTATGTGAAATAATTGAACTTTTGAACCGAAGATAAAATCTAGTGTTAGCTTAGTACTGATACTCAAATGTGTATGTGGGTGTGTTACAGATATGAATAATCTGTAATCTATGAGATACCAATACTAAAACTAAGTGAACTAGATAGTTGTGTGCTACATGAAAAATATCTTAATGAAGCCATAGATGATACTTGCGACAACAGGAACAATTAATATACTCTTCAGCCATGCTGCTGTATCAAAATATTCATTTCCTCTTTTGTCTATTTTCCAGAATGTACCTTTCTTCATATGTGTACTCCTTTCAGTGAAACTTGTGAGATTGATATATGTATTACTCAGCTACTATCGTAGCCTCGTTTGAGGCTCCTACGTCGCATCAAAATAGTGTGATTATTTTTGGGAATATGAAATAGTACTCCGCTCAGTATAACACAGATAAAACAAAAGTCAACACAATTTTGCAAAATAATTGAACTTTTGCAATTTGTGATTTTGGCTATATTCGGTCAGGTATCAATTTAAGTATTCGGGAGATTGAGGTAGTGATGACTATTGAGATGATTAGGAATGTAGAGCTTATAAGGGATTGAGTAGGATATCTGGAGTGATTAAGGGATGATATTGGAACCAGTGCGGCATAATAATAGGATGTAAGTAGGTATGATTCGGTTGAAAGTGGCTTATTTACTGGTGTTGTGAGGTGTAAGATTGGCATATTTGGATATAATACCATATTCTTGAGATCAGGAAAATGGTAGAAACGTTGGATTTCCGGGGTTCGCTCGAATTGAGTGTCGAATGAATAAGTGCTAAAAACGTACATTTTTCGCTGAGGGTGATTCGGGGTGATTAAAATTTGAATGATAGGAATAATTAAGACATAGGGGTATATGGTGAAAAATTTTGCTGATTAAAAGTGTAAACCCACCCCCTCGCAAACCCTTTAAAATAAAGGGAAATTTGGCAAATCTGGTAAAAAGCCAAATTTTTATAGATAAATTTTTTGTAGGTACTAGCTAAAAGGAAAGGTAAAATACGCAAATGAAATTCTCGATTTTAAAGATATTACTACGACAGATGCAATAATATCGATTTGGTTGCAGATGCAACAGAATGTGAAAAGTGTTATAACATACCTAACTAATATGTTTAATGAGAATTGGCATAACCACTCACTATCAAGCAATCCTAACACATACCAATCAACTATGTATTGAAATTATACCCGAATAAATCCCACCTAGTAACAGCCGAAATTCCCCAATATACAACGATTCCTACAATATCATTATAACATACTATTTTACTATGTATAACTACGCAAAGCAAAAATACAATTTTCCTCTTGCAAAATGTCTTATCCTGTAATACAATAATCTTGCCCACGAAAAACGAACAAGCGTTCTGATTGTTTTGGCTTGGTATATGCTACACGAGCACACTAGGCATAAGCACAACACAAAAAAGATACATCTAACAACTACATAACCAATACTAAGTATAATAGTATTAATTACTATAATTGCTGATGTCTCCTTGATTTACAACATAATATAAGACAACATAACCTTAATCTATATCTTTCTTGTGTGTCTTGTATAGCGTACGGTAGCACTACCTTTTCTTTTGCGTTTAACTAAACTAGTAGCAGGCAAAGCACTCACTTTGTATAGCTGTAACTTGTTACTGTTTAATCTGTATATCTACCAGTACAGAGGTGTCTAACCCTAGCACACTACAAATATTTTTAAAGCTAGACAAGCTTAAACCACGCTTAAGTTGTACACCTAAATTTTGCCGAGATATGCCAATTTTATCTGCCAAAAAGGTTTGTTTAATTCCGTTTTCTTCTAAATATTCTAAAATAAAATTGCTTAAATCGTGACCGTTTTTATAACTAATTTGCATGAATTAGACACCTTTCTTTCTATATAATACAACATATAATGTTTACAAATGTAAAAAATAATGTTTGACAAACTACAGCCGTATATGATATAGTAACAACAACTTAAATAAGCAACACCAGTACCCTAACAACTACATATATACTTACTACACCAGTAATACTACATATAATAACCTTAAATTAGCCATGTTATAACTGCTACCCATACTATACCATACCTAAGCTACTTTAAATCCATTCTGGCAGTTAAAACATACAGTACTATGGGCATATACAACAAGCTAATGCTAACTAATCCTCATCTTGCTCTACTTTAGCAGTAAAGAGGTTAACAGGCTCTGTATCTTCTTTAGTAGTAGTGGTAGCATCTTGTACAAGTGTCCGTGTTTTGCCTATCTGCTCTGGTGTAGGTGGTCTGTCTTTTGCGGGAGATAGCTCTTGCAGCTCTTGCAACCGTGTCTGGTACTCCTGTAAGCGTTGTACCTGCTCCGCTTGTGTGGGAGTACTATCTTCTATAGAATAGTGTAACTTGCAACCGATAACATTACATATGCGTTGTATATCCGCAAAGGATAGGTTTTTTTTGGCAAATGTTGCGTGTAAATTTTGTCCACTTATACCAAGTTTTTTGGCGACATCCTCTACAGTATAACCTCTGTTTTTTATAGCCATTTTAATATAATTTACAAGCCTTGTATTATCTTCAAATATCATTAATTTCTTTCCTTTCTTCTATATAAATGTATTTCTGCTAGTAGTATAACATATCTACTAAACAAAGTAAAATGCTTTGATATAAAAATATTTTTATAAAAAAGAGTTGACAATACAAAAGTGTTGTGATAAAATATAGCTAAGTCAAAACAAAACACTTTGACATCAACAAAAAAAACTTTCAAAATAAAGCAAAAAAAGTGTTGACAAAGAAAACTAGATATGATATTATAGCATCAACAACAAAACAAAACACTTTGACATCAAAACGAATTAACAAATGCTTTAATGCAGTTAGCACAGTGAGGGAACACTACACAAGATGAGGTAGAACACAATCACAACGCTAAGAGGTCGCAACTCCTCATTAAACATATGCAGAGCGAAGCAATAAAAAAGAAGTCAAGGGAGTGCAATCCCTCAACTTCTCCGCTACCAACAGAGTTGATAACATGTATTCAATATACACATACATTCTATCAATTCTTATAAGAAAAGTCAATCAATTCTGATTGGACAATTTCCCAAAAAGGTAGCAAACGTAACAACCGTACCTTGACAGTAAAATATAGTAGCGACTGAACTATACCGCATGAGCAGATAGGAAACTATCGAAGCGAAGATTGCGAGCATACTCGGCACTTGATACAAGGGCGAAGGAATCATAAGTTGCGAATTATTGACGCATCAATTGCCACGCTATGTAATCAAAAAGCGTGTAAAACATACATATAGAAGAACAACAAAAAAGAGCCTTCCATGTTTGGTTAGGCTCTTTACATATATAACAGGGTGGCTACCTGTTACAGGGTAGCTATTCATTTTCTAATTCCTCAATTTGACGATTAACTTCGTCAAGTTGTTTTTGAAGTTCATCAACTTCTTGTTGTGATTGTTTGGATTTTTCTATACTTTCTATAGCTTTATCCATTGCTTTACGTTGGGAATTTCCACCACCACAGGCGGTTAAAGTGAAAGATAAAATTGATAATGTTGAAACTGTTAAAATGATTTTAATTTTCTTCATTTGTAAAATCTCCTTTTAGTTGTCTTGTTTGCGAGGAACGAAATTTATTTCTAAATCGTAGCCGATAGCGTCAGTAATTTCAAGTAGTCGGTTAATACTAATATTGCTATTTAAGCGACTGTTGAGTGATTGAGGGGTTATATTTAGCTTGTCAGCTAGTGTTCTTTTAGTCATGTTGGCATTAATTAAAGCAATATCAACATGACGTTTTAACTCTTTTGAGTTGGTACATATCATAAAAATACCACCTTTCATTGTGAAAAATAAACATATATCCGTACTGATTATTAGTATAAACTTATGCAATAGTAACAAACATGAAATAAAATACGGAAATATCTTTACAAATAAGGTTGAGAGTGCTATACTTAATTCAAGTCAAAGAGATAACAACTAATCAACAAACACCTTTGACCTACATAAACAAACGAACTTTGATAATTAAATAGTGGGGGAGGACAGAAAAAACGTTGGTAACGAAAATCCATCACTTCCCACGGATGCAAGTGAATGAGCCACTAACTCAAACTTGCGTGACCTTAAATACATTTGCATTATAACCCTAAACGGTTAAAAATGCAACAAAAAGAGCCATCATTGAGTTGGCGCTCTAGGCTCTTTCTTAAACGAAAGACTAACCAAAATACAGTTTACTTATTGTAGTATTCGCTAGTGATAGACAAATTGCCGAATGAAAAGTTGAAGCTTTTCAAATTGGCTCTTGCTAAACACATAGCACTAATGATAATACAAGTTGCGACTATAATAAGTAACTTTTTGATTTTAGTAGTCAATAATGCTTCACCTCCCTTCATGGGAGATTATGAGCAGTTGCCATGACTGCACACAACAAGAGTATATCACACAAGTTAAGCGAGGGCGATATATGAATGTATTTTACGACTACAGCAATCAGCAATGGTATGTTGTAGAAAATGGTAGATATATAGAAGTAGAAAGCGATTCAGAAGGCTACGACTATATAGAAAGCCAACTAAACTAAAAACAAATAACGTTTTTTTCATGTAACATATAAACAGTGATTTCTCATTTCAAATTAATTATTGTTGAAAGTAGGCACAATCACAAGCGACAAACACAAGCAACCAAAGGGGCAGAAAATATACCTTTTGATGATATGCTTCGTAATTGCAAAACGTTAGAATGTGCCTATTATTGAGCAATATAATAACAATGACACTTGAAAAAGTAAGAAACTTCTTATATAATAGGGAAAGAAAAGGGCGAGAATTACCAAATGCGACCATATGGTCGTTTTTAGGATAAGCGAGCACGTGCTCGTATTTGAAAAAGGCGGTGATAATTTCACATGACGATATATCAAAAAGTAAAAACGGCTTGCATGATAGAGGGTAAGACATTAACCGAAGTAGCGAAAGAATTTGGCTCAAGTCAACAGACTTTTTCACAACGGTTACAAACGGGCAAGTTTACACAAGAAGAACTTGAACGAATATTTTCAATTATTGGTTGCAAATATATATCTTATGTAGAACTATCAGACGGGAAAAGGCTATAAAAGGGGCATTGTACTAATTTTGTATAGTGCTTTTTTGTTGGGAAAAATCACGACACAACAAAGGGGTAACAGAGAATGAAAAAGACAACATGGGAAGAAGTTCAGTCGGAAATAAAGGCACTAGAAGGGCAAGTTTTTGAGGATATCAGCGAGGTAAACGAGACAATCATATGTGCATTTGGCGATTATTCTTACTACAACGAAGCGGAAGTATTAGTATCTGAATCATTTTCGTGTTCTCACCTGAAAAAATATTCAGCTTACGTCAATCATGCCAAAGCGCCAATGATTGATTTTACTTTATACATAAATGGTGGAAATTTAACACTAGATGACGTAATCGTATAAAATTAATAGGAGGCGAATCATGCAATCATTACATAAGATAGAAACAGTTTGCACTCGTGAAGAGTGGGAAAGATGGCACAATAAAAACAAGCGGAAAATTGCAATATATAAGATGAAAAAACGATTGAAGCAAGCGTACAAATTATCATTTTTGTTGGCTTGTTTTTTTGTTATAACAAGTCCAATATCAATACTAATTTACTTTTTTACAAACGGGAATTACAAAAGTAGTAACAATTCGTGGCTGATAATTGGTTTAGTTATCAGCTTAGTTGTTGTGATAATAGAGTGTTACATGGAGGATTGGTTAAATGATACAGGTGGAAAACATTACAAAAACAAGCGAACAGGACATCATAGGCGAACTTCTCAATAAAGACATTTTAGCGTTTGAAGAGGTGCGGGACATTACAACAAGAACAGAACGGCAGACAACTTTATATATGTGGAAGAAGAAGCAATTAAACAGAAAACCAAGGAACAAATGATGATTTACAAAAAGCTATCAAAGTGGAATTTCTATAAGCTGAAAAGGGGAAAGGTGGAAAATATGAGGTATGAAGGAATGACAAAACGTGAAGCGTGTGGAATGTGGGTAAGCGAATCTAATGCTTTTCCAGTATGGATGATTGAAAAGGTTGCGGGTGAATATTTTGATGGAATCAGGAAGATAGCAACACCATTATTTGTAGGCGATACGGTATTTTACAAGGGCGAAAGTTGCGAAATTAAAGAGATAAATGAAGAAAATGAAACAATAACAATCATGAACGATGATGAAGAAATAAGGGTTAGCAAAAACAAGATTGAAAAAGAAGAATATACTTTTTTTCCGTCATGGTCTACAATGTGGGAATTTTCAAATATTAAAGAGAAACAAGCGAAATTGGTTGCCAAATGTGGTTTTGATATGTACAAACTGGAAGAAGACGGAACAATTTTGATAGGTATTGATGGGGGCGGTTGTGACTTTTTTGATGAATATTGGCTACCGCTGTACGACGCTATGAACATGAGGTGGCATGATGAAGCAACCGAAAAAGAGAATGTAGCTTAATACATAAGTGGAAAATAAGCGAAACAGGAATCGCAAAGAGGCACAACAATGATAACGCTGTAAGCGAATGAAGATATTACAGGCGGAAAAAGGATAATAATAAACCTTTTGAGGAAAGAAACAGCCTCATGGACAAAATAAATGAACTTAACACAGCACTAGGAAATTTATAAACCATGATAGAAGAAAGATTTGAAGGAGGTGTAAAATGTTAAAAGCAGAATGTGAAAAGCTAATCAAAAGAATATTAACAGCAGAACAATATCAAGCCATAGAAATTTTATATATGGATTCGCTACTTGATAAAGTGAAATTTTGCAAAGCATTGAAGCCAATTATCAAAGCTATACCACTTAGACCACTTAGAAAGACAGAAAGAAAAGTCATACAAATAGGCGTAACTGATAGAGCAGGAAATTTCCAAACACCCAACAATTGTTGGTGGCATACTAAACTTGTGGAAGTGGTTGATGTTGATATTAAAAGTGGAAAAACTAAAGTTAAAGAAATACCTAACAGCTATGATTGTAGATACAAGGATTCGACATATTTACGACATGATGAAGTGGAGTTTGTGGAAAATTAGCAACCCGATAAAATACGGATTTGAAAGTGAGGTTTAAATATATGAAGCGTATAACAGAAAAAGAGTATGCGGAAATATTAGATGATTACAAAGGCATATATCACGGACATCAAGGAATATTATTACCACGCGCAAAAGGGAAAAGATGTTGTTTCATAAAAGGACATGGTACAGATTTGTTTATTGAAGGTGTGTCACTGGAAATAGTAAAGGAGTAGAATAAAATGAAATTAAAATTGAAAAATGTGTTAGATTATATCGAAACTTTAGACTGGAATGTAACAGATGATAGTGAATACACAAGAGAAAAGAAACCACAAAGTAACTTTATGATAAGTCAATACTCGCCAGCTGGTGAAGATTTTAGCTTTACCGTTGATTTAAAGGGTGATACTGATGTGGAAAAAATCGAAGGACTAGTAGAAGAAATTAATAGCTACTATGAAGATTTTGATATTGACGAACATATTGAAATGTTGATTGAAGCTAGAAAGAATGGGGTCGGTGGAGTACCAACTACAAGCGAATTGGTAGAGGACGCAAAAAATATTGACGAAATGCTCAAAAAATTATCTGATAATGTGGAAAATTTTGTAGCTGATAAAGTAGCTTAATAAATCATGTAGAAAATAAAGGAGAAGAAAGACATGGAACGAAAAATATATGCAGTGTGGAAAAATCATGAAGTAGTAGGGTATGTGAAATTATCAGAAGAGGACGCATATTTTTTAAATGGAATTAAAGATATAGGAGTTTATTTTGGATTTGATAAAACCATCAGTCCAGAAATGTGTGAAAACACAAAAGAGTAGCCTAATAAAACGGATATTTGATGGACGAAAGAGAGGTATATAACAAGTGGGAAAATCAAATGGATATAAAACTTTCTTAAAGGAATTAAAAGCGGAAAATTCAAATGAAAAAAGGGATAACATAAAGTGGTATGACTATCAAGCTAACTAATGAGGAAATGGCGAACATCAGACAAGAATTAAATAGGAAATTAGCAGTGGAGTATCTACAAACCTTTAATGATAAGATAAAAAACATTGAAGAACTGGGAAACAACTTATACTTCTTAGATGAATTAGGGGAGTATATACAGGCTGCTACTGATGATGAATACGAAAATATACGTTGTCGCTTTGAAGATGATGAAAGAGTTAAGTGGAACTAATAACCGTAAAACTGTATTTCTGTATGGTTGATAGGTGGAAAATTTGGAGGACAAAAAGAATGAATATTAAAGAATTATCGGAGGTAATGATTGAACATGGTCTTGTGATACGAGCTATTCCAAAAACAGTAACAGCTATTTACGACCCACGACATAAAAATAAATATCCTAGCGGAGTAATTAAGTATGACGAACGATTAAATAGAGATATGTTGTTTGTGGAGTCTATCCCAGGTAATGCAGGAAAATTCATTATACGAAGTGAAGAATCTTCTAACGCAACGGTACAGTTCTATAAGTCAAAAGTGTATGATACACCAATTCAAGCAGTTGAAGATTTTTTGGAAAACCTAAATCCAAAACAGCGAAAAAATGATATGAAGGATACAAAAACGATTATCAACAACGCACGAAAGGAACTATGGGATCGTGAAAATTGGTTAGTTGAACGATACAACGAATTATACAACGAATCAACAATAGCCGAAATGGAAGATACAGAAAGAAGAAATTTACAATCAACCATCAGAGCGGAATTGTCTATTTGTTGCGAGGCAATTAGCAGACTGTGGCGACTGGTTTAATGAGTGGGGGATAATACCGTAAAACGATAATTCTAATAGTGTGGAAAATAACGCTGTACGAATTTCGTACAACGCTTAAATTAAGGAGAAAAATAATGAATATGATAGCAATAAACAATCAACAGCTACCAATTAGAGAGTATCAAGGACAAAGGGTAGTTACGTTTAAAGATATTGATGCAGTGCATGAAAGACCAGAAGGAACAGCAAAAAGGAACTTTTTGAAAAACGCAAGTCACTTCATAGAAGGTGCTGATTATTATAATATTTTTCTAAAGGACGAATTTCGTACTTTAGGATTAGATGTACCTAATAGAGGTATATTGGCATTTACGCTGATGGGATATTTGATGTTAACTAAATCTTTTAAGGACGATTTAGCGTGGCAAGTACAAAGAAGGTTAGTTACTTCATATTTTCAGTTACAACAGTCACAAACGGAACAACCCCAACAACTTTATACATTACATACTGGTGTACAAGCTGAGATTGGTTCAATAGCAGAAAGAGTGGCGAGACAGACAGTTGAAGAATCGTTAGTAAATTATAAACCAATTCCTAATAATATAGAAGAAACTGTTAAAGAAGCCTTGATAAGTATTAGAGATAAAGCTATCGCCAAGATGGATACTGTAGCATATGTGGAAAAACAACCAACGATGGACTATATGATTCGCAAAGCTGTTCAACGGTTGGTGGAATTATCTGGTGATAACTCTTATGGATTTAATCTTACATATAGAAAAGTATATCAGAATATGCCTTGTGATTGGAGATATCGCAGGTCAAGATATAAAAATAAGAAAGGTTATAAGAACTTACCAATCAAGCTAAAGATGATACAGGAAGATGGTAAATTATTCAATATGTTTATTGATACAGTTAATAATATGATTACCGAATATGAACAAGCGGAATCAACGACCGTAAAAGGATAGTTCTATTGGGTATATGTGGAAAAATAAAACGAAAGGATAACAATTATATGAAAGTTTCTGAAAGAGAATTAATCGAAGCATTTAAAAATGAAAAACCAATTGAAGATGATGATATTAACCAAAAGGATTGTTTCACAACTAATATTTATGAACAAATATCGGGTGTCATATGTAAGTGTGACAATGTTGGTTGTTATGGTTGTGTTCATAATGAAAAATACCAATTATCTAAGCAAGAATCGGAAGATGAATATTTTTGTTGTTATGCCAATTATTAAAGGTAAAACCACAATAGAATGATGATTTGATAGTATGTGGAAAATTCAATTATATCATAAACATACTGAATGATTAAATTGAAATGATTGATGATTAAATTAAAGAGAGGGCTATGTAATGGAAAAACGCTATAGAGATAGAGACGGAAGGTTGACAATTAAACTGGAAGAACTTGTAGCGCTTACAAAAGAAGACGGTCTTTCGTATTATAAAGAGGGTGAAACATACCGATATGGTACAGAAGATAGGGTTTATGTTTGTTTAGAAATTGGCGAAGATATTATCAAATTCATAAGTGGAAGTAATGAATTGTCAATAGACAAACATTCATGCGGAACTTTCTTGCCAGATATTGCAAGCGAAGGAATGGCACTGACAAAAGTATAAGCGGAAAATTCAGAAGGAGAGGATCAACAATGAAAACATACAAAGGAATGGAATATATTACACTGGAAGAAATGGAAGAATATGGTTACACTTCGCAGCCTTTTGGCGAAGCGGATAGTTATAGAATGATACCACTAACTACAGAACAGGCAAAAGCCGTTGTGAAAAGCGGAAAGTCTTTGATGAGACTGTATCCAGATGATACGGAAGAATATGTTGATACCGATGAGGCGTTTCAAAATGTACTTGATGATGATATGATGTTTGGTTTGGAAATTAGAATATATGAAAATTGGTTGGATAAAATATATATTGATTTTCATTTGGGTTATGCTTGATACATATGTGGAATTAAACCAAAGTGAATAACGATTTGGTTGTGTTTTAAAGTAGAAAATATTAAATTAAAAGAAAAGAGGTGAAAAATGAAGGGAATAAAATTAGTTTGTGAGTGGAAAAATGACAAGGGTACATTTCAACTACATAGGTATGGCAACAATGATGATTATTCACTAACATTAGATAAAGGATATAGTGTAAGGGGTACTTTAGAAGAATGTGTTAAAGACCTTGAGGTTAATTATGTTGAAGTATTAGACCAACTTACCAGTCAAATACTTTAAATGAATAATTCTATCGGTGCATACAAGTGGAAAATTTGTTGTTGTGGATAGTATTAAATGATATAATAGACATAGTTTCTAAGCGGAAAATTTGAAAAGGAAAGGTGTGATTTTATGACTATTGATTGGGATACAATATATGATGTTACTCGTGATATGGGAGGACAGAAAAGTGATATTGATGAAATTTGGGATGAACTGAACGCATACGCATTAGAATATTTTGAAGATCCTGATGGAGAAAAAGAAGGTGTTATCAGAGTGGACGAACAGGAAATAAACGATAGCACAACTAGATTCACATGGGTTGAAAAGGCTACTGGCACAACTAAGATGTACTTTGATATAGAAAAACTCAAAGATTATGATATGATTACTAATTTAGTTATCGAAGGTAGAGATGAAACAAACATTATAGAAATGTACGCACATAAAATAAAGTTTGGTTGGAATGCCGATACTACGTACGGGCTTGGGGAACTCGACAAAGAAACAATTGTTGGTGAGTTAAGACAGAATAACAGAAGCGGAAAATTAGAATCGTTTGATGGCGAAACACAAAAGACCACTACTGGATGGTGGAAAATTTTTGAATAATACAAACTAATTGAGAGGTGAAAATATGAATAAAACAATTTATTTAGTATATCAAGAGGGGATAACTAAGACAGCGTCTATTTCTGTTTTTGATGATAAAGCACTTGCACTAAGGGTATTTGAAGATGGAGTAGCAGAGAGTAAAAAGAAATGGAAAGAGGACGAATTGTCAATTGAATCTGATAGAGAAGATTTTAAAGAATATTTCTTCACAGACGACTCTAATGCCGAAACATGGTTTTTTAAAGAAACAATTTTAGGTGTGAAAAATCAACTATGGGATTGCGGAGTTAAAAGACATAGGGATTAAATAGTGAACAAATATATAGTTGGTAAAGCTGGAAAGAAAACGATAGTTCGTTGTGAGAAATGTAGGCATCAATGAGATACGGCTTCTAGGTATGTGGAAGAGTTGAAAAGGAGTTGATTGTATGACGTATGTAGATACAGCAATACAAGCATTAGAAGATGTTAAGGCTAAATTTTTGAACGTCATGATAGAATAAAGGCACTTGATAATGATAAATTAATGGTTAATTGGGAAGAACAACACTTGTGTATAGAACAGGCTATTGAAGTGCTAAAAGGCTATAAATCAGTTTGAAATTACCATAGAACACGTATTTGGTCGGTTAGTATATGATATGTGGAAAAATTTTGACGTACGCTTAGGCGTATGCTACAATAAAGAAAAAAGGGAGGTCTTATTATGCCAACAATTATGATTACAGAGGCTAGAAAGGACATTTATAACGTAGCAAAAGAGGTATGCGATAATGCCGAACCTACTCTCATTGTAAATAGTCGTGGAAACAATGTGGTTATGATGTCAGAAGATGAGTACGAAGATATTAAAGAAACATTATTCTTCTTAGAAAATCCAGTAATGATGAAGAAGATAACCGAAGCGTTAAATACGCCACGAGAAGACTATGTGAAATTTGACGATTGGAGAAAATAATATGTATGAACTTATGTGGTCTAAACAGGCGATAAAAGACTGGAAGAGATTGGATAGGTCTAAATATGTGGAAAAAGCAAAAGTATTATTAGGTATTATTGAAAAAAATCCATATCAAGACCCGCCATTACTTAGGGCAATGCAAGGGAGCTTAAAAGGTACTTATTCAAGAAAAATTAGTGGAAAGCATAGGATGATGTACGAAGTGTCAGAACAAAAAAAAGAAGTATATCTTATTGGTATGTGGACTCATTATCACGAATAGTAAGTGGAAAATTTAATAAGGTAACAAGTGGAAAATTCTCAAGTGTAAAAAGCTATGGGAATTTTTTGTTGCAATAAAATATGTAGAACAAAGTTAAGTGGAACTTCTATAAATAACAAGGTGTCAGTTTTTGTGTAACTGGAGACTGACACCTCATGAATGGCTAACAATAAAATTCCTACTTGTCGTAGTATTTGCTAGTGATAGTTAATTTGCCGAATGAAAAGTTAAAGCTTTTAAGATTGCTTTTAGCTAAACACAAGGCACAAATAACAATTATCATAGCCACAACGACAAGAAATTGTTTGAATTTCATTGTCATATAAATGTTCGCCCTCCCTTTGTGTATTTGTAGGAATGGTTCTCCTACAGAATTATATTATAACATGAAATGCGAGGAAGAAACGGAATTAAAATGAGAGTGTTTGGCGACACTTTTACTATAGAAGTTCTGCTTACTTTTGTTCTACAACACGCGTGGAAAATGGAATAAAGTGCAACAAACTATAGTAGTCATTTGGCGGTGACTGCTATTTTTATTAAAACGAATGACTAATAGACCTAAACAAGAATGAAGGCTGAGAAACAGTAACTAATAACAGCAAATAAGTGGAAAACTTCCACGAGAATAGGAGAGAAGAATGGAAACAACAAAAAGAAACGAAAAAGGTCTAGGGTCTGCAATTGGAGCAATATTTTACAGACAAGGAGATGGTGCAAAGCATAATATAGAAAATCAAACGGTAGGAGAAAGTAGTAGAAGCGGAGTATTTGATGAGCCAGAAAAGGTAGGGTTTGTATATCGAACTATGAATTATGACCAGTTCCAGTATGAAGAAACAAATAGAGATGTGGAAAAAATTGATAAGTTAGTGAAAGAAGCTAAGAAGCCACACGGAGTTATCGTGCCAATTATAGTTGATGAAAACATGATTGTGTATGACGGACAACATAGACTTGAAGCGTGTAAAGTGACGAACACACCAATTAAGTACATAGTTGACAAAAATGTGGGTGTAGAGGAAATGATCAGTTTAAATACCAGTAGTCAGAACTGGAAGATAGACGATTATGCGGCACATCATGCTAAAAGAGGACTTAAAGCCTATCAAGAAATTCTGAGGTTGGCTGATAGATATGGCATCACAGTATCAACAATAGCAGGATTGGTCGGAGTTGAGAATCCTTCTGGTACATATGGCGCAAAGTATGAGGCTTTCCAGAATGGCAAAGCTAGAATAGATGTGTCATATGTGGAAAATACACTTGATGACTTTGTGGAGTTTGTACGAGATACAAAAATAAAATATAGTCGCCTTTACAATTTTATTAAAGCATATGAGGGATTGCATCAAGTAGTGTGTTTTGATAACGATAGGCTTGTCAAAAAAGTGAATGAAAAATTAGATAGGGACTCTTTTGCTAGGATAAGCGGAACGTCTGATATGAGAGAAGAATTGTTGAAAGTTTACAATCATGGATTGACGGTTAAGTCACCGTTAAAAATCAAATATAACTATGACGAAGGAAAATCTATTTGTATTTTGTCAAAGAAAAATGTGCCAAAAATTGATTGGCGAAAGAAAGAATAGTACACACCAAAACAAATTATAGAAGGAGATGAAGATATGAATGTAACAACAGTACAACAAAGCGGAAATTTTGGAGAGGCGATTTTAGGATTTATAAAAATTCAACAAAAAAATTTAAAAGCTGATTTTGAATTGAAACGTAGATTATCACACCGTTCATACCTTCAATCTGTGGAAAAATTAAAGAAAGAAGGTAGACATGTGGAAGATTTAAAATTGCAAGAAGATACACAAGTAGAAGAACTATCTAATGATATTAATGTGTTGACGGCTGAAGTAATGGCTTATAAACAGATTGTTGGTCAGAGTGTGTGGGAGATTGGCAGACGATTAAAAAAGGTAAAAGATGAAGATTTGACTCATGGAGAATTTGAGAAATGGGTAGAGTCAGTGGGCATACATCCTAGAATAGCAAGGCAGTTTATGAAAATAGCAAGGGAGTTACCAAAACGGAGCACGTGCTCCGATTTAAGTGATAGGGTTCTTTATGAGATTGCAACACTGCCAGAAGAAGAACGAAACAAAGAGCACACAACCAACAAAGGAGAACAAAAAGAAGTTTATTCCATGACAGTGAAAGAGTTACAAGAACTCAAAAAACATCTCAAAGAACGAGATGTTAAAATCCAAGACCTCAAAGACGAGAACGAAGTCTTGCGAAACACGCCACCACTAATTAAAGAAATAGAAGTTACACCTAACGATTATGCCGATTTATTAGAAGCCAGAACATATCATGGTAAAAAAATCGACCAACAAGAAAACAAAATTAATGCGCTTAAAATTGAAATTCAAGGATTAAAGGAGAAAAAAGTTGATGATGCCACGGAAGAGCTGTTAATCAAAGAAAAAGTAACGGCGCTAAAAAAACAGATGGATAATATGACTGTGGAAATTTCCCATCGCAAGAAAGTCCAAGATTTTTCATCTAAGGTGTCAACCTTCTTCGAAAAAGAAATGGTTGGAATATTGTATTCAGAATCAATCAAGCAACTTAATACTGAAGATGATATTCAAAGTCTCGTCGGAACTATTAATAATATTCAAGAGTGGTGTGATGATATGCGGAAAATTCTTGAGGCTAAAGGTAATATTGTAGATTTAGAAGTTGAATAATATGTGGAATAATAGCAAGTCAAACTCAAAACCTCTATAGACTGAAACAACAGAAAACCTCTAAACATATTTTGGGTATGCTAGAGGTTTTCTGCGTAAGTTTATTAAATTAACAAAATTAGAATAAATGAAGAATTGATTATATAAGATGTTATTTGTCGTTATGATGTTTGTCTTTTTTGAAAATAGACATCTTTAGTATGTCAATTATCGTCAATTTGATGTCTGAAACATTATTGTTATCAACACAATGTATGACAATAAAACCAACGACAATTATTAGTATTGCTGTGTTACTTATAATCATTCAACCCTATCCTTTCTTTCGTTTTAGTGGCAATATGCGTGCCTACTACCAAGGGTAATTATAAAGGATATGTGGAAAAGTTACAACATAGTTTGACTTGCTTTTATTTATAGAAACTAAAAATCAACAAACAAAAAAGAGAAAATAACAAGAGAAAAAGGAGAAATAATTATGTGTCAATTTAAGTCAGGAGTAGTATTTAAAAACAGAGTGGTTTTAGCATCAAGAGAAAATGAGAGTCATTCAGCATTGCTAGAAAGTTTGGGGGTTGAAGATACTCGTGAAAATGCGTTGACAAAATTCGTTAGAGTGGAGTTAATTCCAAAAGACGATAATAAAACAACAGATGTATCAGAGTGGAAATATATTGTAGACCAAGATGATACACCGCAATGGTATGACGAAGATACTGAAAGATATGAGCAAGAGTTTAGAGATGCGGTTAAAGAATGGTGGGAAGGTAAATTTGAAGAAATTTGCGGACACCCATGGACAGTGATGAAAGAAGATGAGCTGGGTACATATTATGTACTTGATGGCATTACTGAAAGCGGTGAGTTTGGAGAGACAAACAATTACGAAATATCTGATACTCGTAAAAGGCTTAATGAAAGTAAACTAGTAAAAGATTTAATGGAGAAATTTGGCGACAGGTTAGTTCCAATTACGTTAGATTTAACCTCATTAGACGGACTGACCGATTATGGTGTTGTGGAAGGAGATTTAATTGCACCGTTGACATTTGATTTATACAGAGATAATAGAAGATATGGCGGTATACCCAAACTTGATAAGGGATACTTTCTAGCCACCCCGGACTCAACACCTTCTGGATACGGTTCTCGCTATGTTCTGTACGTCTACTCCAATGGTAACGTGTTCTACGGCAACTGTGACTCTTCCAGGGGCGTGCGTCCGTTTTTTATCTTAAAATCTTAAATCTTCGTATCTTCGACAAAGTAGAGGATAGCCGATAACGTTGGTGTGGGTGCGACAGCACCCGCTTCGACAACTTAAAAGCGACTGAAAGGAGCGTATGGTGTGTGTTTACAGAGATAGGCAGAGCGATATTAGAGAGAAAATTAATAGAAGATTTGATTATCGAAAAAGGATTTGGAGAATTAACGAAGGAAGATGCAAATTACATAGTGGAAAATTACGGACTTAAATATAAAGAGTTGATTGATGCTTATGAGTATTTCACATCTCACGAGGATCAAACAGAATTCAGAGAACAATATGTGGGAAATTTTGGAGGTGTAAAATGAATGAATCGTGGGTAGACCTTGATGAAGGTCAAAAAGAATATTTACAATTGAAAGAAATTGTTGAAACAAAGAAGTGTTCATTGCAAGAATTACACAAAGAACTTTATGGATATAACGAAGGGAGTTGTTGGTTTGATGTAGCTTACAAGTCAATTGTTGCTACTATTAAACAAGTAAGTGGAAAATTTGTTCTGATGGATAAGTATAATGTGTATTCAGAAGACGGCGGTAGAAAATTGAGAGGTAAAAAGGCATAGATAACAAGTGGGAAATTTACCGTTGAATGTGAGTTCTATTGGGTTTTGAAAGGAGTAAGATATGATACAAAAAATTAAAATCAAACCAAATACATTTTCAGAGGACGTATTGTTTTTTAAAGAGATGACTCTTGGTAGAGTGAATTTGTTGTTTGGAAATAATGGAGTAGGAAAATCAACCTTGATTTCTGCCATTGGAAACACTACAGAAAAATCAGATGTTGAGGTCATTAGAGATAATAGAGTTATAAGTGTTATGAGTTATATTAATTCTCGGCATAACAAGAATCAAGGTTTTTCAGAAAACAACGAAAGGATGACATATGGAGATTTTTATGATCCTCATATCATAGCAGAACATTTTGAAGCTATGGAGCGTTCTGAAGGAGAGTCAATAATGTATTCTCTTGATGATATGTTTTCAGAAGAAATGCTAAAGATTTTTAAGGACGAAAAAGACAAAGATTATTTGATTTTGTTGGATGAGGTTGATTCGGGATTATCTGTAGATAATCTCAGTCTGATTGAAAAATGGCTTTCACGAGTAGAGACTGAAACATCAAATGTTCAGATAGTTATGGCATTTAACAATCCGTTCTTTTGTAGACATGAAACAGTGGTTAAAAATATGTTTACTGGCGATGACTTGACTATAGCAAACATGGATTCATACTGTAGGGAAGTTGAAAAATATAGAGTTGTTTTAGATAAATCCAATTCTGGAGATGATAGGCATTCTTATAGAAGAGTGAACCAACAAGACTAGCAACAGAAGAACATTTCTATGGTGACTAGAAGAAGGAGGATAATACATATGAAAGGATATACAAGTCTTGCTGCCGGATTTTTAGGTGCATCAGCAGTAGCGACCAAACCAATAGGCGACATGAAATATATGGATTGGGATAAAATTAAACAAATAGTAAGAGATAATCCAAAAGCCGAAATTGAAGCTGGTCTTATGGAAGATTGGGGTAACACAAGTGGTTTAATTTACAAGAATGGTAAATATTACAATGGCGGGTGTCTATATGGACAATCTGCTTGGGCGACACCAATTGTTGATATAGACGGTAAAGAGATAAAATGTTGCAAATTAGAACCCAATGGTTTTTCAGGAATACCAGATTGGTGGGGTGATGGAGAAAAAGTTTTGGACGAATGGGATGAGGAAGATGATTAGTGATAGAAGATTACTTTTACGGTAAATGGAAAGGAGTAGATATGAGTAAATCAAGTTTTACAACTATTGAAATATTAAATATTATGAATGGCGATATTCAACAGCCATTACACTATACAAAAAACGAACAAAACCAAGCGATTGTAGAAGCTGAGGAAGCGTTGGAGAAACAAACACCAATGATAGTAACCGAATACGAGGAAGATAGAATTTTTTGTCCATCATGTAAGAGTGAACTATTATACGACACATACTTTGACGAGTTTCCTATTTATTGTGAAATATGTGGACAGCGACTTGTTGAAGAATCAAAGTAAAAGAGCGTTTTTATGGACGAAAACCCTATAAATGACTGTTTTTACAGACAAGGAGAAGACGATGAGAGAAATAATAGGAGATATTACAGAAATTACAAATGGAATCATAATGCACCAAGTAAATTGTCAAAATGTGATGGGGTCTGGTGTAGCAAGGGCATTATATGAAAAATATCCGCAAGTAAAGTCAGATTATCATAAATTTTGTGAAGGACAAAAGCCTAAGAAATTATTAGGATGTGTTCAGACTGTTTTCATTGATAGGAATTTGATAGTTGTTAATTCATTTACACAGTTGAATTTTGGAAAGGGTAATATTACAGGAGTTAAGTATACTGACGAAAAGTTGTTGATTAACAGTATTAAGGAGCTTGATAGCTTTGCAAAAGCAAGAAGCCAAACTGCGTATGTTCCTAAGTATATTGGTTGCTGTCAAGCTGGTGGCGACTGGGCGGCAATTGAATCGGCATTAAAAGAGACAGATATTGTTGTGGTTGGTTTACCTCAATAATAAAAAAATAAGAATAAAAGGAGAAAGAAGGATGAATAGTATTAAAGGATATAAAGTATTTGAATCCGATTGGACTTGTAGAGATTTTCAGTATGAAGTAGGTAAAACTTATGAAATGGATGAAAAACCAATGTGTTGTGACAGGGGTTTTCATTTTTGCCCTGAATTAAAGGATTGTTTTAATTATTACAGTTTTGACCCTGAAAATAAGATTGCTGAAATTATCGCCGAAGGCGAGGTTGATGGAAAACGCAATGGCGATAAGGGTTGTACTAACAAGATAACGATAGTTAGAGAATTGACATGGGAAGAAGTGTTGCGAATGGTAAACATTGGAAAAGGAAATGCAGGACTTTGCAACAGCGGTAATCGGAACAGCGGTGATTGGAACAGCGGCAATTGGAACAGTGGCAATTGGAACAGTGGCAATTGCAATAGCGGCAATTGGAACAGTGGCAATTGCAATAGCGGTAATTGCAATAGTGGTGATTGGAACAGCGGCAATTGGAACAGTGGTGATTGGAACAAGACTTGCTTTTCCAACGGATGCTTTAACACCGAAGAACCAACAATCTTCTTATTCAATAAACCTTCTGATTGGACTTATCACAAGTGGCTTAATTCAGAAGCACGGCGGTTATTGAACTGTATCCCCAAGGATGTTGTTGAATGGATTTGGTCAAGAAATATGACCGAAGAAGAAAAAACCGTACATCTTGAACATGAAACAACAGAAGGATATTTGAAAGTGCTTGATGAATCAGAAAGTGTGCAAGTTTGGTGGATTAGTTTACCAGAACGTGATAAAAACACAATTCTAAGTATTCCAAATTTTGATGCTGCGATTTTTAAGCAGATTACGGAAATCGATGTTGATCAATTAGGAGAGTGACAACTGAAGAGCAGTTTGGTTGGTAGAAGAAAGGAGATGATGAGCTGTATATAAAGCATATAAATATAGAATATATCCAAATAAGTTTCAAATAGAATTAATACAAAAGACTTTTGGATGCTGTAGGTTTGTTTATAATCAAATGTTAGAGTACAAGCAAAAGAAATATAAAGAAGGTGGAATGACTTTGACTGATTACGAATGTAAAAACTATATGGTTCGCACGTTAAAGAAAGAGTACGAATGGTTAAAAGAGCCTGATAAATGGGCTTTAGATAATTCGGTATTTAATATGTGCAAGGCTTATAAGAATTTCTTTAAGGAAAAGAATAAAGGGTTTCCAAAATTCAAAAGTAAACATAGAAGTAAAAAATCTTATATGACAACATGTGTACCAACGGGAAATACTTATAATATTGTAGTGGATTTTGAAGAGCATAAGATTAAGCTTCCAAAATTATGTTTAGTGAAGTATAAGGGTAGCTTGTGTTTTAAAGGAGTGATCAAATCAGCTACAATATCACAGCGTCCATCTGGAAAGTATTATGTGTCAGTTCTTGTTGATGAAAATACCGATTTAACCAAACCAGAAATCACAAACAAAATTGGAATAGATTTAGGTTTGTCTAATTTTGCAATATTATCTACGGGCGAGAAGGTTAACAACCCAAAACATCTATACAAATCGGAGCAACAACTGAAATAATTACAACGAGCTTATTGTAGAAAGAAGAAAGATTCTAAGAACAAAGAGAAGGCGAGGATATTACTTGCTAAGAAACACGAAAAGATAGCTAATCAAAGAAAGGATTTTTCAAACAAACTTTCAAAACGGCTAATAGACGAAAACCAAGTTATAGTCATAGAGAAGTTGAGAACACAGAATATGATGAGCAATCACAAATTAGCAAAATCAATAAGTGATGTTGGGTGGGGAGAATTCACTAGACAACTTAAATACAAGGCTGAATGGTACGGCAGAGAAGTTATAGAAGCCGACACATTTTATCCATCGAGTCAGATCTGTTCAGAATGTGGACATAGAGATGGAAAGAAAAAATTACATATTAGAGAGTGGACTTGTAGTAAATGCGGTGTGGTTCACGACAGAGATATAAATGCTGCTAAGAATTTACTAGCGTTAGCAGGGGAATAGGAAACTAAAAACAATAGGGTGTGATATACGCTTTGGTAAATAGGAATAGCTAATAGCAGTATTCCGTTCCCAGAAGGGAGTTTATAGAAATTTTATAAAACCCAATATAATGAGAATTTGCTAGTAAATAAAAGTTAATAGCCACATATGACTGATGTGACTGGTTGAAAGGAAGGTAAAAATGAAAGACAGTGTATATTTTGAAGTATTGAAGGATAGCGACTTGTATAGAGATTATTTTGAATGGATGTCAGACAACACCACAGTTAGTAATGCGGTTGATATTGTGAGAAAGGAATTTGGTGTAGAAACAAGTTCTTTCTATGCAGTTAGAGATTATTTGCTGATTAATCCTACTCCCAAGGACAGAAAAAAATTTGCGTCATACTTAATGAAAACAAAAGACGGACGATTCAAAAAGGCATCAGACATGAGCAAGCGTTGGGTGGAATTATTAAAAGATGTAAAATATGTTAGAAAACCGCAATTGTATTACTATCTAAGAATTGTTGGGAGATGGACGGAAAGATTATTTCATCACCAAAATAAACTGTATGGACAGATAGGGGTAGAGGTGGATGGAGAGATTGGCACTATACCTGAAAGCTTTGTAGAAATGAAAGCCAGTGAATTTTATAAAATTGTGGAGACATTAGAATTGGGAAAGTGAGATAAAGATGATATTTAAAAGAAAATATAAAACTGGTAAAAAAGAAGTTAAAATATCGAAAATCAAACTCAAAGATGGTTTTGTAGATACAGTACCAGGAGTACCAAGGTTTATAGAGAAGTATCGAATATTCAAGCAGTGGGGCGGTAAATCGCTAATGGGTTTTAATCCAATTGTGGTATCAGAGGATTTAACACTACAAGATGGATATGTTACGTATTTGATTTTGAAAATGTTTGATTATAAGAAAGTGGATGTGACTGTAGAATAGCAAAAGTCAGAAAGAGAGGTCTTATTGTGAGTGTATTGGTAAAAAGAGAAAAAAATAATATAGTAGAATTCACGATTATAAGTGGTGGTAAAGGTGAAAACAGAACTAATCAGCCCATAAAAGTTAATAGAACTCAGACTATGACACCTTTAACATTGGAAGAAGTGCAAAAATTAAAAGCCACTCTTTTTCATGCGTTTAAGAATGCGAAAACAGAAACAAAACGCAGACAAAAGGCTAGAAATATTGTATTACTAATTACGGCGTTGAATGTTGGCTTTCGAGGTTCGGATATGACAACATTAAGCTGGTCAGATTTATACAATAGTGATGGGACATTTAGAGATGATGATAGTATGATGAATCAAATGAAGACTAAGTACACCCAGCACTTTATAATCAATGATGCAGTTAAGGGGATTTTCAATTGGTATGTTGATTTATTTGATATAAACACATCTTCAAATAGTTATATATTTTTAAGTCAACAGAATAAACCAATGGATGTAGAACGTATGTCACAAATTATTAAGGAGTCTGCAAAGGCTGCCGGAATAAAAAGAAGAGTGGCTACACACACGCCACGAAAAACGTTGGGCAGACAAATTGTGGAGCAGAATAATGGGCATATAGATGCTTTAAATGCGGTTAGAATGTTACTGGGACAAAAAAGCATAGCATCAACAATGCATTATATTTGTACACCTAGAGATATTATACGGCAGTATTCTGAAGCGCTAGAAATGTAAAATTGAAATCAATTATTGATTAAGAAAGGATTACCAAACGGTAGTCCTTTTATAATACGAAAAACAAGGAGAAAATATGACGCAAATTATTAGAAGATACTACCCAGTGTTTATTCGTGAAAATCCAGAAGAAAAAAGTGATTACAAATATTTAGTGTATGTACCAGATTTAAAATTATGGACGCAAGGAAAAACATTATGAGTGACATTTTATGGAGAAAAGGAGGATTTAAATATGACAACGAAGAAGTTTCTTGCAGAACTAGATAGATTAGATATACCATACAGAGAAGACCAAGATAAAGATGATAAACATAGAGTTATTATTTACAATGATGGTGTAACATTGGTTGTATTGTATCCAGATGATTACTCTATAAGTTGGAAATTTAATCTTAGGGAAATTTACCAATATGAAGACAAAGATACACTAATTGAACTATTGTGTAAATATGATTTGAGAGATCCGAGAGATAGGTGGTAGTACAGGCAGGGTAGAAATAATATTTCATTGGCTTTTAAGACCAAAGTTGATATAATCGTAATACAGAAAGAGGTGTAGTTATGAAATTTTCAGATATAAAACCATTCATACGAGCCGGAAGTTATGAAGTTGATATAACTTTAGATTATTTAGAAACGTGGATTGAAAGACACGAAAAATTCAGGGGTTAGAGTTAAATACTGATTTTCAACGAGGACACGTATGGACAGAACAACAACAAGTTGCATATATAGAGTTCTTTTTAAGGGGAGGGTCACAGGAAGAGTGATATATTTCAATTCTCCTAGTTGGATGGGTGATTATTCACACCCATTACAATGTGTTGATGGATTACAACGCCTTACTGCATTGATAAGATTTTTAAAGGACGAAATAAAAGCATTTGGGTATTATTATTCTGAGTACGAAGGTCATCCCAGTCATCATAGTATGACACTTAAAGTTAATATTAACTCGTTGCAAACTAGAGAAGAAGTGTTGGAGTGGTATTTACAATTCAACTCTGGAGGAACTATTCATAGTGAAGATGAACTAAATAAAGTAAGAAAATTATTAGAAGAAGAAAAGAATAAAAGTAACGAGAGGTAAAAGACTGTTTTATAATAGCAGTCTTTTTTATTACCGTGAAAATTCTATTTTATTAGGCTTTAGAAGGGAATCATATATGAATAAAGATAAAATACCAAGAATTGGTAGTAACATTGAATTGCGAATTAACGATGATGAAGGTCATGAATATTATCTGTGCGATGTTATAAGTGTTAGAGATGATAACCTTCTTATTGATTGGTGTGGAGCAAGACTGGTTTTGTCTATCGAAGAATTAAGATGCATTAGCTTTAAAGATAAGAGATATTCAATTAGTGACTATGGAGCGTAATGGGTGAGATGTTCTATTTGGTTAAGGGAGGATGAAAGTGGATTTTATGAAAAGAGATTTTGATTGGAAGTTATTTGAAGATGTTAAATTAATAGTGATATGTGAAAACTATACTGAAAAGGAAGACTTTAAGAAAGTAGCATATGACAATTGCGGTGTTGGTGTAATAGATAATTATGGGTATCATATTTGTATTGGAAGTAGAGTTGAGTATGCGAAAGGTTGTGTGTCATCTAATATACTTAATATGTCAAACCCAGTATTGAAAGTTGTAAAATGGAGTGATTATATGAAAGAAAATTTGAAAGAGAAATATTTGGTAGATAGAGCTATCGTTGCAATGAGAAGCGGCGCTAGGGGTATGGTGATTGGTAACAGAATAATGCTTGCTAATGGTAAGGAGTATACTTATTTGAGTGAATTTTATAATAACCTACAACACGAAACACATAGGGTGATGGATATTGTAAGAGTATTTCCAGAAGCTACTATTATTAATGATCTCACATCAGTATCGTTGAGACCAATTTGGAACAGAGAAGAATATGAAAAACCACAAGTAAAAGAATATACAATGGAAGAACTTAATGAGAAGCTAGGCGAGACGATTAAGATTGTAGAAAAGCATTGATTAGCCTGACAGGAGAAATGGTATGGCAAAGATAATAAATGGTAAGATGGTTTTAAATAGAAAAGAATCTGAGGCGATGGTTCAGCAGTTGTTATGCCCAAATACTGAAAACATAGGACGACGAGAGGAATTTATTTCGGACATTGGAAAGGTCAAACATCATGATGATGGCAAAGGCTTTTCGGTTGAAGTGTTGGGCTTTGATACAAGTTTTCTGGAAAAGGTCAACTGAATTGGATTTTTGTTGGGTTTTGTGTATTATAAGGTCAATAGGAGGTATTGAGTAATGACGATTTTTGAATACAAAATGGGTAATTATGATGACGATTTGAAATGTATTAGATTAGAAGGATTTGAAGAAAAGCCAAAGAGCTATAAAAGTGAACGTAGAATAATAAAGAAAGATAATATTGGTAAGATGATTAGTTATTATGGAATGGCTATGAGTGTTTATTTGTTGGAAGAAAATGAAAAAGAAGCTAAGAAAATATTTACCAATCACATTGAGAAGCTTAAGCAATCGGCTATTGAGAAAGTAGAGTTGAGAGAAAGGCAATTGAGGGCAGTTCAAGAATAAGTAATAGTGTAGAGTAATGAAAATGAATCTTAGATATAGGGTTCATTTTTATTGCTCAAAATGGAGGATAAAAATGGATTTTGTAACAGAACTAGCCAAGAAGATATCTGAAAAATCAGGTAGAACATTTTATGTTGGTGGATATGTGAGAGATTCGATATTGGGAATTCCCAATAAGGATATTGATATTGAAGTACATGGTATACCAGTTGAAGATTTGAAAAATATATTATTAGAGTTTGGTGAAATAAAACTGGTGGGCGAGTCTTTCGGCGTATTTAGGGTTGGTCATTATGATGTTGATATTTCTTTACCAAGAACAGAAGCATCTATTGGTGATGGACATAGAGATTTTGAGGTAGATGTTGATCCATTTATTGGAACAAAGCTTGCATCAAAGAGAAGAGATTTCACTATCAACGCATTGATGAAGGATGTGTTGACTGGTGAAATTATAGATGAATGGAATGGATTAAAGGATTTAGAAAATAAAGTTATCAGACATATTGACAGTTTGACGTTTATAGAAGACCCTCTGCGAGTATTGAGAGCTGCCAGATTTGCGTCACGCTTTGATTTTAAAATAGCAACAGAAACTATTATTTTGTCTTCTGCCATGAATATCACTGAATTACCAAAGGAGAGAGTATTCGAAGAAATATCAAAGGTGTTTTTGAAATCAAAACAACCATCAATATTCTTTGAGACGCTGATAGACATGGTTCAATTATCATCATGGTTTGAAGAAGTTGAAAACCTGATTTATGTACCACAGTCATCAGAACATCATCCTGAAGGTAACGTTTGGAATCATACAATGATTGCGTTGAATAACGCAGCTAGTAAATTAGAAGAAGCTGAAAATCCACTAGCATTTATGTTTTCAGTATTATGTCACGATTTTGGAAAAATCGTAAGTACAGAAGAAGTAGAAGGTAAAATCAAATCTATAGGTCACGATATAGAAGGTGTGATTATTACTGAAACATTTTTGGATAGAATTACAAATGAAAAGGCTTTAAAGAAAATAGTATTAAATCATGTTGAACTTCATATGCGACCTAATATGATGATAAAGAGGTCGAGAAAAAAGAGTTTGATGAAGCTATGGGATAGTAGCGTTTGTCCTAATGATTTGATTCTACTAGCTTATGCTGATAAATATAATAGATATGATGATCAAGATGTTATAACGGCATTGCAACGAAGATCGCTACAAGAATATGAGGATTTAATATTACAACCGCAAGTGATGGGTGCTGATTTGGTGAAACTTGGTTTAAAACCATCACCTCAATTCTCAGAGATACTAGAGTTTACTCATAAGTTACATTTAGCCGGAGTAGATAAAGAGGACGCTATAAAACACGCAATAGGAAGTTTTAAATTAAGGAGAAAAATCAATGCAGATGAGCGAGATTAAAGATAAGCATTGATAATGCGCCAGAGTATGAGTTTTTGAAAACCAATCCGCAATTGGGTGATAGTATTATCATGCTGGGTGTTGGTGGTAGTCATGCTCATGGTACTAATATAGCAGGAAGCGATATTGATGTTAGAGGTGTTGCTATGAATTCTAAGAAAGAATTGCTGACAACTAACAATTTCGAGCAAGTGGTTAATAACGAAACAGATACAACAATTTATTCATTCAACAAACTTGTTCAGCTAATTACAAATTGTAATCCAAACACGATTGAGCTACTAGGACTGAGAGATGAACAGTATTTTCTACTGAATGGTTTAGGAAAGCAGCTCTTAGAAAATAAAAACATCTTTTTATCTCAAAGAGCCATTCATTTGGCGGTTATGCGAATTCACAGCTTAGAAGATTGCAAAATTTCTTAGCGAGACATGAGTATTCTCAAGGCGAAAAGGAACGGCACATATTAGGGAGCATTAAACATTCTATGTGGGCTATTAAAGAGCGATATAAAGATTATGGAGAAGACGGATTTAAAATGTATGTAGACAAGGCTGAGACAGAAGATTTGGACGAAGAAGTATTCTTAGATGTTAATTTACAACACTATCCATTACGTGATTTTAGAGCCATCATTGGAGAAATGAATTCAGCGGTTAGAGGGTATGAAAAACTAGGCAAACGAAATACTAAAAAGACTGAAGAGAAAGTTGGCAAACACGCAATGCATCTTATTCGTTTGTATCTAATGGGAATTGATATTCTTGAGAAAGAATAAATTATCACATATAGAGAAAATGATTTAGAACTGCTCATGAAAATTCGCAATGGTGACTTTCAATATGAAGATGACAAATTTAGAGATGAGTTCTTTGAACTGGTCGATGAGTATGAGAAGAAATTTAATTATGCTTGCGAACACACTAATTTGCCTAAGAAGCCAAGAGTTGAAGAAATTCAGGAGTTTCAAATGGAAATGAATGAGCAATGGATTAAGAGGGTGAATGTATGAGAATGAAATTTATAGGTAAATCGTCCTGTGGTTTTCAGCACGGAAGGATATATGAGTTAATGGATATAATTCAACCTAGTATAGTTAATAAGGATAGACTAGCGTGCGGTATGATGATTTGGCTGGGTGATGTTAATAGTAATGCCAGTTGTCCATACAGTAGTGTGGCTGCCATTATGAAAAATTGGAAGTATGTAGAAGAGTAGTGTTCAAACAAATATTTTATGGAGGATTTTAAATGAAAACAACGACAATAGCGTTGAGCGAAAGGGACATAAGAGCCAGAATGGGCGAATATTATGGTGAAATAACAGAAGATTTGGATAAACATTTATGTGATGGTGGCGGTCATCCCGAATATGGTTGGCGCACTTACATAATGCACCACACAGATAATAAGGATGGTTCAACTATATGGGTATTCAGAGTTCCGGGCGCAACCAGAGGACGCATTATTGTTGATAATAAAGATATCATAGTGGAATTTGAAGTATACAATGAAACTGGCGATTGTTATGAAGAAGCAGTATCAGAGGTATGCAATAAGTATATTGGATATGAGTTGGTTATAGAAAGCCTAGCAGAAGATTATCATAAGAATAGAACATACTACCCAAGAGTGCTAAAAGGAGGAGCTTAATATGTTTGGAAACTTAGACATCACTTTTTGTAGTAATTCAGATGAGTGTCCTAGTAAAGAAACTTGTGCTAGACACACACGAAAGAAGGAAATACCAGAGGAAAGACCAGTGAGTATGAGTATGTTTGCAGATACGATAGTTAAAGGTAAGGATAAGTGTGATTGTTATTTTACTGAGGAATACGTTCCACATAATATAGTCGAGGATTTTCGTAAATTGCTGAAGAATGGAGAGTTTGATAAGATGGATAAAGTTGTGCAGCAAGTGAGGGAGTTTAGAATGAAACAGTAAAAATACAGTTATTTCATAAAAAAGCATTGACTTTTTTGACGAATGTGTTATAATGTCAGTATACACTTATAAGAAAGGGGTGAAGGCATTATAAGCACAAAAAATACAAATAACAGAAACTATGAAATTAATCAGTATTCAGTAGTATGGATAGAAATACCAGAAGAGATGGCAATGCCTCACTTGCAAGCTGGAACTAGACCGTATGTGGTTATATCAAATAACAGATGTAATAAGTACAGTCCTATAGTAACAGTGATTCCTATTACAACCCAAAACAAAAAGTCATTGCCTACTCATTATACACTTAGCGAGTCAGAAATAGAATACACAGGATTAGATAGAGAATCAACAATACTTGGAGAGTCTATAACAGCAATAAATAAAGACTTAATATTAAGTAAAATAGGAGAGCTGCATGACTTAACAAAGAGGAGTGTTACTAATGTGATACGAACACAATTAGGTATGGCATAGCCCATATTTTTATTTCAAACATAAAAGTTCAGTTTTTTCACGAAGCCAGTTGACAAAAATGAAAGTTCATGTTACTATTTGTCTGTTGTACTAAGACAATAGTGAGTGGGGATTAAGAAATGTATAATGAAGCACAAAAGAACGATTATTTAGGATATGCACATAATAAGAAAAGGGCAAAAGAACTATTTGAAAAATTAGCCAAAAAAGAAGAAGAGTTGAACAAAGATATATGTATGATGAACTTGGACGAAATAATGGAGTGTTTATTATCAATGTCCACCGTATATAATGCAATCATTGCAAAAGTGGACATAGGTAGTTATCTGGAATGGTGTGTAATCAAAGATATAATTGTGGGGAATTGTATATTATCATTGACGAATATGACAATAAAATCGACTTATTTTCGTGAAAAAGAAGAATTTTATATATCTAAAGAATATTATGATGATTTGATTTTAAAACTTACACAATCACCATATGGGGTCTACTGGACAAGCTTTGTAATGGCTATGTATGAAGGTATTAGTGGTGATAATTTTGACAATCTTATACATCTGAGGCTGCGAGATATAGACAGAAAAACTAATACGATAAAGCTATGTAACGGAGCAACTGAAAGCGTGTCTACTTCGTTAACCACGATGTTAGTACAAACATCGCAAATTTCGGAAATCACGGTTAATTTTAGAAAAAAATTGGTGTCATCATTATATGCAGATTCAGTTTGGAATTTTTCAATGACAGATATAACAGAAAAGAAGGCTAAAGATACTTTTGGTAGATGGTTGCGCATAATGCGAGACGTGTTTGAAGAGCCGAGGATAACAAAGTATAGTATAGAGCGAAGTGGTTATTTTAATATTAAGTTAGATCAACTTTTCGATGGTGGTATGACAAAAGAAGAACTGGTAGATATGTGTTATTCTGAGAAGGCAAAAATTAATAGCAGATATTCAGAGTTTTTTGAAGATGGGGATGACAATGCTGGGGTAAAAGTAGACAGTATGCGAAAATTTATTTACAGCTACCGGTCTTTTCTTAATCAAATATAGTAAGTAAATTCAAGCTCTCCATTGCGAGAGTTTGGGCTTACGGTAAAAAGTACAGTTATTTTACAAAAATAAAATGAAAAATAAAGGAGATTCTATGAGTATTAGGGAAGATATTATACCAGTCGAAGACGAAGTAACAAAGGAGGTTTTATACTTTATAGTTTCGAAACAATACTTACTTGATAAATTGGATACGCTGGTTAGTGTGGATGAAAGAGGCGTGGTTGGATCTGAAGAACTAAAGGGTAGAATAGAGGACTCTGAGAAGATTGAATATTATCCAGATGATGATTGGAGATTGGATATATATAACATTTATGAAGAAGGAATAATACATAGGATTACACAGGTTATTGATTTACAAAAGGAATAAGAAGGAGGTTGATAATACCATAGAAATTACTAAACTTAGATACAAAGAAAGAACCATCATCGAGTTGGCGCTCTAGGTTCTTTCCTCTGAATGACTAATATTGCCTCTGAATGAGGCGTTATTAGACCTAACCAGAAATGGTTAGATTCATATTGTAACAAAATTAAAACAACCAGTCAAATAGGAGCTGGTAGAAAGGATATTCTATATGGGCTTGGAGCATTTAAAAGAAGGAACAATCGTCAAGGTAAAGAGTTTGAAATATAAACACACTGTAAGTAAAACATACAAGCACACACTAAATTGCACTGGCGTAATCATGCGAAATGGAAGTGGATCTATTGGAGTTGAACTAGATGGTATGGAAAATTCAAGTAGTAGTTATGGGTGGTTTTGGTTTGAAGCATCAGAGCTAAAAGTAATTGAAGAAAGCAATCAAAAAGGAGGAAATGGAATGGGTAAATTAACAGGATTTGAAAAGGTAGCAGTGTTAAAAGGTAACTATGATAAGGAGTACCATTTTGCACTATACGACGACACAGTTGAAGAAGGTGATTTGGTATACAGCAATAATGGAAATGCCAGTGAAAAGGTGTTTAAAGTACATAGGGTTTTAATGCATGAAGAAGCGTTAGAAGAAAATCCAAAACTAAATATTTCAAAAGAAGTTATTTGTAAATTAGATACATCTGCATATGATGCAAGAGTTAGAGAACGTGAAGTCGCCAAGGAAAAAGAACAGAAGAAAAGAACATTGAAAGCTAAAATGGATAGTATTGCAGATGATCTCGTTAAAGATGAGTTTTACCAGAAGTTAGCAGAATCATCAGGAAATTCGGAACTAAAGAAATTACTGGAAGAGTACAACAATATTTAAAAAAGAGGGCTTATGGATATTAAAGTAGGAGATAGAGTGGAAATTATAGGAGATCGAATAGAAGAGACGCAAGGAAAACTTGGGATAGCTGGTGTTTTTGATAAATGTGATGATATGGATGTAATTGGTGTTTAGTAGACGAAATGACAGCCCATTATACCAACAGCGGCATGTACTGGTATACGAAGGATGATTTAAAAGTTATAGCAGATGAAGAAAATATGGCTTTTTCAGTAGTCTTGTCACGCCAAGCAGTGATGGAATACATGGAAGAAAATGAATAAGAAAAGGAGAAAGAATTGTACAAGAATGGCAACAAGCGAATCAAGAGGAATTAATGAAGGCGATTGATAATATGAAAAGTGGCATGATTGAAAATGACCCAGTGGTATCAGAGGTTACAAAACGTGTTGGTGAGATTAATGAGTATATTAAGACCGTGGACGATGAAGTTTCTCAGCAGATTGAGTTTTCTAAATACGTGTATGTTACAGGTACAACAGAAGAGCTGTTGGATAAATTAGAAGAAAAGGAAAGTTTAATTTCTTCGGAGATTAAGAAAACTGCTCGTAGAACCATTCTTCTATTGGGTATGGGCAGCACATATGAACAGAGGATGGATGTATTAGAAACAAAGGGAATTATTAATAGCGGTTTAGATATTAATGTGTTTGTAACAGAAGAATACGTTGAGAAGTTTGGTGAATGATTTGAACGAAAACTGTAGAAAAAACTTATCAAAGTAATGGAATTAAACGACGAAGCCATTAATAAATTAGACAAAGCAGTTGAAACAGGCGATTTAAAATATCAAACACCCATCACATATGATTTAGTATTTGATCGGATGCAGATGGGATATTCACTAGATGAAGCTATAAAATTGACTGGCTTAACAGGTGTATATTGTATGATTAGCGGCAGGGTTGATGCATATGAATTGAGGGACTTATGTAGGCTGTTACGTGTGAGTCCTTTAAAGATGCTTGAAATATAGTACCAAAGTGCAATTCTATGGACGTTTTAAAACAAGAAAAGGAGAAGAAAACAATGGGATTTATGGATGTAAAAGAAAAGCTACAAAAGAACTTTAAAATTATGGTGCAAGACATAAACCACCTTTTTGAAGTTGAAGTAGACAAAGAAGAAATGTGGAATCTATATTTAGATAGTTTTCCGGCGGGAACTAATGAAATATTTAGAGAAAGAAGAGAGCATGATTGTAGTTGTTGTAGACAATTTATCAAGAATATCGGTAATACTGTTGTGATTAAAGATAATCAAATTAAGACTATTTGGGATTTTGATATTGACGAAAAAACTTACACATACAAACCGGTCTTAAAAGCATTGTCGGATTATATTAAAACTAGAGCAGTATCAAACATTTACACAAGCAAGTTTAAGAAAATCGGCACTGACCATAATCACGAATTGTATGAAGGTGAGACCATTAGATGGGAGCATTTCTATTTAGAATTACCTGGTAAATTTGTTGATAATAGTGGCAGGTCTATTGGCGATATTCAAGGTTCATATCGTGATACGAAGAATGTGTTTAAGCGTTCACTAGATGAAATTTCAGAAGATAGTGTTCTTACTGTATTGGAATTGATTGCTCAAAAATCATTATATAAAGGTGATGAGTGGGAACATGCTTTGAAAGAGTTTCTTCAATATAAGAAAGAATATGACGAACTCACCGAAGAAACTGAGAAAAATAATTTCGCATGGGAACAATCTGTAAAAGCTGGAACTGTAATTGGAAGAATCAGAAATCATAGTATAGGTACATTATTAGTAAACATCAGCGAAGATATGGATTTAGACACAGCGGTTAAAAAGTATGAAGTTATTGTAGCGCCTACCAATTATAAAAGACCTAAAGCAATTTTCACAAAGAAGATGTTGGAAGACGCTAAGAAAACTATTGAAGAATTAGGATACTTAGATTCACTGAAAAGAAGATATGCCACATTAGATGACATAACAGTAAACAATATTCTGTTCTCTAATAGGGATGCTGCAAACAGGATTTCCGGTGGTGATGTCTTTGATGATATGTTGGGCGAAGTTGCTGTTAATCCTAAGAAGTTCTCTAAAGTAGAAGAAGTGGCGATTGAGGATTTTGTGTCAGATATTCTGCCTACCACTAAAGAAATCGAAATACTACTAGAGAATAAACATGCCTTAAATATGGTATCTTTGATTGCGCCAGAAGTATCAGATAGTAAAACTATGTTTAAGTGGGATAACAATTTTGGATGGGCTTATTCTGGAAATATTACGGATAGTAATATGCGGGATAGAGTTAAATCTGCTGGAGGAAGCGTGGAGGGAGAGTTGAGATTTTCTATTCAGTGGAACGATGTTGAAAAGGACAGAAACGATTTAGATGCTCATTGTATTGAACCTAGAGGAAATGAAATTTATTATGCAAGTAAATCGAACTATAGGACTTCGGGCGTTTTAGACGTGGATATTCAATATCCAGAAAGAGAAGTAGCTGTTGAGAACATCACATGGAGTAACCGTAATAGCATGGAAGAAGGTGTGTATAAATTCTTTGTACATAACTATTCTCATAATGGTGGACGCAGTGGTTTTAGGGCAGAAATTGAGTTTGATGGTCAAATTTACTCGTTTGAATACAATAAAGAGTTGAGAAGTAATGAAAATGTTCATGTAGCCGAAGTTACATTCAGTAAAGAAACAGGATTTACAATCAAAGAAAAACTCCCATCAAATATTTCATCAAGAGCAATTTGGGGATTATCTAGTAATCAATTTATACCAGTGTCAGTGATGATGTATTCACCTAACTATTGGGACGAACAAGAGGGTATTGGTCATAAGCACTATTTCTTCATGCTGAAAGATTGCGTGAACCAAGAAAACCCAAACGGTTTCTACAATGAATTTTTGAAACAAGAATTAGTAGAACATAAACGAGTGTTTGAGGCTCTAGGTGGCAAAATGGCGGTACAAGAAGTTGATGACCAGTTATCTGGAGTAGGTTTCTCAGCAACCAAAAGAAATGAATTAGTAGTTAAAGTAAAAGGACAAACAGAAAGAACAATTAAAATTAAATTTTAAGGAGGAGTAAAATTATGAGTATTGAAACAGGGAAATTATTTGAGGTAGCAACGAAAAAGAAATTCAGATTTGCATTTAAAGGATTAATCACTACAGAGGATTTGTGGGATTTATCTGTAAAAGATTTGAATGTGATTTTCAAGGATTTAAACAAACAAGTTAAGCAGACTGAGGAAGAAAGTTTATTGGATATTCCAACAGAAAAAGATACAGACCTTGACAATATGCTTCGTATTGTAAAATACATTGCTAGTATCAAGTTGGCAGAAATTGAAAATGCGAGACAGGCTAAGTCTCGAAAAGAGAAGAAAGAAAAAATCATGTCAATTATTGCATCTAAACAAGATGAAGCACTTGAAAACAAATCTGTAGATGAATTGATGGCTATGTTAGATGAGGATGAAGGGTAGGTAACTACCTCCTAAAACAAAGTGTGAAAGTGAGGATATGATTTTGAGTAGAAAATTAGCAAGTATTAGGACAATCACAGATGTGCTGCCAATTGAAGGTAGAGACAGAATTGAGTTAGCAGCTATTGACGGGTGGCAAGTAATTGTAAAGAAAGATGAATTTCAAATTGGTGACAAGTGTATCTATTGTGAGATTGATTCAGTATTACCAGAGAAAGATGAGTTTGAATTTCTCAGAAGTAAAAAGTTCAGAATTCGCACAATGAAAATGGCGGGAGTTATTAGTCAAGGGATTTGTTTTCCAATGAGTATGTTACCAGAAGGCAAATATGAAGTTAATGATGATGTTACGAAGTTGATGGGCGTAACTCAATACACTGGAACAATGGACATTGAAACAGATGTAAATTTACATAAAGCTAAAAAGAGATACCATAAATTTTTGATGAGAATGGGTTGGTTTAGAAAATTAGTATTACCTAAAAAGCAAGCAAAAGGGTTTCCTAGTTTTGTATCAAAGACTGATGAAACAAGGATTCAAAACGCACCGTTTTATTTAAAGAGCGAAAACGAATGGGTGGCTACCGAGAAGTTAGATGGACAGAGTGGTACATTTTTTGTTAAGAAGGTAAAAGGCTTAGTTAAGAGCAAATACGATTTTGGTGTGTGTTCTCGAAACCTACGAAAATTTAAAGAAGATAACTCGTCGTTTTGGAGTGTGGCTAAAAGGTATGGCATTAAAGATA
>JGI994J12354_10000503_pt1 | contig 38843 bp, 46 predicted proteins | sample IntmicLarv3ML3BL_FD_12354 | JGI IMG/M metagenome (IMG submission 12354) | reverse complement strand
AACCTTACTATTTTACAATAATTAATTGGAAGTATCCATATTTTTATTTTTTTTGAGACATTTTCTCAAGTGATTTATTAAGACATTATCATAAATGAATCAGAACTTTTTAGTCCTATCCACATAATATCTTGTAAAAGATATGAAAATTTGATATAATGCCAAAAGTTAAAATAAAGTTATAATTGAATGGAGAGATAGAGATGGATTTTAAAGATTTAGCTAATTTGATGTTTCCTAATGTAAAGGAAATTTCAGTTTATGAAGAAAAATATCCTGAAAGGGCTTTAAAAGAAGGAGCAATTGTTACAAGGTTTGCTCCAAGCCCTACAGGTTTTGTACATATAGGTGGTCTATATCAAGGTTTAATTGCCAAAAAATTGGCAAGTCAGACTGATGGTGTGTTTTTCTTAAGAATAGAAGATACTGACCAAAAAAGAGAAGTGGACAATGCTGTGACAGATATTGTTATGTCTTTGAATGATTTTGGAATAAGTCCGGATGAAGGTGTATTCTCTGACACAGAAGAAAAAGGTGATTATGGACCATATAAGCAAAGTATGAGAAAAGATATTTATCAAGCTTATGCTAAATATTTGATTGGACAGGGTAAAGCATATCCGTGTTTTTGTTCTACTGAAGAATTAGATGAAATTAGAAATAAGCAAGAGGTTGCTAAGATAAGGCCAGGATATTATGGTGTATGGGCTAAATGTAGGTCTTTTAGTGTAGAAGAAGTAGCAAATAGAATCAAAAATGGTGATAAATATATTGTTAGATTTAAGTCAAATGGAAGAGAAGATAAAAAAATAAAACATAAAGATGTGATTAAGGGAAATGTAGATTTTCCAGAAAACGATCAAGATGTTGTTATTATAAAAGCAGATGGTTTACCTACATATCATTTTGCTCATGCAATTGATGACCATTTAATGAGGACCACTCATGTTATTCGTGGTGATGAATGGTTATCATCAGTACCTCTTCATTTACAGTTATTTCATGAATTAGGATTTAAAGCACCTAAATATGCTCATATTGCACCAATTATGAAAAATGATGAAGGAAATAAAAGAAAATTAAGTAAAAGGAAAGATAAAGAAGCTGCTGTAAGCTTCTATGATAAAGAAGGAATACCAGAAGAAGCTGTTAAAGAATATTTACTAAATATAGCAAATTCAAATTTTGAAAATTGGAGAAAAGCTAATAAAGATAATGATATGTCTGATTTTGAACTTCAATTAAATAAAATGAGTGTAAGTGGAGCATTATTTGATATGATAAAATTACTAGATGTTGGAAAAACTGTAATATCAAGATTTACTGCAAATAAAGTATATCAAGAAGCTAATTTATGGGCCAAAAAATATGATGAACAATTAGCTAAATTATTAGAAGATAAAGAATATGCATTAAAAGTATTTGGTATTGAAAGAGGAAATAAAAAACCAAGAAAAGATATTGCTAAATGGTCAGAAGTGAAGGAAAATATTAGTTATATGTATGATGATGAATTTGGAAAAGAAGTTAAAGAATATCCTTATCAAGTGATTAATGGAAAAGAAGATATTCAAAAAATATTAGATTTGTATATTACTAAATACTATAATGAAGAAGATGACAAACAAGAATGGTTTGAGAAGATAAAAGAATTATCAGGTGAAATGGGATATGCTAAAGAAGTAAAAGCTTTCAAAGAAAATCCAGAGATATATAAAGCACATGTTGGAGATGTAAGTACTATGATTAGGATTGCTTTAACCGCTAGAACCAACACTCCAGATATGTTTGAAATCATGAATGTTATAGGAAAAGACAAAATAGCTAAAAGGTTTGAAATGGCTAAACAAAATCTATAAATTTAAATAAAATGCTTATATGGAGGGAAAATATGGAATATAATATTGGAGATATAGTAAGAACTAAAAAACAACATCCTTGTGGTAGTAAATTATGGAAAATAACAAGAGTAGGTGTAGATTTTAAACTAAAATGCCAAGGTTGTGAACATATTGTTTTATTAGAAAGACAAAAAGCATTAAAAGTAATTACAAAATTAGAAAAAAAAGCAGAAAAATAAAAAATGAAGCAAACCTAAATCATTAGACAAAAAATTTAATGAGGAGGGTTCATTTTTTGCCAAATAACAGAACATAATATTGTATTTTAGCATAATATATAAGATCACCTAGGTAAGATAGGTGGAGGTGAAAATAAAATGGAACAAAACCAAAATATATGTTGTTATGAAAATAAGAAATGCAAGAAAAAAGAAAAAATAAGTTGTTTAGATATAATTACTCTTATAATATTGGCTTTATTTACTTTTGTAGTAGGATTAATAATAGGAGCTATATTAAGTATCATAATACTTCTAAGTTTACCAGCAATTATTTTACTTGCAATAGTATTATTTATATTGTTAGTATTGGCAATAGTATTAAAAATTTGTAGAAAAAGATATTATTAATTATAAAAAATGCCCTATTTGGAGTAAAATCCTTTAGGGCATTTTCCTTTAAATATGTTTATCGATTATTTCCCAAACTTCATCTTTATATACTTTTCTTTCAGATGAAAATGGAAAGATTGGTATATCACCAATTGGGTTTAAATGTTTATGAAGTACTTTAGTTGCATCATCAACTTTTGTTTTTGCTATTTTATCAGCTTTATTTGCTAAAATGATAAATGGAAGGCCAGAAGAAATGATATAATTATACATCAATTTATCATTAGCACTAGGTGCATGACGGATATCTACCAAAAAGATAATTAAAGCAATTTCTTTTCTTTGTTTTAGATATTCTTCTATAAATTTTCCAACTTGTTCTTGTTCTTTTTTTGACATTTTGCTATAACCATAACCAGGTAAATCAACAAAATAAAAGGTATCATCCATATTGTAGAAATTAAGTTGACGTGTTTTTCCAGGTTCACTACTAGTTCTAGCTAGTCTTTTTCTATTAATCATAGTATTTACAAAACTAGATTTTCCAACATTTGATTTACCTACTAAAACAATTTCAGGTAAATTGTTATTTGGATATTGTTTTGAACCTACTGCTGAGATTTCAAATTTAGGATATTTTATTAACATTATAATTTCCTCACTTTCATATATATGCTATTTTACAATAAAATTTAGTAAAAGTAAATTATAATAGAAAGTTTTGTTTGAAATTAGTAAAAAATGCTATGGAATCAGTATATATATATAATATTTTTGTTGTTTTTAATTATTATATACAATAGTTATTTTTATTTATAAAGGAATAGTGAGTGTACAGTAAAGTATAAAAAATCATAAATAAATATAAAGAAATGTAATAAAATTACTGTTTACAAAACTTGGGAAAAATAGTATAAATAATATGAAAATAAAATAATGTAGAAATTTATAAAACAGTAGATGGAAGATATTTTATTAAATAAAAATACATAAAAAAGTTTTTTAGTAGATAGATAAAAATATTTAATGTATAATAAAGATATATAGGAGGTAGAGATGGAAAAAGAAAAAAGTAAAAGAGGTAAAATTCTAGTAATTATTGGTTTAATATTAATACTAATACTTGTAATTATTTCAGTAAATATTAATTCTAATAAAGATGACTTTGTATCAGTTAGTTCTCAAAATAAGCTAAAAATAGTAAGTGGGCAAAAAGAAAATAAGTTAAAAAAGATAGCAGCTTTGCCATTCTCATTAATGTTTAAAAAATCATATGGAATAGTAAATAATGTTGCGATATCTAATGATTTATTAAGAGAAGATTTTAATGAATCATCACTTAGAGGAGCTATACTAGAATCTAATGATATCACAAATACTAGAAATGTATCAGTAGATACAAAAGATTATTCTAAAACTAATATACAAGTAGAAAATGTGGATGAAGCGGATGTTATAAAAACAGATGGTGACTATATTTATCATCTATCAGGAACAGAAGTAATTATTACAAATGTAAAAAATGAAGATGAAATAAAAGTTGAAGCTAGAATAAATTTAGGCGAAGGTGTGCCAGAGGAATTAGTTATATATAATAATATGTTGATTGTAATTTCAAGTGAATCTGTGACAGGAAATAATAGAACACCATATTATTCCACTAGAAGTATGAAAAACACATTAGTAAATATAGTTGATATATCAAATAAAGAAAATCCTAAAATAGTAAAAAAATATGAATTATATGAACAATATTATACAACAAGGCTTATAAATAGCAGAATATATGTATTAGCTTCAGGAAAACTAAGAACAGATGAAAATGATGATATTATAACAATATATTCAGAAAATTCAGAAGAAAAAGAAATAGGACTTAAAAATATAAGATATTTAAAAAATCAAAAATCAAATAATCAAACTTTGATTTCAATGGTAGATTTAAATGACTTAGAAAAAGATATAACAGTTAATTCATATTTAATAGATTTAGATAATGCATATATAACCACAGATAGCATGTATTTAGTTCAAGAAGAATATGAATCAAGTAGTAAATATAGCATAAAAGATATATTTGGAATAAAAGGTATATTTGGACTTGACGATAAAGATAAACTAAATATAGCAAATAGAGGATATAAGACAAATATATATAAATATAATTTATTAGAAAATGGAGAGATAACATATCAAGCCAAAACAAAGGTAGAAGGAAAAACTATTAATCAATTTTCATTAGATGAATATAATGGATACTTAAGAGTTGCTTTATATGATGAAAATGGAACAAGAGTTGTTGTATTTCATAAAGATTCACTAGAAGAAATGGGAAGAACAGATAATATGGCAAAAGGTGAAAAAATGTATTCTGCAAGATTTGTTGGAGATAAAGCATATTTAGTTACATTTAAAGTAGTAGATCCATTGTTTGTTGTGGATTTAAGCATAGTAAAATATCCACAAGTATTAGGTGAATTAAAAATTCCAGGGTATAGTACATATTTACATCCATATGATGAAAATCATATAATTGGAATAGGTATGGAAACAAAAGAAGTTATAAATAGGGATTTTCAAGGAAGCGAAATTTTTACTACTAGTAATATAGTTGGAATGAAAATGGCATTATTTGATGTATCAGATGTAAATAATCCAAAAGAATTAACAAATATAGTAATTGGAGATAGAAGAACAACATCAGCTATTTTAACAAATCATAAAGCACTGTTATTTTCAAAAGAAAAAGGTATAATGGCAATACCTGTAAATAATTTAGCTAAAGATTTAGAAATATCACAATCTGATATAGATAATGGGCTAATTAGTTCTCGTTACATATCAGCAATGCAAAATTATATTTCTGAAGGATATTTAGTATATGATATTGGGATAGAAAATGGATTTGAATTAAAAGGAATGATAACACACGAGCAAGATGATAATAATATAAGTCCATATAATAGGAGGACTAGATTACTAAGAGGTATGTATATTGATGATAACTTGTATACAGTATCAGAAGATTATATAAAAATACATAATTTAGAAGAATTAAATCCAATTAATGAACTTAAAATATGAAAATAGAGGAGATTATAAAAAATGAATGAAGAAATAAAAAAACAAGATTCTAAAAAATCAGGATTTGGACCTGCTAGTTTAACACTTGGGATTATATCAATCATTACAGCATTTTTTTGGTATATAACAATACCAACAGGAATTTTAGCAATTATATTTGCTGCTAAAGGAATAAAAAATACGGGTTCTAAACTTGCAAAAGCAGGATTAGTCACAGGTATTGTGGGGTTATCTATATTTTGGCTAGTATATACTTTTATGATAATAGGAATTTTATATGAAGTTTAAAATATAATGTTAAAATAAAGGTGAAAATAGAAAAGAAAAATATAAATAAAAAAGAGAAAGAGTAAAAACTGATAATTAGAAATTTTCTAATTATCAGTTTTAAATATTATTAACTAAAATTTATTTTTTTACTACAATTTTATCAAGTCCACCCATATAAGGTCTTAGAACTTCTGGAATTATAACACTACCATCTGGTTGATAGTTATTTTCTAAAATAGAAATTAACATACGAGGAGGGGCTACTACAGTATTATTTAAAGTATGTGCAAAATAATTTGAGTTTTCACCTTTTATTCTAATACCTAAACGTCTTGCTTGATTATCAGTTAAATTAGAACAACTTCCAACTTCAAAATATTTTTTCTGTCTTGGACTCCAAGCTTCAATATCACAAGATTTAGCTTTTAAATCTGCTAAGTCTCCACTACAACATTCTAATGTTCTAACAGGAATATCCATACTCATAAAAAATTCAACTGTATATGACCACATTTTTTCATACCAGTTCCAGCTATCTTCTGGTTCACAAACAACAATCATTTCTTGTTTTTCAAATTGATGAATTCTGTAAATACCACGTTCTTCTATTCCATGGGCTCCTTTTTCTTTTCTAAAACAAGGAGAATATGAAGTCATAGTATATGGCATTTCATCTTTTTTTAGGATTTGGTCTTTAAATTTACCAATCATAGAATGTTCACTAGTACCAATTAAATAAAGATCTTCTCCTTCTATTTTATACATCATAGCATCCATCTCTTCAAAACTCATAACACCAGTTACAACATCTGAACGAATCATATATGGTGGAATACAATACATAAATCCTTTATCAATCATAAAATCTCTTGCGTAAGTAAGAACTGCAGAATGTAATCTTGCAATATTACCCATTAAATAGTAAAAACCTTGTCCAGATACTCGTCTTGCACTATCTAAATCAATACCTTCTAAAGCATCTAAAATATCTCCATGAAAAGGAATTTCATAATCTGGGACAATAGGTTCTCCAAATTTTTTAATTTCTACATTTTGACTATCATCTTTGCCAAGTGGAACAGATTCATGAATAATATTTGGGATTTTCATCATTTTTTGTTTAATTTCTTCTGAATATTTATTTTCTAATATTTCATTTTCTTCTAATTTTTTATTAATATCTTGTACTTGTAGTTTAATATTTTGAGCTTCTTCTTTTTTTCCAGATTGCATTAAACTACCAATTTGACTACTTAAATTTTTCCTGTCAGCTCTTAAGTTATCTCCTGTGAATTTTGCCTCTCTTTGAACAATATCTAATTTTAGTATTTCATCAACTAAAATTAATTTATGTTCTTGAAATTTCTTTTTTATATTTTCTTTAACTAAGTCAGGATTTTCTCTTAAAAATTTTATATCTAACATTTATTTTACCTCCATTATTTTTTATCTCCATTATATAATATTTGAAATTATCTGGATTTGGAGACTAATTCAAACTTATATGTTTGGTTTGTGATATTATCAGCTCTTTGTTCTATTTTTTCTAAAGTTTCTGAATTTAATGCAACATGTAAAACTTTATGGAGTGTACCTTTAAAATGCATATAAGTTTGTCCAGGCAGTATTTTATTCATGAAAATCAACCTCCCATTTTAGTGAATTAATGAGCCTATTATATACTAAAAACAGATAGATAGCAATAATTAATAGAAATAAAAGTAAATGTGGTAATTTAAATATATCTAAAGAAAAATGTAAAAATAATTGTAATTATGTCGATTGTATGATATTATCTATATATAGATAATAAATATATCAATTAAAGAAAGGAAAGGGAATGTAAATGGAAGGAAAAAAATTTAATTTATTAGGAATTGCAAGTTTTGTATGTGCTTTAATTGGGTTATTAATAGCAGCAATACCTTGTGGAATAGCAGCACTAATTACAGGAATTATGGCACTTGTTAAATTTGACAAAGAAAAAGAAAAAGGAAAATGGATGGCAATTACAGGTATTGCATTAGGTTCAGCAGATATACTACTTGGGATTCTTGCTGTTGCAATGGTAGCAACAATTTTATAAAAAAAGCTTGACAATAGCTTTAAATATAGTGTATAATACTCATTAGTTACAAGAAGAAGTCAAAACTTCTCACCTTATCAAAATAATGAAAAAGGTTAGAATTTAATAAATGAGTAGTAATAATTTTACTATATATATTTATGATTGACTTGTAACAAAAGTCAATTATTTTTTTTGGAGGTGTTTTTTATAAAACAAGAATTACCAATTAACAGGCAGATTAAAGCAAAAGAAATTCAATTAGTAGGAGATAATGGAGAAAAGGTGGGAATTATTTCATTAGAAGATGCATTAGAAAGAGCAGAATCTAAAGATTTAGACTTAGTATTAGTTGCACCACAAGCTCAGCCACCAGTTTGCAAAATAATGAATTATGGAAAATATAAATTTGAGCAAGCTAAAAAAGAAAAAGAAGCTAAGAAAAAACAAAAAGTCTTAGAATTAAAAGAAATAAGAGTTACTCCGAATATTGAAGAACATGACTTTGGTTTCAAATCTAAAAATGCGAGAAAATTTTTAGAAGAAGGAAATAAAGTTAAAATAACAGTTAGATTTAGGGGAAGAGAAGTAAATAATTCAAAAGCAGGTCAAGCAGTATTAGATAAATTTATAGAAAATTTAGAAGATATTGCAATTGTTGAAAAAAATCCTAAATTAGAAGGTAGAAATATGTTTACAATTCTAGCAAAGAAAAATGCTTAGGAATAGAAGAACAAGGTGAAAGGAGATTAGTATTATGCCAAAATTAAAAACAAATAAAGCAGCTAAAAAGAGATATTCTTTAACAGCAACAGGAAAAGTAAAAAGAACAAAATCAAATAGAAGACATTTACTTGCAAACAAAACAAAAAGACAAAAAAAATCAGGGAAAGTACAAGATGCATATGCTGATAAATCATGTGTAAAGACAATTAAAAAACTATTACCATATGGTGGGTAAATTAAGAATTAGAAATTAAGGAAGGTGAAAATAAATGGCAAGAGTAAAAACAGCAAGAACTACAAGAGCAAGACATAAAAAAGTATTAAAACAAGCAAAAGGATATTATGGAGCAAAAAGTTATAGATTTAGAAATGCTAATCAAGCAGTTATGAAATCTTTAGCATATGCATATGTAGGAAGAAAAGATAGAAAAAGTGATTTTAGAAAATTATGGATAGCAAGAATTAATGCAGCAGCAAGAATTAATGGTACAACATACAGTAAAATGATAGCAGGACTTAAAAAAGCTAATGTAACAATTAACAGAAAAATGTTAGCTGAAATAGCTGTAACAGATGAAAAAGCATTTACTGAAATTGTTGAAATAGCAAAAAAAGCATAATGCTACTTTAAATATTAAAAAGTTTTTAGTGAAAACAGTATAACTATTATAGATTATGCTGTTTTTTTGTTGCTAATAATATTTTGCAAAATGAGAGAATGTAGATAATATTTCTATCTGCATTCCCTAAGTAAAGTTATTTATTGCTTTTTTATTTTAGGTTTTGAAATTAAAGCAGCTAAATAGCCAAAAAATATAGCAGCTGCAATACCACCAGCAGTATTTTTAACACCACCTGTAAAAGCACCAATTAAACCATGTTCTTCAACTCCTTCAATAGCACCTTTTGCCAAACTATGCCCAAATCCAGTTAAAGGAACAGTTGCACCAGCACCAGCAAAATCTATTAAGTGTTGATAAAGCCCAAGACCTCCAAGTAAAACCCCAGCTGTTACAAAGATAACTAATATTCTAGCAGAAGTTAATTTTGTTTTATCAATTAAAATCTGTCCAATTATACAAAATATGCCTCCAACTACAAAACATTTAAATAGCATCATCCAATCAAAAACATTTACCCAATTTATATCTTCCATAGTTATTAAATCAGCCCTTTCTTAAATTTCAATACTAATAGCATGTGCAATTCCAGGTATACTTTCACCCTGCTGAGCAGTAGTAGCATTTGTTAAAGCACCAGTCGCAACTAATAGTAATTTTTTTATTTTTTTTGATTGTAATTGTTTAAATAAATATCCAGAAAAAACAGTAGCACAGCAACCACAACCACTTCCTCCACCGATGTGTATCTTGTTTTTCTTTATCAAAGATTAAAACACCACAATCATCATAATTAGATTTTATATTATATCCTTGAGCTTTAGCTAAATCAATTGCAATTTCCTTTCCAACATGCCCCAAATCTCCACTAATAATTGCATCATAATAACTGGGATTTCTTCCAGTATCTAAAAAATGAGTAATTAAAGTATTAACAAATGCAGGAGCCATAGCTGCTCCCATATTATTGGCATCTTTAATACCCATGTCAATAATTTTGCCAGGTGTTATATGTGTAATAAAAGGACCAATTCCATTTTTAGATAAAACACTAGCACCAGAACCTGTAACAGTCCATTGGCTTGTTTGTGGTCTTTGATTTCCAAGTTCTAAAGGAAATCTAAATTGTTTTTCGGCACTACAAAAATGACTAGAAGTAGCACATAAAACTTTATTAGCAAAACCTTCTACACAAATTGCACCAAGGCACATAGATTCCACAAAAGTAGAACATGCCCCAAATACTCCGGAAAAAAGGAACATTACATTCTCTTAAACCAAAACTAGATGAAATACATTGGTTTAGTAAATCTCCTGCAAAAATACAATCTAATTCTTCAGATGCAATACCAGATTTAGTAATTGCAGTATTTACAGCTTCTTTTATAATTTTACTCTCAGCTTTTTCCCATGTTTTTTCGCCCCAAAATTCATCTTCTAATGTAATATCAAAATATTTTTCTAAAGGACCTTCAGATTCTTTAGGCCCAACAATACTAGCACAATCGAGTATTGTTGGAGGGTTATCGAATTTTATTGTTTGTTTTCCTAATTTTTGCAAAAAAATCATCTCCTTATATAATTAAACTAATGTTATAGCTTGTGTATTAAATATTAGGTATATAATTCCAACTAAAATAGATGCAGATATACCAAAGACAAGTACAGGACCTGCAACAGTGAACATTTTTCCACCAACCCCCATAATATATCCTTCTGATTTATATTCCATAGCAGGTGATACAATTGAATTTGAAAAACCTGTAATTGGAACTAAAGAACCAGCACCAGCAAATTTTCCTATTTTATTGAATAAATTAAGTCCAGTTAAAAAGGCAACAATTCCAATTAATAAAATGGAAACAATTGTACCAGAAGTATGTGTATCAAATCCTCTTTCTTTGCATATATTAAGTATTATCTGACCAATGGAACAAATAAGGCCTCCAACCCAAAATGCATTAAAACAGTTTCTTAAAATAGGGGAATTAGGTGATTTTTGTTCAACATATTTTTGATAAGTATGTTTTGATTCTAATGGATTCATAAACATTACCTCCTTAATTATTGTTTTTTCTAGCTAAATCAATTATAAATGTAATATCTAAATCAACAAAATATTCAGATATTTTATCTCCATCAATACTAGCTCTTTGTTCTAAAATTTTTACTTCTGATAAATAATCAATTGTCTTTGAAGTTTGTGCAATTGTTTTTACAATCGCATCTTTCCAAGAAATATCAGAATTACCAGTTACAATTAAATGTTTTTTTATATTCATAGTTAAACCTCCAAAATTTTCTGTTCTTAAAATTATCTTATACAAAAATAGAAAAAATATACAAAAGTGGTAGAAAAAATAACAGAAAAAATATATAATGGGGAAAATAAGAAGGAGAAAAGTATGATAGATAAAGTAAGAGAAGTAGCTTTGAAGGTACTTTACAAAATAGATGAAGAAAAGGCTTATTCAAACATTGCATTAGATGAAGAGCTAAAAATTAATAAAAATAAATTAGAAGAAAGAGATATTGGCCTTATTTCTGAGATTGTATATGGAGTTACAACTTGGAAATTAACTTTAGATACAATTATTAGAAAACATTCTAACATAAGGATTAAAAAAATTTCACCATGGATTTTAAATAATTTAAGAATGGGAGTGTATCAAATTATTTTTTTAGATAAAATACCAAAATCAGCAGCAGTAAATGAAAGTGTTAATTTATCTAAAAGATATGGGCATAAATCTAGTAGTAATTTTACAAATGCAATACTTAGAAAAATAGAAAAAAGTGATTATGAAGAACTTTTTGAAATAAAAGATGATATAGAAAGAATTTCAAAAACTAATTCAATGCCAGTATGGGTAATAGAAAAACTATTAAAGGAAAATTCAGTAGAAATTGTTGAAGAAATTTGTAAAAGTTCAAATATAAGGCCTAAAATGCATATAAGAGTAAACACATTAAAAACAAATAAACAAGAAATAAAAAAAGAAATAGAAAGACAAAATGCAGAAGTGTATGATGGGTTATTAAATGATTTTCTAATTGTAAATAAAGCTAAAAAAATAGAGGAAAATGAACTCTTTAAAAAAGGAATGTTTACAGTACAAGATGAAGCAGCAGGAATAATACCTATTATTTTAAACCCTAATGAAAATGAAAAAGTACTAGATGCTTGCAGTGCACCAGGAGGAAAGACTACTTATATGGCAGAAATTATGGGAAATAAAGGAACAATAGAGGCTTGGGATATACATGAGCATAGAACTAAATTGATAGAGCAAACAGCAAAAAGATTAGAAATAAATATAATAAATACTAAAGTAAAAGATGCATCTGTTTATGATGAGATATATTTTGAATTATTTGATAAAATATTATTAGATGTTCCATGTTTAGGAATTGGAGTACTTAAAAGAAAACCAGATATTAAATGGCAAAAAAAAGAAGAAGATATACAAGAAATTTCTAAAATACAAGAAAACATATTAAAAAATTGTTCCAAATATTTAAAAAAAGGAGGAGAATTAATATATTCTACTTGTAGTATTTTAAAAGAAGAAAATGAAAAAATTATAGAAAAGTTTTTAAATGAAAATGAAAATTTTGAAATTATAAATATTGGAAATGAAGAAGATTTAAAAGAAGTAAAAAGTTATGTAAAAAATTTAAAAAATAATGTTAAAAATAATAAATATATTCAAATTTATCAAAATGAAAATTCAGATGGTTTTTTTATATGTAAGCTAAAAAAAATATACTAAAATCTATTATTACAAAAGTATTACATTTGCATGACAAGTATGTTAAATGTATTGACTTTTTAACAAAAAAATATAGAATATAGATAATTAAAAACATATAAAATGTAAAATAATAGCATATTGTAATTTTTTTTCAAGTATTAATTTTATAATATTGCTTAAAATATAAATATATCAAAAAAGGAGAAAATGATGTCTAATTGTTTAGGTATTTATATAGAAAATAACTTAATTAAATACGCAAAAATATCAAAAGTTAATGACAATATAAAAGTTGAGTCATTTGGTGTAAGATTCTATGAAAAAATAGATGAAGCAATTGCCCAAATTGTCCAAGAAACATACAGTTTAAAAACACCAATTAGCATTAATCTTTCAGAAGAAATGTATAATTTTTTTGATATGTTTGCATTACTTAGTAAAAATGATTTGAAAAAAGCAATTAGTACTGAATTTGAATCTTTTTGTTCAGAAAAAGGATATAATCCAAATGTTTTTGAATCAAGATATGCAATTGTTAATCAACAAATGGATAAAGAAAAGGTAAAAATTATTCATATAGCAGAAAATAAAATTGAATTAAATAAAAGTATACAACAAATAGATGGATATAATTTAACCAATATATCACCTGTTGCAATGTCTATACCTAATTTAATTGATACAGAAAAAGCTAAAAATGTTATTATAGTTAATATAGAAGAACAAACTTCTATTACTACTATTTTAGATAACAAAATATATGATATAAATAATATAGAAGAAGGAAGTGAAGATTTTTTAGGAAAAATAAACCTAAAAGAAAATTCATATTTAAATTCATATGAAATATGTAAAAATACAACAATATATACTTCTGAAGGAAAAGAATTGCAAGAAGAAGAGACTAGTTACTTAGAAGACATTATGCCAACATTACATTCTATTGTAGGGAATGTTAAAAAGATAATAAATTCATCAACTGAAAAATTTGAGAAAATTTATATTACAGGAACAGCAGCACTAATTAATAACATAGATTTATATTTTCAGGAATATTTATCAGAAGTTGATTGTGAGATTTTGAAACCATATTTTGTTCAAAATCCAAAAGATATTAGTATAAAAGATTATATAGAAGTTAATTCAGCTATTTCTTTAGGACTAATGGGGGTTGGAGAAGGAATTGAAGGTATGAACTTCAAAAAACAAACTATAGCAAACAAGTTACCAAATTGGTTAACAATAGATGTTAATTTAGGAAAAACAGAAAAAGAAAAGAAAAATTCAAGTGGATTATTAACTTGGAATTTAGGTCAAAGATTAAGTAAGTCAGAAATGGGATTAATAAGAGTTGCAATTAGCTTACTATTATTAGTCATTATCTATAGTGGTTTTTCAGGTGTACTTGCCAATCAGATGAATTTGAAAAAAGAAAAAGCACAAGAATCAATTGATTTGATAAATGAAGAAATTAGTAAAGTAAATATTGACAATGAAAAAATAAAAACAAAAACAAATGAATATAATAATATGGTGAAAAATTTAGAAGAGGCAAATAACAAAATAACTGAAAGAGCAAGAATGAAAAATGCAATTCCAAATTTATTAAATCAAATTATGAGCATTGTTCCAGAAGGTGCACAAATAACATCAATTGAAAATTTAGTTGATGGTCATGTAATAATAACAGCACAATCAAATAAATATGCACAATTAGGATATTTAATAGCTAAATTGAAAACAGATGTAATACTTACAAATGTAATATCTACAGCTGGACAAAAAGATAATGGTATAGTAACAGTGCAAATAGAAGGAGATTTACCATGAAAAAATTATTGATATTAGTTCTAGTTGGATTATTGTTAGCACTTTCAATTTTTATTGTTATCAATGGTTTTGAAGTTGGTAAAATAGAAATATTAGGAATTAATGGTATTCAATTAAGAAATAGTGAATTAGATCTTAAAATACAAGAAGCTGCAAAACTTTCAGAAAAAGATTATGTACAAGCTGTAAGTACTGTTAAAAGTAATACTAGAAGATTAACAGAAGTAAAAAACACATATGAAGATATGGTACTAATTAGTTCAGAAAGTGATGTCCAAATAGCTAATCAAATTGAAAAATATGAAATGGAAACATTATGGGTAAAACTTGGAAACCATGCATCTAGTGAAGGTGCTGTGATGAAAATGGAAGTTCTTACAGGATCAAATTTAGCAACAAATACTTATAATTTGAGATTTACTGTAAATGGAAGTTATATAGCAATTACAGAATTTATATCTAATATTGAAAATGATAGTCAATTAGGATTTAGAATAGAGGAGTTTAAATTAATGCCAACAGGTTCTACTAATGAATTACAAGCAACATTTACATGTGAAAATATTGGAATTAAGGAAATTTCACAATCAACTATAAATAATCAAGAAAATAATGAATCTAATGATGTAACAAATGTAAACAATACAAATAGTACAGTAAATGATTAATGTTACAAAATAAGAAAAAAGGAGTTTAAAATGGCTAAAACAATTATTAAAGAATTAATTATTACATTATTATTATGTTTATTTATCATATTGATTTTAGGTATTCTATTATATGATTATGCGCCAATGTCAAAAACAATTCCTAATCCAGTTTCTTATATAACTCCAGATGAAATAATAGAAGAATTAAATTCTTCTACTAGTATAGATGAAAATCAACTGGTATTAACATATGAGATTGATTCAACAGATTTGAATAATTACAAAAGGATACAAGATTATAAACCAGGAAAAACAAATCCATTTTCTTCTTGGGAAGTAAATGCCGAAAGTCCACAGGACAATCAAGCATCAGGAAATGGAACAAATAATACTGGAGTATCACAAAATAGTGAATCAAATAACACTAACACAAATTCAAATGAAAATACATCAACAAATTTACATCCAAGCAATGGTGGTAAATAAAAATTAGTTATTAACGTTATATTTATATAAATTTGTATAGATATAGAATAATATATATATTTTAATCAAAAGAAAAAAAGGAGGAAAAAAACATGATGAAAAATCAAAAAGGTATTACTTTAATTGCATTAGTAATAACAATTATTGTGTTATTAATTTTAGCAGGGGTATCAATTGCAATGTTAACAGGAGAAAATGGTCTATTAAATAGAGCAAGTCAAGGGGCTACAGAAACAAAAGAAGCTGAAATTGCTGAAAGAATTAATGTAGAATTAATGGCTATTCAAGCAGATGTTATGGCAGATAACTTAGGAAGTTTTGAACATTATGGAGCTGAAGTAACTAAAATAGATAATAATTTAGGTACAAATTATACAGTTACACCAATACCAACAGCATTAACATCAACAACTACAAAAATCACAATCACATATGAAGAAGGAACTTTAAAAATGGTTGGATCAATAGAAATATCAAATACAGGAAGAGCAACAATTGAAAGTGCTGAAAAAATCTAATAAATAATAAACATAGGCATACGCATACAAAGTGTGTATGTCTATACTTATAAATTAAGAGGAATAAAATGAATATATTTTTTTATATAATCCTATTTATTATAGGAACATTATTTGGGAGTTTTTATACACTTGCTGTATATAGAATTCCAAAAAAACAAGATATTACACATACACATTCATATTGCCCTAATTGTAATCATAAGTTAGGATTACTGGACTTATTTCCAGTATTTAGTTATATCTTTTTAGGTGGAAAATGCAGATATTGTAAAGATAAAATAAGACCAAGATATTTTATGTTAGAGATACTAACAGGTATAGTTTTTGTAAGTATTGCATATTTTATGAGTTTTGATATCATGAATTTAAATACTACTAAAATCATAGAATATAGTTTTATAGCTTTATATCTAACATTTCTTATTCTAATATCAGGTATAGACAAAGAAAATAGGAAGATTAATAAATCAGTTTTGGTTTATGGAATTGTAATATCTATTATGTATATAATATATCTATGCATAGTAGGACAAGCTAATATATATAGATATGGTATATATTTGATTTTATACATAATTATTTTAATGTTTGATAAAATTACACTAAGAAAATACAGAAAAAATAATTATGTGATAAAAATACTGTTAATGATTATCACTATGGCAGTATTTACAGGAGAATATATAACAGCAACATCAATTGAATTTACTCTTTTAATTATTGCAATTTATTTGCTTATATATAAATTAAAACAAAGAAAAAACAGAAGAATTATGAGAGAAAAATATGCTGAAAAACAAATCTCAAATGAAATAAGCATTGGGTTTTATTTAGCAGTTACAAATATATTATTACTAATATATGTATTATTTTTTAATTGGTATATAGGTTAGGAGGAGTTTATGAATTTAAAAAGTGAAAAAGGATATACAGGAGTAGAAATTGTAACAGCAATTATTATACTTTTTATATTTGTAAGCGTAATTGCTACAGTACATTATCAATTTAGTAGTAGTGTAAATGAATTGAATTTAAAATCAAAAGCTATAGATTTAGCAATTGATAAAATAGAACAAATGAAAATAGAGGATTTTTCAAATATTGAAAATAGAAGTATAGCTAATGGAAATAGTGATTTAGAAACAAGATATGAAGTAGAAGATGGTTTTTTTAGAACTATTGTAATACAAGATTATGCAGATGAAAAACCAAATAAATTTTCAGGAATTGTAAAAAAAGTTACTGTTAAAATACAATATATATATAAAGGGAATTTTGAATCAGTAGAACTCTCTAGTATATTATCAAAGGAGTATTAAAATGAAATCACAAAAAGGAATTACATTAATTACACTAACAGTATATATAATTGGATTAGCAATAGTTATAGCGATGGTGGCAGTAGTTAGTGGATTTTTCTATAATAATATAGAAGATGTAGCTACTAATATAAAACCAAACACAGAGATTGCAAAATTTTATAGCTTTTTTTCAGAAGAAATGAATTATGATAATATTAAAGTATTAGAATATGATGAAGATTATATTGTATTTAGTAATGGTGTACAATATGCATATATAGAAGAAAACCAAGGAATTTACAAAGATAGAGTGAAAATAAGTGAAGGTGTTAGTAGATGTAAATTTAGATATTATATAGAAAATGGAAAACATATGATAGGTGTGGAAATTTCAATTGAAAATACAAATGTGAATAGAGAATTTGCTTTAGGAAGATAATTTTAAACTCGATATCAAGAGAAAAAGAAAGGAAATATAGTTTTATGGATATGAGAAAAAGACAACCAATAGGGGTTGAATTAGTAAAAAAGGGAATTGTATCAGAAGTAGATATAGAGGCTGCATTAAGATATCAAAAAGATAATCCAAACAAGAAAATTGGTGATATATTATATATTTTAAATTCTTGTAATCCTCAAATTTTAATTGAAGCAATTGGCGAAATTTTAGGAACAAAAGGAATATTATTAACTGGTGATAAATTAAAAATAAAATTGACAGACTATATTTCATTAGATGTTGCTAAGAAAAATAAAGTAGTTCCATTTGAAATTGTAGCAGGAAAAATAAGGGTTTGTTTTGCAAATACTGTAAGAAATAAAAATATAGATACTATAAAATTATTACTTTTAAATAAAGGATTGGTAATGGAGAGCTACATTACATTTGAAAGTGATATAGATAAAATTTTAAAATCCTTAGAAGGAGAAGTAACATCGAATTTATCAGATAGTACTGGAAGAACAAATACAGTTACAGGATTAGTAGATAGTATTATAAAAACAGGTATTGAAAGAAGAGCAAGTGATATTCATATAGAACCAATGCAAGAAGAAGTAAGAGTAAGATATAGAATAGATGGAGAGTTATTCACAGCAGCAAAAATTGCAAAAGATAAACAGTTACAAATTATAGGAAGATTAAAAGCAATTTCTAATATGCATCAAGAAAAACAAGAATCACAAGATGGTAGGATACTTATTTATGATGAATATAATATTCGTGTATCTTCACAGCTAAATGTACATGGTGAAAAATTTGTGCTAAGATTACTTAAGAAAAATTCAAATATCAAAAATATATTTGAATTAGGGTTTCCAGCAAATGAAGCACAGTTGGGTAAAAGTGTAAATAAGAAAAATAGTATTACAATTATTGCAGCTCCAACAGGAGAAGGAAAAACAACAACATTATATAGTATTATAGACTTTTTAAATAATTCAGAAATAAATATTACAACAATCGAGGATCCAGTAGAAATTAGAATTTCAGGATTAAATCAAATAGAAATAGATGCCAAATCTTCTTTTTCAGGTTCTCTTAGAACTGTGCTAAGACAAGATCCAGATATTGTTTTAGTTGGAGAGATTAGAGATAGAGAAACAGGGGAAATAGCAATTCAAGCAGGACAAACAGGTCATTATGTTTTATCAACAATTCATACTATAGATGCAATAGAAGTTATTACAAGGCTTAGAAAAATGGGATTATCAGATTATGATATTTCAAGCACTCTAGCTACAGCAATATCACAAAGATTAGTAAGACAGTTATGTCCAAAATGTAAAGCTGAAAGAGAATATAAACCAGATGAATTACAAATTATAGATACAATATCTAAAAAATATAATACAAAATTTGATTTAAAAGGTAAAACATATAATGCGATTGGTTGCAGACATTGTAACAATACAGGTTACTATGAAAGAATAGGAGTTTTTGAAATACTAGATTTAACAGATGAAGTAAAAGAATTGGTCATGAATGGTAAATCAAGTATTGAAATAAGAAAAGTTGCTTTAGAACAAGAATACAGACCATTAGTAATAGATGGAATCATGAAAGTCACTAAAGGATATACAACATTAGAAGAGCTAAATAAAAAATTATTGTTTTATTAAAATATGAAGTATTATAACAAAGGAGGAAAAAATGAATTTAGATGAGATATTAGAGCAAGCAATAAACTTAGATGCATCAGATGTTCATTTAATATGTGACAATAAGCCAATGTTCAGAATTGCAAGAGCATTAACACCAATGGAAAATAGTCAAATATTAACACCAGAAGATATGAGCGAGATGTATGATTATTTGGTGAAAGGAAATGTTGACAAAGATACTCAATTTAATGAAACTAGAAAATTAGATATGTCTTATGAATTTAAAGATATACGTTTAAGGGTTAATATATCTCTTACAGATGATATTCCATTATGCACTCTTAGAATTATAAAAAATGATTTACCACCATATGAATCATTGGGAGTTCCAGATATTGTAAGAAGAATGACATATCAAACACAAGGGTTAATACTAGTTACAGGAAAAACTAACTCAGGTAAAAGTACAACATTAAATGCACTAATTAATTATATTAATGAAAATCAAAACAAAAAAATATTAACATTAGAAAGTCCAGTAGAATATAAACATCATTCAAAGAAATCTCTAATTGTACAAAAAGAAATAGGAAAAGGAAAAGATAGTTTATCATTCAAAGAAGGTGTTATAAATTCATTAAGAGAAGATTGTGACATATTAGTAATTGGAGAAATTCGTGATAAAGAAACAATGGAAGCTGCAATTGATATGGCAGAATCAGGGCATTTAGTAATTGGAACACTTCATACAAAATCTTGTGCAGAGACAATAGATAGAATGATTAATTTTTATGATGTAAGAGACCAAGCAACAATAAAGTATTTATTATCAACATTACTTAAATTAGTAGTATCACAAAGATTACTAAAAGGTAGAGATAATAAACTAGCATTGATACCAGAAGTAATGGTAGTAGATAATATTGTTTCTGGATTAATTAGAAAAGAAAAACTTAGTGTATCAGAAATAGAAGATGCAATTCAAAGTAATTTAGAAAAAGGAAGTATAGGACTTATAAATTCAATTGCAAAATTATTTGTAGAAGATAGAATTACATTAGAACAAGCAAAATCACAAATAGAAGAAAAGAATTTAGAAACTTTAAATAGAACAATTATGCAACTGAAAATAAAAAGAGATAAATAAGATAGGAGGATGAAAATATGCCTACATATTCATATAGAGCTATAACAAAAACTGGTTTAGTAGTAAATAATAAGGTTGAGTCAGTTAATAAACAAAGTTTAGTAAAATCTTTGAAAAATAACAACTTAACACCAATAACAGTAGAACAAGTAAATTATCGTTCTTCTAAAACACCAAAAAAACAAAAGAAAAATGTAACAGATATACAAGAAATAATGAAGAATGCTACAACAACACAAATAGGAAGAGACAAGAAAAAAACATTAACAACAAAAGAAAAAGTTAACTTGTATTTTGCTAAAACTGAAAAAATAAAAACCAGAGATATTGTAATATTTACCCAAAATTTCTATTTATTAAAAAAGGCTAATTTTAATAATATTCATGCCTTAAATACAATAATTGAAAGTACAGAAAATGTATCATTAAAAGGAATTTTAGAAGATATTTTAGCAGGGGTAGAAGCTGGAGAGAATATGTATACAACAATGGAATATTATGAACATATTTTTCCATATATCTATATAAATATGATAAAAGTAGGTGAATTATCAGGTTCACTTACAAACTCATTAGAACAAGCTGTAAAATATTTAGATGAGTCTTCAGAACTGAATAAAAAAATAAAAGGAATTTTGATTCCAAATATTATACAATTTATACTTTTATTTGTAATGCTTGTTGTAGGTACTGTTGTGGCAATACCTGCAATTCAAGGAATATTTGATGAATTAGGAACAGAAGAAACATTACCAGCAGTTACTTTATGGTTTGCAGGATTTATAGATAATGTAATACTATATTGGTATTTACCAACTGCTTTATTAGTAGGAATTGTAGTTGCTATACTACTTTATATTAGAACCCCTAAAGGACAATATAATTTCCATTATTTTAAATATAAAATGCCAATTTTTGGAGAGTTAATTTTTGCTATTGACTTTTCAAGACTTATGAAAGCGATGCTTTTAAATTTAAAAAATGGAATGAGAATACAAGAGGCGTTGGATGTAAGTAAAAATGTTATACAAAACTATGTAATGTTATCAATAATAGAAACTTCAATTAATAATATGTTAATGGGGTCATCATGGATAGAACCATTTGAAAATTCAGGATTATCTAAATCTATGATAACAGAAATGCTTAAAATAGGTATGCAAACAGATTTAACAGAAATGATGGAAAAATTAGTAGAATATATGGATATTGATATTGACAATATAATGCAAAAAATAATGGCAGTATTACCACAAGTTGTGTATTCAATTGTTGGTGTTGTATTAATATTCTTCGTATTAGTGGTACTAGTACCATGTATTCAAGTTTATATGGGAAATTTCTTATTCTCAGCATATGGAGTTTAGAAAGTAAAAAAATGTCGTTTAAATGGAAATCTTACCATGCGACATTTTTATTTTTATAAATTATAATATTAATAAAAAACTAAAAAATAAATCAAAAAAGGAAGGAGAGTATGGTTGCATATTCTAAGTTATGTGTATATCATACAAGTATAATATGAAAATAGGGATTGATATTGGAGGAAGTCATATAGGGATAGGGGTTGTTAATGAAGAAGGGGATATTTTAGAAAAAAAAGAAAAAAGAATAATGAAAAAAGACAAAGAAAATATTAAAAAAACAATAGAGGAATATATTATAGAAAATGTAAAAGAATTTCAAGAAAAATATGATATTTCAGACATAGGTATTGCAATTCCTGGAAAAGTAACATCTGATACAGTTATAAAATCAGTAAATTTAGGTATAGAAAATTATAATATTATAAAAAGTTTAAATGAAAAAATTAAGTTACCAATAAAAATAAAAAATGATGCTAAATGTGCAGCAATTGCAGAAAATGAATATGGTTGTCTAAAAAAATATAATAAAAATATATTTTTAACATTAGGAACAGGAATAGGTGGAGCAGTAATTATTAATAACAAATTGTTTGAAACAGAAAATGTGATAAATTGTGAGTTTGGACATATGGTAATAGAAAAAAATGGAATAGAATGTACTTGTGGAAGAAATGGTTGTTTTGAAAAATATGCTTCAATGAAATCTTTTAAAAATGAATTAAGACAAAGATTAGCTCTTGATGAGAAAACAAGAGGGCAAGAATTATTTGATATGATAAAAACTAATTTTAAGGAAAAAGAAAATTATGAAGTAATAGAAGAAGTAGTAGATGATTTTGTTACAAGCATAAGTATAGGAATTGTCAATTTAACAAATGTTTTTGCTCCCCAATCAGTTGGAATAGGTGGAAGTTTTGTTCATTTTGAAGAGGTGTTTTTAGAAAGATTAAAAATGAAATTACAAAAAGAAAATACATTTAGTGGAGATGAAATAAAAATAGAAGTAGCAAGTTTAGGTAATGATGCAGGAATTATAGGTGCAACACTTATATGATTTTTGAATTAGGGTAACAACAATATAAAAAAATCAGTAGAAATTCCCCAGAAAAATTTGAAAAAGTATTGCATTTCGTAAAAAAAGTTGATATAATAGTGTGCGTATTAGTCACACAAAGCGAGTTTTATAGGGAAGTGCCTAAAAGTTTTTAGGTCCTAGTAAAATGAAGAACTTTGTGGAAGAAATAACAAATAAGGAGGAATTAAAAATGGCAGTAGTTGCAATGAAACAATTACTAGAAGCAGGTGTTCACTTTGGACATCAAACAAGAAGATGGGATCCTAAAATGGCGGAATATATATTCCAAGCCAGAAATGGAATTCATATTATCGATTTACAAAAGACATCAAGAAAATTAGATGAGGCATATGGTTTTATCAAAGATAAATCAGAAGAAGGGAAAACAATATTATTTGTTGGAACAAAAAAACAAGCCCAAGAATGTATGAAAGAAGCAGCACTTAAATGTGGAATGTACTATGTTGATCAAAGATGGTTAGGAGGAATGTTAACTAACTTTGGAACAATTAAAACAAGAATTAAAAGGTTAAAAGATTTAGAAGCAATGCAAGAAGATGGTACATTTGAAATATTACCTAAAAAAGAAGTAATATTACTTAAAAAAGAAATGGAAAAATTAGAAAAAAATCTTGGTGGTATTAAAGATATGGAAGAAATACCAGGAGTTATATTTTTAGTAGATCCTAAAAAAGAAAATATTGCTATATTAGAAGCAAAAAAATTAGGAATTCCAGTAGTTGGATTAGTAGATACTAACTGTAATCCAGAGGAAGTAGATTATGCAATACCAGGTAATGATGATGCAATAAGAGCAGTAAAATTAATAGCAGATGTTATGGCAAATGCAGTAATTGAAGGAAGACAAGGTGAAAGCTTTGATTCTCAAATAGAAGAAGAACAAATTATAACAGAAGAAGCTACTAGTATTGAAGAAGTAGTAGAAAATCAAGAAAGCTAGAATTTAAAAGTGTAAATAAATAAAGGAGGGCATATCTTAATTAAATAGTTTAAACTATGATAAGATATGCTTTTAAAATTAATAAAAATTAAAGGGAGGAAATATAATGATTACAGCAAGTTTAGTTAAAGAACTAAGAGAAAAAACAGGAGCAGGAATGATGGACTGCAAAAAAGTATTAACAGAGACAGAAGGAAATATGGAAAGAGCCATGGAATTACTAAGAGAAAGAGGAATTGCAAAGGCTGCTAAAAAATCAGGAAGAGTAGCTGCAGAAGGAATAGTAGATGCATATATTGCAGAAGATGGAAAAACAGGTGCAATTGTTGAAGTAAATTCAGAAACAGATTTCGTTGCTAAAAATGAAGACTTTAAAACATTTGTTATGAATGTAGCAAAACAAATAGTTGAAAATAACCCAAAAGATGTAGAAGAATTATTAGCACAAGATTCAATTGAAGTACCAGGAAAAACTGTAAATGAAGTGTTAGTAGAAAAAATTGCTACAATTGGTGAAAATATGAATATTAGAAGATTTGCAAGATTTGAATCAGAAGGTTTAGTAGAAAAATATATTCATGGAGATGGAAAAATAGCAGTACTTGTAAATATGACAAAAGGAAATAGTATAGTAGCTAAAGATGTATGTATGCAAATAGCAGCAGCAAGACCAGAGTTTGTAAGATCAGAAGAAGTTCCAGCTGAAAGACTAGAAAAAGAAATGGAAATATTAAAGGCACAAGCTATAAATGAAGGAAAACCAGCACAAATAGCAGAAAAAATAGTACAAGGAAGAGTTGGAAAATTTTATGCAGAAATTTGTTTAGTAGACCAACAATTTGTTAAAAATCCAGATGTAAAAGTATCAGGATTACTAAAAGAAAATGATGCTGATATAGTAGCTTTTGCAAGATTTGAAAAAGGTGAAGGAATCGAGAAAAAAGAAGAAAACTTTGCAGAAGAAGTTATGAATCAATTAAAATAATAAGAAAAGTAAGATGAAGTACATCTCTAAATTTTAATATTTAGAGGTGTTTTTTTGTGAAGTAAATTTCTAATTAAGTTTAAATTGAGAGTATTCCAATTATTACATTAATAGATATTAATTTGATTAAATATGAAAAATGCTATAAAAAAATAGAATTTACATTAGTAAGTTATTGACATAAAAAGTAAGGATTTATAAAATAGAAATATAAAACTAAATTAAGAAGAAAGAAAAGAAAAAGGAAAGTGATAATAAGGGGAAGTAAAGGTATAACATTAATAGCATTAGTAGTAACAATAATAATATTATTAATATTAGCTGGAGTAACAATTAGTATAATTATTAATGAGATAAATGGAATAAGTTTATTCTTGAAGTTAAAACAGAGTTTATTATTCCAAGAAGTAAATAATTATTTTTAAAATATAGATTATTTTTTGTAAAAGTGATATAATAAATCAAGTAGACAAATAGTAATTTTTAGAGGAGTTAGGATATGAATATTATATTATTAAGTATCATTGTTATATATCAAATGGTTATATCAATTGTTGACAGTAAAGATAGTAAAAAATATTTTACTAAAAAGAAAAAAGTAGATAAAATTAAATATCTTAAAGAAGCAGTTTTTTTTGGTTGGGTTACAACAATAATAGTTTTAATATTTGTTGTCATATCAAACATTACTTTATTTGATTTGGGATTTAGAAGTATAACTTTAAGCAATATAATCTGGTTAAATATCACTACATTCATAATAGGTGGCTTTTTGATTTTAATTTTGCTACTACAAACAATTCAATGTCTTCAAACAAAAAATCAAAAATTATTAAGAGAAATTTATAATAAAAACAAAGAAAGTAAAAATCCATATGATTGGACTATTTATAATCTTTTAATTCCTGAAACAAAAGCCGAAAAGAAATGGTTTTTAGGAGTTTCTTTAACAGCAGGAATATGTGAAGAAATTATTTATAGAGGAGCAATAATTTTTTTATTATTAAATATTTTTCCAGCATTTAATTTTTGGATTGCAGGTATAATTTCTTGTATATTATTTGGATTAATGCACAGTTATCAAGGGATAGGTGGAATAATAAAAACAGGACTATTAGCTATTTTATTTGTTTTATTATACTATGTTACTAATTCTATTATACCAGGTATTATAATACATTTCTTGCTTGATTATTCATCAGTATTTTTAGCTGGAAATGAAAGATAAATATATAGTAAAAGGAGTAATAAAGTGAAAAACTTTGTTATTAGAAAGGCAACAGAAGAAGATAGATTTCAAATTTCATTGGTTATAGCATATGGTTTTGAAAAAGATTTTGCTTTTTTAAATAAAGATATGAATAAAATAGCAAAAGCAATTCAAAATGGAATTCACATTGATAAGTTTTATGTTGCAGTATTAGAAGATGCAATAATTGGTGTAACTGCTTGTACTGACTGTTATGGAAGAGCAATTGATATAGATAAAAAGGCATATAGAAAATATTTTGGAATTATAAAGGGTTTGATAGCAACAAAAGTAATGAAAGAAGAATTTATGAAACCCCTAAATTATTCAGAAACAACAGGATATATCGAATGTGCAACAGTAGATATCAGCCATAGGAGAAAAGGAATTGCAGAGGCAATGATAAATTATATATTAAAAAACTTAAAATATAATGAATATGTTTTAGATGTAACTGATATAAATAATAGTGCAATTCGTTGTTATGAAAAAATAGGGTTTGAAGAATTTGAACGAATTAAAGAAAAATATGGAAAACAAAAAGGATTTAATGAAAAAAAATATATGAAATATAAAAAATATTAAGTTAGATAGTAAGTTGTAGGAGGTTTATAATGAAAAAGATTTTAATTCATGGTACTGGTCATAAGGAAACAAGTTGGAATGAAACAATATCATATATGGAAAGCAGTAAAGAGATAGTATGTCCTAATTTATCTGAACTTATCAGAGGAAAAGAAGCAAGTTATACTAATTTGTATTCTTCGTTTACAGAATATTGTAATGAAATTGATGGGCAAATAGATTTATGTGGTCTTTCGTTTGGAGGCGTTTTAGCATTAAATTATGTTTTAGACTTTCCAGATAAAGTGAGAACATTAGTTTTAATTGGAACGCCGCATAAAATACCAAAATTACTATTTAGTATTCAAAACACTATTTTTAGAATTTTCCCAAAATCAGTTTTTAATCACATGGCATTTAGTAAAAAAGATATTCTTATTTTAGTAGACTCTATGAAGAAATTGGATTTTAGTAGTAGAGTACAAAATATTAAATGTTCAACTTTAATAATTTGTGGAAAAAAAGATAGTGCAAACATTAAATCAGCATATTATTTATCTGAAAATATAGAAAATGCAAAATTAGAGATAATTGAAAATGTTGGACACGTTGTGAATGAAGAAAATCCAAAGATATTAGCAAAATTATTAAATGAATATTATAAAGAAAATAAATAAGGTACACTTTGTTTTCTAGGCATTAATAATGTTAAAAATATAAATTAAAATTCGTCAAAGAGATTACCAGTAAAATGGTAGTCTTTTTTTGTTGGAAGAAAGGAAATAAAATGGCAACAACAGGAATATGGAAAATAGAAAGCAGATTAGATCATGTATTAGATTATACAACTAATATTGAAAAGACTATTAATAATTCTTATGGCATGGAAAGATATAAAGATTTGCATAATGCTGTTGAATATGCAGAAGCACATTATAAAACTGAAAAACAATGTTATGTTTCTAGTTTAAATTGTTCTGTTGAAACAGCTTTAGAAGAAATGATTATTACTAAAATAGTAATAACAGATGGAATAAATGAATTTGTATGGATACCTGTTGGTGAAGTATCAGATGGAACAAATACTTATCAAATAAATTTAAGTAGATATACATTTAGCACAGATGGAACACCAACAGATGTAGGAAATGCAGCAATAGATTTACATTACCAAGAAGAGACTCTAAGTACAGGATTAAATTTAGGAAATACAATAGCAAAAGATATAGAAAGTTTTATAGAAAGTGCAAAAACAAACAAAGGATATTATATAGGAAGATATGAGGCAAGTGATAGTGTAGCAACTCAAAATAGAACATCATCTTCATCAAAAACAAATCCAATGATTATTAAAAAAGATGGGTTTGTATATAATTTTGTAACACAACTACAAGCAACAGAATTAAGTAGAAACATGTATACAAATAGTAATTTTGAAAGTGATTTAATAAATAGTTATGCATGGGATACAGCAATAATATTTATACAGACATTTGGGCAAAGTAATTATTCAAGACAAAGATTATCATCAAGTTTATCAAAAACAGGGATAGTAGAAGATGAGCAACTTCATATAAATGATATGGCAGGAAATACATTGGAATGGACAACAGAAACCCATAGCAATTCAGGTTATCCAAATGTCCCTAGAGGAGGTAATTTTAATGTTAGCAGTAGTTACACAGCGGATCGCAATTACCATAGTGTGAGCCTTAGCAATACCACTATTGGATTTCGCACACTTTTATATATAACCATGTAATCTAAAGCTATGAAAAGAAAAAAGACTAAATAAAAAAAATTTAGAATGGTACCACTAAAGTGGTATTTTTCTGCATTTTTGAGGAAGAAAAAATAGAGAAAAAATGTATAAGTTATTATAAAATATACATCAAAAAAATTGAATAGTATTGGTTTTAAATTATTTATTCTAAAGAGTTGTAAAAATTAATAAAATCTTAAAAAAGTAATGTAATTTTTTGTAATATATGATAAAATGACCATGGAAAAAATATATATTAAGGAGAGTGGAGAATTTGTCTGAGGTCAAATATAAAAGAGTACTTCTAAAATTGAGTGGAGAAGTACTGGCAGGAGAGCAAAAGACAGGTGTAAATGGAGCAACAATTGGAAAAATATGTGATAAGATAAAAGAGGTTATAGACTTAAATGTTCAAGTAGCAATTGTAGTTGGAGGTGGAAATTTCTGGAGAGGAAGAAATGGTCATGACATGGAAAGAACAACAGCTGACTATATGGGAATGCTCGCAACAGTAATGAATGGACTTGCATTGCAAGATGCATTAGAAACAAGAGGGATACATTCAAGAGTTCAAACAGCAATTGAAATGAAAGAAATAGCAGAACCATTTATTCAAAGAAAAACAGGAAAACATTTAAATAAAGGAAGAGTTGTAATATTTGCAGCAGGTACAGGACATCCATATTTTACAACAGATACAGCAGCAGCTCTTAGAGCAACTGAAATAGAAGCTGAAATATTGTTACTTGGGAAATCAATTGATGGTGTATATTCAGCAGATCCAGAAAAAGATCCAACAGCAACTAAATATGATGAAATTACATATAAAGAAGTATTAGAAAAAGATTTAAAAGTTATGGATTCTACTGCAACTGCTATGTGTAGAGATAATAATATGCCATTACTAGTATTTGGGATTGATGATCCTGAAAATATTGTAAGAGCAATTAAAGGAGAAAAAATAGGGACAATTGTAAAATAGAATATAAATTAGAAAGAGGAGAAAAAGTTATGGATTATACAAATATAAAAGAAAAAATGGAAAAAACAATAAGTGTATATAGCGAAAAATTATCAGAAGTAAGAGCAGGTAGAGCAAATCCTGCAATACTAAACAAAATTAAAATAGATTATTATGGAACACCAACACAAATTAGTCAAGTAGCAGGAATCTCTGTTCCAGAAGCAAGATTAATAGTAATTCAACCTTGGGATTTAAGTGCTTTAAAAGAAATAGAAAAAGCAATACTTTCATCTGATATTGGAATTAACCCAAACAATGATGGAAAAGTAATAAGGTTATCTTTTCCAGAATTAAATGAAGAAAGAAGAAAAGAGCTTGCAAAAGAAGTTCGCAAAATGTCAGAAGAAGCAAAAGTTGCTGTAAGAGCTGTAAGAAGAGATGGAATAGATATTGCTAAATCTGAACAAAAAAGTGGAGATATTACAGAAGACGAATTAAAAGGTGCAGAAAATGAAATCCAAAAAATGACTGATAAATCAATTGAAGAAATAGATAAAATATTAGCCATAAAAGAAAAAGAAATTATGTCAGTATAGTATTTAGGAGATGTATAAATGGAATTTAAAGAACAATTAAAAATGTATCAAAGTAAAATAAATAGTGAACTAGAAAAGCATTTAAGAAAGACAAAATGTCCAGAAGAAATATTAAATAGATCAATGGAATATAGTTTAATGGCAGGAGGAAAACGTTTAAGGCCAATTTTAGTTATAGCTACATATGAAATATTTAAAAATGACATTAAAAAAGTTATGCCTTATGCAATGGCAATAGAAATGATACATAATTTTTCTTTAATACATGATGATTTACCAGCTATTGATAATGATGATTTTAGACATGGAATAATAACAAATCATAAAAAGTTTAATGAAGCAACTGCAATATTAGCAGGAGATAGTTTACTAAATCAAGCATATATGGTAATTAGTGATGATTTAGTAAATACATTAGATAATTTAGAATTGAAAAAGAAAATATTAGTATTTAAAGAATTTGCACAAGCAGTAGATCGTATGATTGCTGGTGAATTTGTAGATACTGAATTTGAAGGAAAACCGATTTCCGAAGAATTTTTAGAATATATGCATAGTAATAAAACAGGAGCTTTGATAAAATTATGTGTTAGAATGGGAGCAATTCTTGCTTTTGCGAAGGAAAATGATATTCAAAAATTATCAAATTATGCAGAAAAGATAGGATTAGCATTTCAAATTAAAGATGATATATTATCAGAAGAAGGAAATGAAGAAATATTAGGTAAGCCTGTTGGAAATGATAAAGAATTAAATAAATGTACATATGTATCTAAATATGGTTTACAAGGAGCCAAAGAAAAATTAGATAAAATAATAAAAGAGTCAATAGAAGAAATTAGTGAGTATGGAGAAAAAGCAAAATTTTTGAAAGAGATTGCATTATATATACAAACTAGAGAAAAATAAGGAGAAGATTATGGAGTTTGATAAGCTAAATATGCCAAAACATATTGCAATTATATTAGATGGAAATCGTAGGTGGGCTAAGGAAAAAGGTAAGCCTGCAAGCTTTGGGCATAAAGAAGGAGCTAAAACACTAGAAAAAATTGTTAGATATGCAAATTCAATAGGTTTAGGATATATAACTGTTTATGCATTTTCAACAGAAAATTGGAAAAGAGCAGAAGAAGAAGTTAAAACTTTAATGTTATTATTACAAAATTATTTAGATGATTATGGAAAAAGAGCAGATACAGAAAATATAAAAGTAAAAATATTAGGGGATATTACAGCTTTATCAGACGGGATGCAAAAAAGTATAAATAGGTGTATGGAAAGAACAAAAAATAATACAGGAATTACATTTAATATTGCTTTAAATTATGGTGGTAGAGATGAAATAGTATTAGCTCTTAAAAAAATTTCGGCAGAAGTAAAACTAAATAAAATAGATATAGAAGAAATTTCAGAAAATATGATATCTGATAATTTATATACAACAGGACAACCAGATCCAGATTTACTAATTAGAACAAGTGGAGAATTAAGACTTAGTAATTTTTTACCATGGCAATTAGTATATTCGGAATTTATATTTATAGATAAAAATTGGCCAGATTTTTCTAAAGAAGATTTAGATAAGGCAATTATAGAATATCAAAGAAGAAATAGGAAATTTGGTGCAAGTTAACAAAAAGCTTAAGAAAAGAAAGGAAGTAATATGAATATAAAAAGAATAACATCAAGTTTACTAGGTTTTCCATTAGTTTTAATTATTTTATTAATTGGAAATAAGTATATAGTAGATGTAGCATTATCTATAATTGCAATAATTGCAATGAATGAATATTTAAAAGGAATAGAAAAGGTCGCAAAACCAGTTAAATGGATAGCATATGTTAGCTGTTTGAGTATTGCTTTAATACATATAATACCAACAGAATTTTTGAATATGGTAATAACACTATCAATACCTACTATTTTAATTATATTGTTTGCTCAAGTAGTAGCAACACAAATGGAAACATCATTTAAAGATATTGCTTATACATTTACAGGTATATTTTATGTAGTATTTTTCATAATGTTTGTAGCATTTATTAATGGAATGGAACAAGGAAAGATATTAATATGGTACATAATATTTGCAGCATGGGGAACAGATATAAGTGCATATTTTATTGGTAAATATTTAGGAAAACATAAATTTAGTAAAGTTAGTCCAAAAAAATCAATTGAAGGTTGTATTGGAGGAGTAGTTGGTTCAGTAATAATAATTCTAATTTATACATATATATCTAATACATATTGGGGGACTGATTATTCATATCTATTTATTGGTGGAATAGGAGTAATACTTAGTTTAGTTGGGCAAATTGGAGATTTTGCAGCATCTAGCATAAAGAGATTTGTTGATATAAAAGATTTTGGTAATTTAATTCCAGGTCATGGAGGAATTTTAGACAGAATAGATAGTTTAATATTTTTAGCACCATTTGCATATGCATTTTTTACACTATTATAGAATATAATAAAGATGAGGATTGAGGAGTTTCTTAAGTCCTCATCGTTTTAATTAATCAAAAGGAGGAGAAAAGTGATTGTAGTTATCATATCTGCTATAAAAATAATTATTTTATTAGGAATTCTTGTATTTATACATGAATTAGGGCATTTTACTGTTGCAAAACTATGCAAAATAAAGGTAAATGAGTTTGCAATGGGATTTGGTCCAACAATATGGAAAAAACAAGGAAAAGAAACTAAGTATGCTTTAAGATTAATACCATTAGGTGGTTTCATTAGCATGGAAGGTGAAGATGAAAGATCAGATGATAACAGATCTTTTTCAAAAGCAAGTATTCCTAAAAGAGCTGCAGTAGTATTAGCACGGAGCTATTGTAAATATACTATTTGCTATTTTACTTTATTTTACACTAATCTTTTTTTCAGGACCATTTATATCAAATGAAGTAGAAAATGTACTAGATGGATATGCTATGCAAGAAGCAGGAGTACAAGCAGGAGATGAAATAGTAGAAATTAATGGAAATAAAATAAATAGTAAAAAAGATATAAATAAAATAATGGAAAATTCAAATGGAGAAGAGTTAAATATATCTATTCAAAGAAATGGAGTAATTATTAATTATTTACTAAAACCAACAGAGGTAATATCAAAAGCTACAGGAATGTATTTAGATGAAAAATGTAAAATTATAATGGTGGAAAAAGGAAGTAGTTCAGAAAAATATGGAGTAAGAGAAAATGATAAATTAATTAAAATAAATGGATTAGAAGTGAATGGAGATAGAGAAAAGGCAATAGAAGAAATCACTAGAAAAGGGATTAATATAATGTTACTTACTATAAAAAGAGGGAATGAAGAAATTAATATAGAATTAACACCTGATTATATTTCAAACTACTACATTGGTGCAAATTTCAAATTAGCAGAAGATAATTTTATAAATAGAAGTATAAATGGAGGAATAGAAACAGTAGAATTTGTTAAATCAATTATAGACAATTTGAAGCAACTAATTTCTGGGAATGTTGGTATAAATCAAATGATGGGACCAGTTGGAATATCTGAAGTAGTTTCAAAAACAAATGGGTTTAGTGAATTTTTCCAAATGATGGCACTAATTTCTCTATCACTTGGAGTAACTAATTTACTTCCAATTCCAGCATTAGATGGAGGTAAGTTTTTAATATTAATGATAGAAGTTATAAGGAAAAAACCTTTAAAAGAAAAAACAGAAATAAATATTCAACTTCTAGGTTTTTCTATTTTAATTGCACTTGCTATATATATAACATATAATGATGTAATTAGGATATTTTAAAATAGATTTATATGATTTTATAACAATTTTGTTGACAAAATTATTAATTAATTTAAGTAATATAAAAATAGTAATTATAGGAAGGAATAAATATATATGAAATTTGTATTAACTTCAGCTGGCATATCAAATAAAAGCATTGAAAATGAATTAATGAGGATTATAGGCAAAGATTTTACAGATGTAAACATGTTATTTTGTATAACTGCTTCAAATTATGAAGGCGGAGAAATGAATGAATGGCTTATAGAAGATTTGAAAAAATTAAAACAATTGGGGTTTAAAATAGATATATGTGATATTAATGGAATCAGCAAAGAAAAATTTTTACCAAGGTTTGAATGGGCAGATGTTTTATATTTTGAAGGTGGAAATACTCAATGGCTTAGAAGTTGCATAAAAAATTCAGGATTAGAAGAACATTTAGGCAGATTACTAAAAACGAGAGTTTGGATCGGAGCAAGTGCTGGTAGCTGTGTTTTATCACCTACTTTGTGTAACTCTTGTCAAGATTTATTTGATGAAAATATTGAAGGTTATCAAACTGATGGTTTAGGATTTGTAGATTTCCAATTTATACCACATCTTAATAATGAGTGGTTTCCAAAAATAAAACAAAAAAACATACGAAATGCAAGTAAAAATTTAAAAGAAGTTGATGGTGAAAAACTATATGCTATTGATGATAATGGAGCTATTTTTATAGATAATGAAAATATTAAGGTTATAAGTGAAGGAGAATGGTTTGAAATCCAAAAATAGTAAGAGGAGAAGATTATGGATATTAAGCGTAAAGGAGCAAGAACAAAGAAAGATATTCCAGCAATTATCTTGAGACAATTAAATTCAGGAGAAATTGAATGTGCAAATGTTGTAGAATGGAGTGCTATAGACAGAAGAAAACTACTAGAAAATATATTAATCATGTATAATAGAAAACACTATTTATCACCAATTTTGAATAGTGTTAATATTTTAAAAAAACAGACAATCAACACTATAAATGAAACTATTGGATCTGAATTACTAAATCAAATGAATATTCATAATGATCCTGAATTTTTACAAATACTATTAGATATTCCATCAGATTTAGTGCGTGGTTGGGGATGTTTCATTGTAGGAAAAGATACTACATTGACATTAGAACAAATGTTAAATAAAATAATACCTTTTGCAAAAGATAAACATTTCAATGTAAGAGAAGAAGCATGGACAGCAGTTAGACCTACTATAATAAAAAATTTAGATGAAAGTATAACTTTTTTATCAAAATGGGCTAAGTCAGAAAATGAAAATATCAGACGTTTTGCAAGTGAAATTACAAGGCCTAGAGGAGTTTGGTGCAAACATATTGAAGCACTAAAACAATCACCAAGTATTGCACTATCAATATTAGAACCATTAAAATCAGATAGTTCTAAATATGTAAGAGACAGTGTTGGAAATTGGTTAAATGATGCAAGTAAAACTCAAGCCTTATTTGTAGAGGAACTTTGCAAACAGTGGGAACAAGAAAGTTCAACTAATGAAACAAAATATATTATAAAAAAGGCACTACGATCAATCGATAAAATTTTATGAGTTTGACAAAATAAATAAGTATTTATATCTATTTTTCATTTATTACAGAATTATTACATTTAATAGAATCCCTAGTAAATTTCACAAAAACATTTGACAAATAATATCATTTAATGGATAATATAGATATTGAAGTTACAAAAAGAAAAAGTTTTTTTAAGATACGAAGGAGGAATTGAAAAAAATGTATGTATTTAATAGGATTACAGTTAATCCACAATTACCAAAAAGAATTGAAAAATTATCAGAGGTAGCAAATAATTTATGGTGGTCTTGGAACACAGAGTTTTTAAGACTATTTAAAAAAATAGATAGAGATTTATGGGAACAATCAAGTAAAAATCCAGTTAAATTTCTAAAACATGTAGAACAAGAAAGATTAGAAAGAGTGGCAAAAGATATATCATTTTTAAAAGAATATGATAAAGTAATTTCTGATTTTGAAAATTATATGAATAGTAAAAATACATGGTTTAATAACAAATACCCAGAAGAGAAAAATGAAAAAATAGCATATTTTTCAGCAGAATATGGATTAGATGAAACACTTCCAATCTATTCAGGTGGTCTTGGTATTTTATCAGGAGATCATTTGAAATCTGCAAGTGATTTAGGTCTTCCTTTAGTGGCTATTGGTTTATTATATAAAAATGGATATTTTACTCAAAAAATAAATGGATATGGTGAACAAGAAAATGAGTATCCAGGTATTGATATATATAACTTACCAATTAACCCAGTAAAAGATGAAAAAGGTGAAGATTTAACAATTTATGTTAAATTTCCAAAAAGAAGACTATATTTAAAAGTATGGGTAATTAATGTTGGAAGAATAAAACTATATTTATTAGATTCAGATATTGATAAAAACCATGAAGAAGATAGAAATGTTACTTTAAATTTATATGGTGGAGATCAAGAAATGAGAATTCGCCAAGAAATAGTTCTTGGTATGGCAGGTGTTAATTTGCTGAAAGATCATTTAGATATAGATCCAACAGTATATCATATGAATGAAGGTCATTCATCATTCTTAAATTTAGAAGTAATAAAAAATGTTATGAAAGAAAAACAAGTATCTTTTGAAGTAGCTAAAGATATTGTAAGTTCAAAAACATTATTTACAACACACACACCAGTACCTGCTGGAAATGATATATTCCCTTTACATTTAGTAGAAAAATACTTTAAAGATTTCTGGCCAAGGCTTGGATTGTCAGGTGACGAATTCTTTAAATTAGGTATGAAACCTTGTGAAGAATTAGAAGAAGGATTTAATATGGGAATATTAGCTCTTAAAATTGCAGGTAAGAAAAATGGTGTAAGTGAGCTACATGGTGCAGTTTCAAGAGAATTATTTGGAGAAGTTTGGCCAAATATTGCAGCCAACGAATCACCAATTACATATGTTACAAATGGTATCCATACATGTACATGGCTTGCTCCTAAAATGAAAGAGTTATATAATAAATATTTAATGCCATATTGGCAAGACAATATTCATAAAGATAGTGTATGGGAAAAAGTAGCAAATATTCCAAATGAAGAATTATGGAATGTTCATAGTCTAAGAAAAAAAGAACTTCTAAAACTTGTAAAAAAGAGTACTGAAGAAAGATTGAGACGTTCTGGTTACAATTATGAAGAAATAAATGATATAGTTTCTAAATTAAATTCAGAGGCATTAACTATTGGTTTTGCAAGAAGATTTGCAACATACAAAAGAGCAGATTTGATATTTAGAGATTTAGAGAGAATTACACAAATACTTAATAATCAAGATAAACCAGTTCAACTAATATTTGCAGGAAAAGCACATCCAGCTGATAAAGAAGGACAAGATTTAATTAAACACATTCATGAAATATCTATGATGCCTCAATTTAAAGGTAAGATATTTATACTTGAAAATTATAATATGGCAATGTCTAGGTATTTAATTAGTGGTGTTGATGTTTGGCTAAATAATCCAAGAAGACCTATGGAAGCTTCTGGTACTAGTGGTCAAAAAGCATCTGTAAATGGTGTTATAAACTTTAGTATTTTAGATGGTTGGTGGGCAGAAGGATATAATCAAAATAATGGTTGGGCAATTGGTACTAATGCTGAATATCATTCTTATGATGAGCAAGATAATAATGATAGCCAAAGTATATATAGAATATTAGAAGAAAAAGTAATACAAGATTATTATGATAAAGATAAACATGGTATATCTTCTAAATGGCTAGAAATAATGAAAGATTCTATTATAACAACTGGAGGAAAATATAGTACAGCTAGAATGTTAGTTGATTACTCTAATCAGTTATATATGCCACTTTGTAAAACAACTAAAAAATATTATGAAGATATTGATAATGTTGCAAGATATAATTCTTGGAAAAAAGATATATATATGAATTGGAGAGATATTAAAATATCACAAGTTGATAATTTAGGAAATATAACAATTGATGCAGGAAATAAAATTGATGTAGCTTGTGAAGTGATACTTCCAAATATTGATATTGAGCATGTAACTGCAGAAGTATATTATGGTAAGATTTTAGATAATGGTGTTGTTGAAAATGTAAGTATTATTCCAATGACTTTATCAGATAGAGATGATGAAGAAAGAAAATACTATTATACAGCTAAAATAGAATTAATAAGTGGTGGGAACTATGGATATACATTCCGTATTATGCCAAAGCATGAAATGTTATTAGAACCAGCTAATTTAGATTTAGTAAAATGGATAACTAAATAGATAAAAAGAAAGATTTGAAATATGAGGCTGCTGAAAAAGTACACGAAAGTGTGCTTTTTCTTTGCAAAAAACAATGAAAAACTTTAATTAATATGATATACTTATCCTAGTAGAAAGGTTGGTATTGCTATGTTAAAGGTAGATAATCAAGTAGGTTTTTCATTAAGTAATCATGCTGTTCTT
>JGI994J12354_10000502_pt1 | contig 38858 bp, 36 predicted proteins | sample IntmicLarv3ML3BL_FD_12354 | JGI IMG/M metagenome (IMG submission 12354) | reverse complement strand
AAAAGGCTTAAAAGAAGGCTCTGCCACATAAAATTGACAGAGCCTTCATTATAATAACTTTAGAACAATCCGTGTACATCCACATAAGGAATATCAAATCCTTGTGCAACTGCTTCGCAAGTTAATTTTCCATCATATGTATTGATTGCAGAATAGATATTTGAATTCGCTTTACAAGCATCTTCTAGTCCTGATTTTGCAATTTGTAAACCAAAACGTAGTGTTGCATTTTCAAGGGCAACTGCTGATGTTCTTGGCACTGCTCCTGGCATATTGCCAACACAATAGTGAACTACGCCGTCTACGACATAAGTTGGATCATCATGATAAGTCACCTTGGTCGTTTCACAACATCCACCTTGGTCAACTGCTACGTCCACGATAACACTTCCTGGTTTCATATCTTTTAGGTATGCCTTTTTCATAATCTTAGGTGCAGCTTTTCCTGGTATAAGAACAGAACCTATTACTAAATCAGCTTCCGCAACTGCTTTCTTAATGTTATGCTCCGTACTCATCAACGTTTGGATTCTTGCACCGAATATATCATCTAAATACGCCAATCTTTCTAAATTGATGTCCATAATCGTTACATCAGCACCCATGCCGACTGCAATCTTACAAGCATTCGTTCCTACGACTCCTGCTCCAAGAATTGTAACTTTTGCTTTTGAAGTTCCTGGCACGCCACCAAGTAGTACCCCTGAACCGCCGAATGGTTTTTCTAAATATTTTGCACCTTCTTGTGTACTTAGACGTCCTGCAATTTGACTCATTGGCGCTAAGAGCGGAAGCGCTCCATTCTCTACTAAAGTCTCATATGCAATGCCTTTGACGCCAGTTTCAAGCATCTTATCCGTCAATGGTCTATCCGCTGCTAAATGCAGATAAGTATATAACAATAAATCTTTTCTAAAGTATTGATATTCTGGTTCCAAAGGCTCTTTCACCTTAATAATCATATCCGAACTATCCCACACTTCTTTTGCTGTTGATATAACGGTCGCTCCTACTTGTTTATACTCTTCGTCCGAGAATCCAAGTCCGGCACCTGCCGTTGTCTCAATCAACACTTTGTGTCCTGCACCTATATAATTTGCCGCTCCACCCGGTGTCATTCCAACACGAAATTCATTGTTTTTGATTTCTTTCACACATCCTATTACCATCGTTATTCTTCCTCCTTATATTTTATAATATTTGTCGTTTTTGTAACTTCACTGCACTTTACGTAAACAACTTTCCTCCTCTCCTTTTCGCTTTATTCTCTCTTTTATAATTGCATCATACACCAGCTTTTGCCTTCTGTCTACTATGTTATTATAATAACTATCTTGTTAAAATTTTGCTGATTTTTTTATTGCATTTAATTAGGTATTATCATGGAATACCTACAACTAAATAAACTTCAATACTTTATAAAAAAAGGAAACTACGCACTCGTCGCAATTTCCCTGTTTGATTCTACTTTTTAAAAAATCGGAATTACTTTTCCTTGTATTCCCTCTTCTTGCACGACACCATATTGTCTCGAATCACTAGAATTCGTACGATTGTCTCCCAATACAAAATACTCGTCTTCGCCCAACTGAATCTGCATACCGGCTTGTCCATATGGTGCGTGTGTTTCTGTGATAACATATGTTTCTTCTAGTAATTTATCGTTTAATAGCACTTGTCCTAAATGATTAATCTCTACCTTATCGCCTGGTGTCCCAATAATGCGTTTTACAAAGGTTTTCTCTTGCTCTTGCCATTTTAGAAATACAATATCTTCTGTCTGATACTCCGTTCCTAACTTCCACAACAACACAAACTCCTTATCATGTAGCGTCGGAGACATGGAGTCGCCTTTGACATTACCTGGACCTATTACGAATCCGAACACGAGACTTGTTATAACAAAAACAATGGCAAACGTTTTCAGCATCTCGATCATTTCTTGTAACCACTTTGGAGAACTATGTTTCGTTTCCTGTTTCTTTTGTCTTTCCATTTGCATGCTCCTCTTCCTCTTGTTGAACATATGCCAAAATCTCTTCATTCAACTGCAACATCTTATCATCTAATTCCGATACCATAGTTGCACATTCTTGTAAATCTTGGCTAATGTGCTCTGGCGCATTGCCTTCAAATTTATAATAAATCTTATGCTCCAAACTAGCCCAGAAATCCATTGCAATTGTTCTTATCTGAATCTCTACTTTCGTATCTACGACACCGTCAGATAGATAAACAGGCACAGATACTAACATATGATAACTCTTATACCCACTATCCTTGGGATTCTGAATATAGTTTTTGATCATCAAGACTTTTAAGTCTCCTTGACTTCCAATCATATCGCCTAGACGATAAATGTCCGACGTAAAAGAACATATCAAACGTACTCCTGCAATGTCGTTGACATATTCTACCATATTCTCAATAGAGGTCTCATATCCACCTCTTCTTAACTTCTTTACAATACTCTCTGGTGTTTTTATTCTTGTCTTAATATGCTCAATTGGATTATATTTGTGTACATGTCGAAATTCATCATTTAAAACATTTAATTTTGTTTCTACCTCTTTTAATGCTGCATTATATAGAAACATCATCGTTTTCCAACTGTCGGCATCTTCATACTTTTTAATCGCTTTCTCAACCATAGGATGCCTCCTCTTCTTCTTGGTTTCTATGAACATTTCTATTATAGCACATTCACACTGCACTTGTCATAAAGTTTAGCGTTTCTTAATATTTCAAAATTCATTAAAGATACAAACCCATGTCTCCGAGTTTAATCCATCCCTTCTTTCTCATAAGCTCTGCAATGGAAAGTGTTACAATAGCAGGTAGGATAAAATGTAGTAACCCAATTTTTACCAATACCTGAAAGGAGCTTTCCGTCTCTGTCATCACCTGCCAGGTCATAATTTGTCCAACCAATCCACTGCTGCCCATTCCTGCGCCAGTTGAAGTATTTCTCATATGTGCAACTAAGGTTCCTACTGGACCTAAGATTGCACTAGATAAGATTGCTGGTAACCAAATAAGTGGTCTACGTATGATATTGGGCATCTGCAACATGGAAGTTCCAATTCCTTGCGCCAACAAACCACTCATTTTATTTTCACGAAAACTCGCTACTGCAAAACCTACCATATTACAACAACAGCCAATCGTCGCTGCACCTGCCGCCAAACCTGACAAATCCAAGACCACTGCTAGCGCTGCAGAACTAATCGGCGAAGTAAGTAACATCCCCATAATGACTGCCACTAGCATTCCCATCAAAAGCGGTTGTTGCTCCGTCGCCCAATTTACAACATTTCCAACGCCAATCATAAACCTAGAAATGGGGGGACCAACTAACAACCCGATAACAGAGCCGCTCCCAATCGTTACAACAGGCGTAATCAACAAATCAAGTTTCGTCTTTCCTGCAATGAGCTCTCCTATCATTACCCCGACATAGACTGCCACAAATGCTCCCAAGGTTTCACCGGGACCCTCAAGCACAATCGATCCATTTCTAAAAAAGTTGCCCGCTAATATCCGAGATGCAAATGCACCTATCATTCCAACAGTGGCCGCAGATACCATGACAAGACCTTGCGCCCCCAAGCGATGTGCTACACCCACACCAATTCCTGCCCCCGTCAAACTCGCTCCAATCCTACCAATCATATATAAATAATGCCCGGTAGTTCCACCTATGAGCAAACCAACTTGCTGCATAATTGTTCCTATGATAAGCGTTGCAAAAAGTCCTTGTGTCATGCCACCTAAACCTTCAACGAAAATATTATTTAATACATTGTTTTTCTTGCTCATACCCATTTCCCCTATTCATATACTATACACCTTTAATCGCAAGCGTAGCATATTTTTATTGTGAAATCAAGTTTCCTTTGTTATACTAAAACCCACGAGGAGGATTGAGATTTATGTTTCGATTATGGGGGAAAATATTCAAAGATAATCATTTATTACAAGATATGGTAATTGAAAATGAAACGAATGATACAAGAACACATATGATATTTCATGCCATTGAAGAGTTGGTATACGCTTTTGATTTACAGAAGCCAATTTGGTTGGATGCAAATATCGAAGAATTTAAGCGACTTTCTAGGACACGCTTTTATCAAGACAACTTTGTAGAAACTATTTCTTTTGATTATTTAGAGATTCATGTAATAGAAGAATAAAAACCCTCCGGGGGAACACACTGCGGCGTACAATGTAGATATCGCAAATTGCGACCGCCGCAGGCGAGAGAGCAACGCGCTTGAGAGCGAAACTCTATTGTATTGTCTAAGATGATACTGACAAATACTACTATCTACATTAATATTGTGCCACTCGTAAAATTCTACTGCCTCTACTCAACCCTATAAGGAATAATAATTGCTGCTACAATGTATGCAAAGAATCCCGTACCACTGCAAGCAAGTACTACCGTTCCTAGGCGCACCAAGGTTGGGTCTACGTTAAAATATTCTGCAATTCCTCCGCACACTCCACATAACATGCGTTCTTGCGTCGAGCGATATAACCTCTTCTCGTTCATGTCCATTCCCCTTTCTATATTTACATTTGTTTCGTTTCACTTTTGTTTGAACTTATTTTGCTTATATGTCCCTTGCATCTTCTTCGTATATCTGTTCTATTTTTCAAAAGTTACTTCAATGTTTCCTACGCCACAATCAAATTCTAAATTTCTGCTCGCATGATTATCAACTTTCTTCTCTAAGCCTACGCTAGCATAGTTATTACTGCCTATTTCAATATTGCCTATGCCAAGTGTAATCTGATAATTATATTCCTCTTGTGCTCCTAACATCCCCATATAAATCGATCCAATTCCACAAGTCACACTGCCCTCTTCTTCCACTTGGACATTCATTGCTTTAATTTCTCCTGCTCCAGTATCCAGACGAAACTCTCTTGCATGCAAACGATCAATAACCGCTCTCCCGGCTCCGACACTTAACTCAAACTCTCCTGCCTGTATATCTTCTACATATAATTCACCTGCACCCGTTTCTATTTTCACCTTAGCAAAATCCATGTCCTTGGGAATGTATACAGTTATGTGACCTGATACATTGGAAGCAAGTTTATATCGAGCATACAATCTGGAGCGTATGTACAGCTTATCTTGGTCTTGTGTAATCGTCAACTCCCGTTGTTGGGGATCATAATTTGTCATTACTTCTATATAAGGTTCATCATGTAACACAATATCAACTTCCCCTACACTTACATCTAAGTCCAATTCCGTAACCTCTTCAAACTGCTTACTCTCATTTTCAACCAATTTGTCTTTTGCACTTAGATTCCATGAATATGTCCCATTTGAATATCTACCTTTAAAATCAAGCTCATTGATAGAAAGTCCATTTACCAATCCATCGCGAAACCTCACGCTTCCTGCTCCTGTCACAAAGCCAATGATTAGGCAAATGAACCCAAGTGCCAGCAAACTCGCACACACAATCCAAAATATTCGACTACTTTTCTTCATGATACTGACACCGCCTTTCTTCGAAAAGGTTTTCTACAAAGTTCTACAAACCCTTTGATAACACTTGGAATCACGATTGCACATACTTTTCCACTAAACACTGTCGCAATCAAACCAAGTACAAAGATAATAAGACCTGCACCTATCAATGCAATTCCAAGCGGAACAAAGATACCCAAATGTGCACACCCTGCTATAAAAACTGCAATTCCTGCAAGAGCGATGCTTGCCGATGCAATAACAATGCTAATCATTACCGAAAACATTGCAATCAGAACTCCTGCAAACGCTGCCAAAAGCCCCATTGCCAAAGGAAGAACAATGGGTGCTGCACATACTGCAACAATAATCCAAAGAAGTGTTTTAGAATTGTTTCGACTCTTGCTTCCACCTGTCCCTGATTCTCTAAATGTTTCTTGCTTCGTCATCTCTTCATTCGTCTGGAATCGGGTATCTGTATATCCCGTTTCGCTGTACTCACTACTCGCTTCATCTGCTCTAAATCCTGCTTTAATAATAGATGCTACTTTCTGCGGGCTTTCAAGCTCCGATATAATATGTGCTTCGTTCTCCACTCCTGCGTCATCAAAATAATCATTGTAATATTGTATCGCTTGCGTACGTTCCTCCACAGAAATATTCGCCAACAAACCTTCTAACTCCCTCATAAATTCTATGCGATTCATACAGTCACACCCCCTTCAAATAAATTCTTAATCTTCTTTGAATACCTCTTCCATTCAACCTGATATAAGTTTAACTGTGCCATTCCTTTGTCTGTTAATTTATAATATCTTCGATTCCTACCATCATACTGCATATCATACACTTCCAAGCATTCATCCTTTTGTAGCCTTCGCAAAACAGGATATAGTGTAGATTCCGATACTTCAATCGCATAACGAACATCTTGCGTGATTTTATACCCATATGTGCCTTGTGCTTCTCTTGAGACAACTGCCAAAACGACTGCATCCAATAATGCTGCTCCTGTGTTAAAAACCATATNGTNACTCCCTTCTATAATATTATTCAAAATTTAATACTATTTATTTTTCTATATTATATGACGTATAATATTGTTTGTCAACATATTCTTGGAAATATGTGGNAATTTCCTATTACATAAAATTAGGAGCACCCAACACCAACGTGTTAAATGCTCCCTGCATCATATGATATATNTAGGCAATTCCNAAAAACGATAGATAAAATTAATACCTCTTTAAATCTTGCTCATTCATAAATGTCTTAGGAAGCATCCACGACGGCCAAATGCTATTTCTAACTACTGGATATACCGGATACCACTCTACAACATGATAAGAATCAATTTGTTCCTCAAAAGCAATATGCTCTTTTGGTCCATTATACTCAACTAAACATGCAAAAGTATTTATATTATGTCCTATTTCAGAAATCGGAAGTTTCTTCCCACTTAATATGATGTCCTGCTTCTCTCCTTCTTCATAATCCCCCTTGCTATCTCCAATAATTTCCCAACCGCTTCCTGTATGATATGTTTCCTTGACAAGAATATAATGTTCATCTCTTCCCAATTCTTCTATTTGAACAGCATATTTTTCTGGTATCCAATACCGATACCAAAATAGACCTCCAACAGCAACCATTATTAAAATCATTATCATAAATATCATCTTTGTTCTTGCCATATTCCCCTCTTTCTAATCACTGCACTCTTGTATAAATGTCATTCGCTCTGCATTATCTCCTGCTACAGGTAAACTTGGATTTCCTCCATACGCCGAAACACCGTACCTAAGCCCAATGAGCCTTCTAGCAATTTTAGCTGCTAAGGAATTATCTGCTACACCTGCATAATCCGTCGTCCCCTTATAAGCGATTGTTACTCCGCCAACTCTATTCGCCCACAATTCTGCAAAACTATGCTTCTCTGCTGTCCCTGTATTACACGAATAAAATGTTGTCTTAGCATTTTTCGCAAATGCTGATTTACTAGTTATATGAATATCTTTTGTTGTAAGATTCAAGTTTTCATTGCCTGCACCATAATCATATCCCAAAGCAATAATTCCATTATCAGCAGCAAGCCCATGTGAAAACACTGACAAATGCGTAATCTGGTCATTATTGCGTACCTTACGCATCTCATGATGGTTTATATTTGTTGTAGCCTGATAATTCAAATAATTCACAACTTGTTGTCTATTTGAAACAAAAACCAAATTAATCCCTTTATCATCTGCCGTCTTCTGAAATCCCGACTTGTTTAAATCAGACCAGCCATGATCCGCTATCATCCAAGTTATATTTTCATTCTTAGAAGACCGATTCAATTGATTTATTTCTGCTAACCCTGCATCAATAAATTCATAATAGTATTCATCATTTTCCCTTTTTTCTTCCGAGTATATCCCGCCCGAAATAACTATTTTTTCTAGTCCTAATGGATCTATATTCATGAGCGGGTTGTGATTACAGTAAATATACCAATTCTCTCCAGCCTTTATTGCATCCTCACTTACAAACCTCCCCACTTCTGCCCTGTATTCCCTTGCCTGTGCATAGTAGGTATTCGTCACATGGTCTCTTTGATACCCTGTATAGGTAAATGGCTGTATGAATCCAGTTTTTAGATGACTATGCATTGTTTCTTGCCCAAACTCATCATATCCATATACGTCTTGTTCTATACCCGCTTCTGTAAGTAATCGAATCGGACTTCCAAGCTCATCTTGCAAATATTGATAATGGTTTTTCTCGCTTATATTATTTCCTATTCCCACCGCATGAAGTACATTATTATCCCATGTATATGCTGTGGTGTCATTATTCTCTCTTCTTTGCAATAAGTTATGATATTGCTTCGTTAGGTCAATCGTATCTTCTATCTGCTTGGTTGGGTTCATCGTCAAGTTTTGCAACTTACTTGTTGGCAAGCTTCGTTCTACTAGGCTTCCGATTGTCTTCCCTACACGATGTCCTAGTCCATTATACTGATAGACACTCGCTTCCCCGCTCTGGTGATTCACTGCCTTTTCTAGTCTGTTCAGTGCTCCAAAGTGGTATTGATTTATAAGATTTCCATTCTTGTAATTTTCTGTTAAATTTCCTCGTTTATCATAAATATAGGTTTCTTCACTTATGATGCTGCCTGTTTGTAGGCTTCCAATTGACTGCTCTTTCTCTATCCCCCTCTCCTGCCTTGCAATCAGTTGATTCATGGTGTTATAGGTATACTGGCTGCTTGTTTTCCCATGCTCTATATTGGTACTTCGGTTTCCACGTGCATCATATGTATAACCTCTTAAGAGCGCACCATCTTTTGTCACTTCTGTCAATCGTTGCAGCGCGTCATAGCCATATTGGTAGATGCCACTCTCTGTCTCGAATCCTCGCCGCTTCTTGTCTATCTGTGTCTTATTTCCTTGTATATCATATGTATAATGATATTTATCTAAAATCCCACTATTGTCTTGGTGGGTAAGACTTGCTAGTTGTCCCTTGTCTGTGTATGCATATAGGGTCTGTATTCCACTTGGATACTGCTTTTGTGCTAAGTATCCTTTTGTATCATAAGCATAGGTAGTATCTCCTAAGGCATCATTCACTCTTGCTAAGCGCCCACGTTCATCATAAGCATAGCCCACTTTTGCTCCGTCTGGATAGGTAACACCTATCTTTTCTCCTGCTGACCCATATGCATAAGCAACTTCACTTTGGTCTGGGTAGGTGACTTTTGTCGCCTGTCCTCTTGCATTGTTCTCAATCCTTGTAATACCAAGCCAATCTTCTACTTCTTCTAGTTGACGCAACGCATTATAGCTTAAGCGTACTTCTTTACCATCTGCGTATTGTATCTGCGCTACTTCTCCAACTGGATTGTATGCATATGTTGTGAGATAACCTTCTCTATCTATTTTTTCAATCAGTTGGCTATTTTTGTTATACTGGAAGTTTTCCTGATTGCCTAGGGCATCTGTTATCTTTGTTATATTTCCAAGTACATCTCTTTCATATCTTGTGGTTGGTATAAGGTTATTTCGTGCATTGTGTGTTTGTACTTGTTGTAAATCTTTATCTGCTTCTGGTTTTGTAATATCTCTGGTTGTTTTTTTTTTTTTTTTTTTGTTCTTTTGTTGCTTCTTCCACTTCTGTTTGCTGTATTTCAATAAGACGATCACATACATCATAAATATAGGCTGTTTCGTTTCCAAGGGCATCGGTTACGCCAATGAGGGATCCTGTTACACCATATGTATAGGTAGTCGTGTTGCCTGCTTCGTCTGTAAATGAAGTGACATTTCCTTTGGCATTGTAGGTATAGGTCTTGCTTGCACCGTCAGCTCCTTCTATGTTTGTTACTTGTCCGAGTGCATCGTAAGTATAGGTCAGCGTATAACCTTCTCGGTTTGTATAGGTTTGCACTCTTCCTACTTTATCATATGTGTAGTATTCTCTTTGTTCATCTGGATAANTAATGCTTTTTAATTTGCCACCTACTTCGTATTTGTAGGTAGTGATGAAACCTGCTTCGTTCGTAATGGTTTCCACTGCCCCAAGTGAAGTATATGTATAGCTTCTACTCTCTCCAAGGGGTGCAATTTCTTTGATTAGATTTCCATTTGCATCATAGGCTAGAATTACACTATCGCCAAGGGCATTGGTTACTTTTTCTACTTGCCCTTGAGCGTTGTAGGTATAAGTAGTTTTTGCTCCGTTCGCTTCTTCTACCCAGGCTAAACGATGTAGTGCATCGTATGTAAACTTTGTTTTATTTCCTTCTTCATCTTCTACCTGTGTACGATTCCCGGCCACATCATAAGTGTAACGAATCAAGTCTCCTTTTGCATTTCGCACTCTTGTGAGTCGATTGTATTCGTTGTAGATAAAGGTACTCTTCTCTCCTCTTGGGTCGGTGATTCTTGCTATGTTCCACATTGCATCGTAGGTAAGCCTAGTTTCTCTTCCTAGCGCATCGATAATTTTTGATGGTTTATTTAAAACATTATATTCTTGCCTTATCTTACTTCCGTCAAAGTCTTCTATCTCAGTTACTTTATTGCTTTCGTTATAGGTATAGCGTCTGGTTGCTCCTGTGGCATTTGTAACTTCTAGGATATTCCCTTCTATGTCGTATTTATAGGTGGTTTTGTTGCCAAGTGCATCGGTTACGCTCTCTACTTGATTTCTTGCATTATAAGTATAGCAAGTCGTATGTTTGCTTGCATCACTTAGTTTACTGATGTTTCCTTTTTCATCATAGTAGAAGATGAGTTTACTACCGTCTGGCTGTATCACTTCTTTTGGTTTGTTTTTTGTGGTATTCGTGTTTGCATCGTAATTGAAAGTATATACATTTCCAAGACCATCGATGGTTTTGATAAGTTTTCCGTCATCATCATAGGTACTCTTTGCTTTTACTTCACCAGCCACTTCTATATAAGTTGGTTTATTATGGCTTTCGTAGGCTATCTTTGTTTTCTCACCAAGTGCATTCATAACTTGGGTTAGGTTACCGACTTCGTCATAGTCTAGTTTTGTTTGATTTCCTAGTTTATCTACGACTAGAGTCTTTTGATTTAATTTATTGTACTCAAAACGTTCTTCTCCGTCTCTATGGATATGTTTTATATCACGTAATTCGTCGTCATGAATATAGGTGGTTTCGCTACCATTTCTTGCTGTAAATGTAACTGCATTGTTTGCATCATCGTATACATAGCCTTCATGGGTTCCATCTGGATAGGTTTGCTTTATCGTTCGCATCTGCTCGTCGTATTCATTTTCAAGTACGGTAATTCCTCGTGCATTGGTAACGCTTTCTATTTTTCCCGCAAGGGAATAGCTATAACGGGACCAATGGCCTGAGGGATTACATATGCCTTTAAGTTTATCGCCTTGCATCTGGTATGTGATATTTCTTCCTGTGTGGTCTGTGACTTGGTGTAAGTAGCCGGATTCGCTATAGGATAGGGTGAACGCTTCTCCTGTTTCACGTTCTATTTTTATGAGACGTTTCTTCGCCTTGTGTTCTGTTAGATTCTTTGTGATAGGTGCTGTTGGATTGATTGATTCGTATGTAAATTTTGTGGTCGCACCGTTTAATACTTCTTGACGAAGGCAATACCCCTGCGCATCAAAGTAGTAGTGAACTTGGTTTGTTGTCTTATATAAGTATCCTTCTTCTATTTCTTCGAGTGTTCCATTGCTATGATATAAGGATAGGTATACTCCTGTTGAACTTCTGAAAAATCGCTCTTCTTTTCCTTCTTCTAGGACGAGTACTTTATCTTTTTCATCATCTTCTAAATACACTTCGTAATTGTGGTTCCAATCAGCTCCTAGGCTTCCGCTTCGTGTATTGATTGCATTGTAAAAACGACGAAAAAGAAAGGGATTCTCGGCTCCTATCTCTAAGTCTGTTTTATGATAGATAAAGTTTCCGGTGCTCATGTTAACGGGATCGCCTCGATACGTGATACTATTGTCTTGTGCACCTTTTGTATTTTCTTGTATTTGTTGTATCATGCTTTTCGCGTTTATTAGACTATCTTCCCACTTCCGACTTACTATACTTAACGCCCTATTAAAGACATAGGAGGTCAAATCCAGTGGCGTCGTGTTTAGAAATTCTTCTATGTCTGCAAATACCCTGATAGCAGTTTCTATTTCTGCTTTTAATGCCTGCGTATCTGTTGCAAATCGAGTATCCTCACTCATAATTTTTGCAACACGATTTTTTGCTCGGGTTAGTCTTGTGCGAAATGATGCGGCCATGAGTTTATCTGCTGTAGTCTCATAGCTGTTTACTGCATCAATCAATTCCCCGGAACGTACTTCAAGTGGTATTTCATACGCTGCATCTCGTGCTTCTATGGCCGTTTTTTTTATATCTTCCATATACTCTTCGTAATCGGTAATCACTCTATAAAGATCATCATACAACTTTATAATCTCATCTTGCTTAAAAGCTTTTTTCATTTCTTTGGTTCTCCTTAATTTACAATTCTATTTACAAGATTCCTATCTGTACTTTGGTTTGCCATGCTTTGATCCAGTTGTTTAAATTCATCTGCAACTACTTGTATCTTATTCGCAAATTTCCCAAATGTGCTGTCTATTTGTTCTGAAAGCGTTCTCTCGGCCCTTAATAAATCTCGGCATGCCTCTATTTGCTCTCCTTTGGATTCTGTAAAAGCACTAAGCAGACTTGCATAATCTGCTGTTACATTGCTGCTATTTATATCATTATGTATAGCTTGTACGATCGTTGCTATATACTCGTAATCTATTTTCAATTCCATACTCTTCCTCTTTTCTTCTTATAATACATCGTAGTCCTCTACAACTACTATAAAACCATTTAGCACTTCTTCATGTGTTTTAAAGATTGTGGATATGATGGCTTTTATATTTCTTATTTCATCGATAAGCATAGCAATATTGCTAGATAGTTTGTGAACCTTAAAGTTCCCTCCTTTTCCATCCAACTTCTGTAACTGCTTTATCAGAGTATCCATATGCTCTATACAATCTGCATGTATTGCTCGAGTGCTCTTTTCCAACATTATATACTCTGGGATTGGTAATAATATGTGTTTTGCCATTTATCCGTTCCTCCTTGCATGAAGTAAGTCATTCCTTAAATTTATTAAGTTTGTACTTAGATTCCCTTTTTGTGCTTCTAGCGTTGCTATCTTTGTGTTTATTGTACTAACTTGTGCATCAATCGCTACGCCAACTTCCTTCCCTCTATTAAGCGCATTTAAAACCGTGGTAAACTCATCCTCTACTAGTATTGTTAAACTAATTTCCATCTCTCCTTCAAAAATATCCGCTCTNTTTATAGGNAATAAATGCACACTATTGTTTACTTTATTGTAGCTATTTTGAAGATTACCTATTCTCTCCTGATGTTTTTCCTTAATATTTTGAAGATTTGTTCTCCTATTTTCATAATTTTGAATGCTACTATTTAATCCTGCAATACTCATGTTTACCGCATCAATACTGCTTTGTATACGCCAAGCTGCTAGTTCCATATTCCCCTCCTTTAAAATTCTTCCTTCATTTTTCTTCTTTTCACGCTATATGTAATCCCTGCCACCGATATACCTACAACCAGTATACTAATCACCAGCGGTATTACATTTGATAGTTCTTTATGTGTAGTGCGTTCTTGTATTTGTGGCACTGGGGTGCTCATAGTTATTTCTGTTTGCTCGCTTAATGCAAGCGGTGTTGTGATAAAATCATATACTTCTTTGTTCTCTAGTTCGCCTACTCTTGTATATGGAAGCCTGGTTGCAAAATCTTTAAGTATCAAGGTGTTGCTTTCATTGTGTTCTCTTCGAAATCTTTTTGCAGCAGAAAGCCCTTCTTCTAGTCGTAGTTTCGATGCTTGCTCCCCTTCACTAATATTTGTCTGCATGCCATTTATATTCTCTTTCGCCACTTGGTAAATCTCCATTACATACTGCTCATACTGGCTATTTTGTTCATGAATTTTATTCTCTATATCACTATTACTTCTGGATATATCAGATACATGTGTCGTTATTTCTGTCTGATCAATGTAAGCATGAGGGTTATATTCCATAAACTCTTTCGATAGCATGTGGTATTCATCTCTATTCATTTGATACTTGTCAGTAAATAGACTCACCTGATCTCTCCATTGCCCTACCTCTGCGTAGATTGTTTCTAACGCGGTTTCTCGCGATTCTCTACTTGCTTTCGCTGTATCTATCAATACATCTAACTCACTTTCAAAGTCTTCTAGGGCAGTTATTTCTTGTATTTGCGTTGCACCGATTGACGCATTGTAATTGATAGCTTGAATTTGTATCGGATTCACGTGGTCCTCTGCATGTCCCCACTCATTTAGTTGGTTTTCCAAAGCGGTAATAAGATTGTGCTCTTCTGTATCAGTTTCTTCGAACTCTTCTTGAAGCAAACCTTCATATTCATCAATGATCGCTTGTACTTCCGCTTGCATCTTATCTCTCAATGCATCATATTGTGCTTTTGTATACATTTCATATGTATACACCGTACTTGCAAACTCCCCACCGATTGTGCGAAGGTTATTTCGGATTTCCTCATAAAGAATATCTTCTGCTTCTCCTTGAGCGCCTGTACTTTCTCTTACCAATCCCGCTATATAATCATTTACCTCAAAAAGCATATGAGCTGCCTCTTCGTTTTGTACAGTCAAATCTTCCAGCCCTTGTTTCATTTCATCATATTGCACTTCGCCTTGCTCCAAATATCCCTGATAAGCATAGTCAATCATTTCTATCAAATTCTGTATGTGCGTGAAATCCCCCAACAAATCTAATTCTTGGATTGTATTTTCTACAGTTGTCATCTCAGAAATTGTAATCAACTCCAGCAAATCCTCACCACGAATGCCCTCTAGCATTTCCATATCTTGTTGGTCTCTTGCCATAATCTGTGTCGATTCATCTTGCGCAAAATGATATTCACTTAAAATCGTCGAAGTATACACTTGACTGATATTCGCACGAAAAGCATCATAAATACTTTGTACTTCTGCCTTTACTTCTTCTCTATCTAAACTCTCTAAATTAGAAGAAAGCGCATATGTCAATGTTGATTTTTGTGGTGCCACCAAAATACTCTCTACATTTTCTGAAAATGTAGTCGGAATAATCATGTATGCACCATACAAGTTGCTTTGAATTCCTTGTCTTGCATCTTCAAGTCCTGTTATCTCAATCTCACTCCCTACGCGCTCAAGAAGTACACTCCCATAATTGATTTGCTGATTTTGTTTTTCAATTCCTACATCTAAATTGACGACTGCAATCTTCTTATTGGCCTCTTTTATATTTGGTGTCACCTGTTCCTGTGCATGCATACTGCCTTTTATACCACGTCTCTCTATCCAATAGATACCTCCTAGGACACACACAAGTAACGTCATTGCTAGTACCATCCTTTTTCCATATTTACGCATAATATGTTGTCTCCTTTTCTAAGTTATAGATTCTCAATCAATTTTATTCGCCGATTATTTCCTCGGTTATGATAATATCCAATATCAACCATATGGTTTGTCTCACGTATCCCTGTATGCGCAAATACCATTTGATCTCGGATATTTCCAAGTACAAGCCCTTGTGTTGATGATGTAAACAAATTGATAAATGCACTGCTTGTCGTTTTCTGAATGCGAACCTCTGAAGTTACAACACTTAGAAATCCATATTTTGTTGCTTCTGCTAAAACTTCCATACTCGCATCGTCTCCTATCATTTCATAGACTTGCTGCAAGCTATCCAAAATAATGTAAATCTTCTTCGCTTCTCGTGCAAAGTCTTTTACTGTGAAAGATACTTTCTCTATCTTCGCCTCTTCATAGCGTTCTTGGCGCGCTTTTACAATCCTTTGTATGCTCTTTAAGAGTGTTCTCGCCTCATCTTGCGTACCCGCATAGAAAATACCTTCCCCACTTGCACACCCTCGCAACACCCCTTCTTGATTATCAAAGATATATATACGCGCTCCCTTCACATGTTTCACAAGTGTTTTCACCATATTCGTCTTGCCTACTCCTGCCCCACCAACAATAAGTCCTGGCTCTATTTTCAAATCAAGATATTGCACTTCCAATGTATCGCTATCTAATCCGATTGGCAGTAAGGTCTTATCATCTACATAACCCGGATACTGCGAAAGCATCTCATAATGTAGTACTTCTGGTAGAACCGGAATGCCGGCCGCTCTTTCTTCGGTACTTGCTTGCGCAACTTCTTCTATTAACGCCTTGACCTCGCCATTATAAGCAAGCTCGTCTTCACAAGAAACTGGCGTATATAATTGCATCAAGTGAATACCCTCTTGCTTTACTAATGCTCTTCCTTTCTTATCTTCTGGAAGCTGTATCTGACTTCGACCAAGAAAGGCCGTATTCTCTCCATCTACAAAGTTAAACCCTGCAATTCTCTCTTTAAAGTTTCCCTTCGTTGCTGCACGCATAACACTATCTCTCGTCAACGTAACCACTAAATAAATGCCAAGTCCTGCTCCATCTCTGGATACTTTCTGCAAGAAAGAGACCATCTCATCTCCAAGTTCACCAACAATATCGTAATTATCCACTGCTATCACAATCGCACGCAACTTCTCTTCTTGGCTTTGATTATAGACATTAAAATTTTGTGCCATTGCTTGCGCAAGTAGTTTCTTTCTCTCTGCAATCATGTCAGAAATCAGCCTTTGAAACTTAGCTAACTTTTCAGCTTCATCAAAACTAAGATAATCTGCCACATGCGGCAATGCGCTATATGGAATCAATGCGCTATTTCCCAAATCTAAGATATATATATTCAGATTTTTCACTGCATTTTTCATCGCCAATCCCATAATCATATTTCCAAGAAACATGGATTTCCCATAACCACTCGATGCCATATAGAGCAAATGTCCATTCCCTAGCAAATCAAGCATATATTCTCGTTGTTCTTGCTCTTCTGGTATATCCATCATTCCCAGACCTAAGGTAATATCGAGCTTCGTAAATTTTGCACTATCCACCACCTCTTGGGTATACGGCGACAAAAGCATAGCGCCAAGCGACGGTAACCACGGCTTCTTCACCTCTACATTTTCACGACTATGATAAACCTCATGTAAATGCGAAACAACCACATCAAGCTGTGTCGCTTTTATCTGGTTGCTCTCTTTTGAGCCACTCAAGTCTTTATTAATCAGAACACCTTGCCCTATCTCATTTACGACATAAACACGGTCATCTTCCTTTTCTTCCTCTGACTGCTCCGTCTGATATGTCGCACCACTCCATGCCGACTGAAATAATTCATAAATTTCATTATTACCTACTTGCAAATACGAGCGCCCTGCTTGTGTAATATTGGCCGCATCTGGTGTCTTTAACATCTCCTTGCTATCGCCTTCGTTTTGTACTTTTAGGCACAGCTTAAACTTACTATTTGTCCAAATTTGATCATCTACAACACCACTTGGTTTCTGCGTTGCCAGGATAAGATGGATGCCAAGACTTCGCCCTATTCGCGCGGCAGATACAAGCTCTGACATAAACTCTGGCTGTTCTTTTTTAAGCTCCGCAAACTCATCACTAATCAGGAATAAATGCGGCAAAGGTTCTTCTACTTTCCCTAACTTAAATAATTTATTATAGCCATTGATATGATTCACACCATGCTCTCCAAAGATCTGTTGTCTACGTGCCAATTCGCTTTTGATAGAGGCCATCGCACGCATACTTTCTGCTTTATCAAGATTGGTAATTGTTCCCAATAAGTGGGGCAGTTTTGCAAACAAATTTGCCATACCACCGCCTTTATAATCAATCAGCAAGAACCCCACTTCATTGGGATGAAAGTTAACAGCCAAGGACAGAATGTAAGATTGTACAATTTCAGATTTACCAGACCCTGTTGTTCCTGCTACTAACCCATGTGGTCCATGTGCTTTTTCATGTAAATTAAGCTCCACATAATCTTCCTTAGCTCTCACTCCAAGTGGCACTGCTAATGACTGGTGTGACTGGTTTTCCTCCCACCGTTTCTGCACATGTAATTCTTCTGGATGCTCAATACCAAACATCTCAAAGAACGTAATGGCTTCTGGTATCTGACTACTCATGCCTTGCACATGCACAATCGCACTTAATGTTCGTGCTGTTTCTTCTAATTGAATATCCTCTACATGTTGAATCGCAAATCGCTGATTTACTCGTTTTCCTTCATTTAGCAGTAAACGTCCCTCTTGCGTATTTTCAAGCAAACACACAGTATGCACATTTTCCGGAATATTTTCTTGCTGATCGGTTGTGTAAATAAAACGAAAGCCTAGGTTGTGTTCCTTGCTTTGCATGTACTCCATAACGGGATGATTGAGAATGAGAGAAGGATCATCAATGATAAACAACATATATGGCGAAAATACCACCTCTTGCTGCTCTTCTTCTTGTTTTTGCTTTCTCTCTTTTAAGATTTGCTGAATACTACCAAAGATTTGATCCCTCGCTTGGACATTATAGACTTCGCCGGTAACATTGATTGTATCAATATGTAAATGAGGATACCATTTCACATAAGAGAAATCCTCACGATATGCGCCGTTGTGAATAAATACAATCTGTAGTTCTCGATAACTTTGAAAAAATGTGAATTGCATCAACATATACTTTAATTGTTCATGGATATTTTTCTTACTTCCAACCAAGCCTAAATGTGCCTTTTTCAAATCTATGGCTAATGGAAGATAATCCACCGTTTTGTATTCCTTGGGAATTTCTTTTGCACGTTCCTTTAAAATATCCTTATCCGTTTCGATTTCATCTACTTGGTACGTGACTCGAATACCAGAACTTCCTCTATAATAACCAAGATTCACTTGTAGAAAATCTTCGTCCATGCCAGAACGCTCATATAAACGACTACTATATCCATTTATCATCTCTTCAAGTGTAGCCGCTGCCGGATTTTGATATGCTAACGCTTCCTTTTCCTTCTTACGCGCCTTTTTTATTTGCTTTCGTATGTGCACGAGATACTCTTCGTATATCTCATCTCGTTTCTGATTCTCTTGCTTTGTCTCTTTTCTCTCTGTGAGAAAATTTTTAACTGAGAAAATAGTTGTCACCACAGTCATGCCAAGACTCATGAAAACATAGATACCTCTTTGCATAACGACTCCCATCACCACAGTAATCGCAGCCGTGCTAAGTGTTGGAATAATCATTTGCAAAATACCACCTTTGCTGGCTTCTTTCTTCGCTGACGGTGCTTTAATCTGTATCTCTTCTTTATTTGTAGTATAGATAACACGTGGCGAACGCTTATAATAAGGAAAATCTGTAAATCGTCCTTGCTCACCTTTCATCTCAAGCAACTTCATTTCGCCACTTGGTACATCACCTTCTATTTCAAGGCAGTCTTCAAAAAAGGTAATCTGATAATTGCCAAATGAAATCTTATCGCCTTTCCCAATCTTCCTCTCTGCCTTCACAAGCGGCTTTCCGTTGTAAGATACTCCTCTTACATTGGATACAAAAATTTCCGCGCCCTTTATGTGAACTTCCAAATCTCCAATATCTGCCAGCACCACATCTGCATAGTGGCACGCACTCTTTCCGCTGATCCAAAATTCTTTTTTTCGTTCATACGTACGCATAGCTTTACTCCTCATTTGTATATTTTTCACCCAATGTTCTGATCTCTTGTTCTAATGTCGCGATACGCGCTTGTTTTTCTTCTCCTTCAATCGCTGTATTACTTTCCAAATAATTCAACTCTTTCATATACGCATAGATTAGTAATTGGTCATTTGACAGTGCTTTTGCCAAGTTTTGCGCTTCCTGTGACTTAAGTCTTCCCAGATGAATCCAATACTGCAACTCTCTTTCATTACTATTTAAAGAAAGTTTTGATATAATATCTTCTAACTCTTCTCTTCTTAAACTTTCACTTCTCGCATAAGAGATTGCTAATATATATTGCGTACTAATCCCCATCTGTTCTGGCGCAATCCCTTGCAGACTATCAATCGTCGCCACATAATCATTCTGCGTATATCCTTCAAATGCTGCAATTACTTTTTCTTGAAATGGTACAACAATGATTGATGTGTATGCTGCATATCCTGCCACTGCTACTAATAGAATCGAAGAAAATATCGCTACAATTGTTCTTATTGTATGTGCACTTTTCTTTACGCGCACCATCTTTCGCTGAATATTTTGTTGATACTTCTCTTTTCTTTCTTCTAGTATCCCTACCAATTCTTTCACACTTTTTGCTTCATAAAATGCACGAAAACTCTCTTCTCTTTTTAAAATTTCAAGTCCACTTTCTTGTAGCTTTTGCATATTATATTTCTTACTTAAGATTCCCCCTATTACTATCTTATAAGTTTCTAAGAATGCACCTGGCTCTGCCTTTTCCCCTTTGTGATACAAGTCTCTTTCTCTAATATATGGCAGAAAGTTTGCATCATAGTATATATTTTCTTCCGCAAAAGAGATTTTATAAGTCTCAATAAGATGTGACAATTTGCTAAAATTGATAAAAACTGATACTGCTTTTCTTTTTCTTCTGTACGAATCTCTGACGCTGTTTTCATACCTGCTATGTCATAGGTGAAGCGAATCTCTTCTACTCCTTCTTCATAAGTAGATGGCAAAAATCCTTCTATCTGGTATATTAATTTTTCATAATCAAAATGCCCCTTTGCACCTAGTGCTGACTTCTTCTTATCTTCAATAATTGTCATATTTTTCTCTCTTTTTTCTTCTTCGCCTTTAATACGATTTCTGTGCCTGTGTATATCTGTGCCTCTTTGTAAGTCAATTTTGCCAAGACTCTTCTTCCACTGCTTTTTATCTGTATCTTCTTTATATTTTGAAAGAAATGAAATTCTTCTATATTCTCACTTAAAACGCGCAACGTAGTTTGTATCCTCTGCTCGTTATCTACTTGTAGATCTATTTTTTTATTGCTTCTATCATCAATGATGGTGATTGTTATTTTCACGAACTCGCCTCCCCTTTCTCACCCTTTCAACCGTGAGCCATACGACACTGGCGAGTAACGCACCTACAATCCCAAAGCCACCTAACATAATTATACTTGTCTTTCCATTTGTATCTGGTGTAAAGTCTTCTCTTACGATTGTGCTACTTTGTGCTGCAAATACACGCCCAATCGCTTCTCCCACTTCATCTTCTGCTTCATTTGCAAGCACATTTGCGAAATACATCTCTTGCAATTTCACTTCGTCCTCTTTCTCTTGTCGCCTTCTATTTTGAAATTCTTGTGAAAATACAGAATATCCATATATATCCGCCATGGTTGTGGTTGTATTATCTGGTACTGCTAATATCCCCATATCTAATTCCATTTGTGTATTCCTCATATTTCTTACATGATGCTCTATTTCTCATTGAAAAAAAGAGTCGCAAACGATGCTTACGACCCTTATCTTTATTTACTGCATCTGGCTTCTCATTTCACTATCGGCTTGTGCAAAATTTCTGGATATACTATCCATTTGCAATGCCATGTCTTGAATCATTTGTCGCACTTCCATAAGCGTAGGTCTTGCATTCGTAAATTGCTCTAAATATTGGTCACACGTTTCTGCTTCCCAAATATCTGGTAATGCATTGATAATTTGTGTCATTGTATTGATACAATCTTCAAATGTATTCCCCTCTGCTTTCAACTTGTTTGATTCAACTTCTAGTGCTTGGTAATCTAATCTTAACATGATATTTTCCTCCTTGGTTTGTAGTGTGTTTTAGCAACAAAATGCGATTTTTCTCATCTAGCAATACAGTATCGATTGGATACTGTTCTTCTATCTGCTTTAATTTTTGTAGCAAAAAGTATAGATTGCTCTGAATCAATAAGTCTTTTTTGCGAGATATATGCTCTGCAAAAAACAGAACATACGCCTTTTGTTTACCATAAATAGCGAATCGTTTACTCTCACGATCGTCCTTGTTTAAATGTTAAATTACAAAATGAAAAAAATGTACGGATTCGTACAAAGATGTGAGTCCCCTCACAAAATTTGATAACAACTTTCTTATGTACACGTATTGTATCTTTCTTTTCTTGTGCTGTCTACCCCTTTTTTTACTTTTGCATTTTTTTGTGCAATCTGTATATTATTTTCTTAATTAGACTTTAATACAAAGAGTCTGCTCGCAGACTCTCCGCGCCGAGCGTCCTTCCGCTTAAGCGAGTGCGCTTCCCGCGGAGCGTTTTTGTTTCATAGGAGCACTTTCCTATGAACAAAATGTGCTCTTCATATAAAGACACAATAGAGTTTCAAATGAAAACAAATCAAAGAAAGCCTTATCTTATCCCTTCGAATAAAACATGGCTTTCTGTTTATAATCTATGCAATTCCACCTACACTCATCACTTCACCTGATACATCTTCTTCACAACCTTCACAAATTTCCCCGCCGAAGCTGATAACTGATAGTTCTTATTATACACCAGATGCAAATCCCGCTTACGCCCCTTGCCACCAAACGGAACACTCATAATCTTCCCGGCTTGCACTTCTTCTTCCACTGCTAACTTCGAGATAACAGAGATGCCAATGCCATTTGCCACGGAGCGCTTAATCGTTTCTTGGTTTTCAATACTCGCTACTACATCTAGTTCACTCAGCTTGATTCCAAGTTTTTTCAGTTGTGCTTCTGCCTCTTTACGAGTCCCTGAGCCTTCTTCACGCATAATAAACTTTTCATGTATCATCCAACTTGTTAGCGATTCCTCACCTAGTAGCTTTGTGTATTTTTCGTTATTCGGTGTAATAATAACCAGTTCATCTTCATAAAACGGAAGGTATTGGCAATGCTTTTTATCAAAAACCGTTCCGGTAAATCCAACTTCGGCTTCGTGGTTTATAATCATCTCCACGACTTTGGCGCTGTCCATTTCCATCACTTGAAATTGCTCTTTGGGGTATTTTTCACTAAATGTTGCTAGAATCTGTGGCACCAAATATTGCGCTGGTACCGTTGATGTTGCAATGGTAATGCATTTTCTATCCTCACTCTTATTTAGAAATTCTTGTGCAATACGTTCTTCTATATCGCCCATTTGTTTCGCGTATTTGTATAATCTTTGCCCGCTTTCGGATAACTGGACATCTTTCGTATTTCGCACAAATAGCCTCACATTTAACTCTTTTTCTAAAGATGCAATATGGGCGCTGATTGTCGGTTGTGTCAAAAACAATTTATTTGCAGCCTTAGAAAAGCTTTTCAAGTCTGCCACTCGCACAAATGCCTCTAATTGTTTTAGATTCATGAGTATGCTATCCTCTCACTTTCTGCTCCTGTTTTCTTCGTTACTTTCACACTGTCCATGTATTCTAATATTGGCTTTGCACTCTTACGGCTCGTCGCAAACATATCACGAACTTCCGCAATGGTAATCATTCCATTTTGTGCAAGTCTCTCTCTCACCTTTTCTTTTGCTTCCTCTAAAAATGCACTCAGCGTGTACATATCCTCGGATATTCGTATCACTTTCCCGTCATCAAGCAACGTTGCTAGAATATCTTCTACGATTTGAACCTCGTATCTTCCAAAATTCATTTCGGCATATCTAATAAAATCGTAGTTCGCTTGCTTTAATTGCTCCAAAATCAAACCAGAAACTTCCTCATACGTCTTATCCTTGCAAAGTGTAAAGTCCGCCGCTTGCAAATATGCATGATGACGCACAAGCACTTCTTCCGCTTCCAATAACTCTAAATACAAGTCAAACAAATTCGGTTTCATTTTCTTTGCATATGTGATATGAACCTCTGCCTTTTTCATTCCATAGCGATAAGGATACTTTGTATGATAATTCTGCAATGTCTCTCGCAATATTTTCTGCATCGCAATTTTCGCATCGCGGTGCCATGCGTACCTGTCTTTTTTTAAAGCAAATGTATAGATTGTTCCTTCCTTTTCCAATTCTTCTATATCTCTTTGCACTTCTTCTAGCGACAACGCTGTCAATTTTGCCAATTCACTTACCGACACCATCGTATCCGCATATTCTTTAACATGTAGCGTAATCACATCTGCAGATGTGCCTGATTCTTTTTGCCTAAGTTGCTGTATCACTTCTTCTTGGAACCTTTTCTTACGTGTTGGATTCGGCTCTAGCACCACACCGCCACCAATTGTTTCCATTGGCGAATAGAAGCGAACCACTAATTTATCTCCGCGCCTAAGCGCTAATGTCTCTTCTAGTCGCAATTGCACGTATCCACTCATTCCTGGCTCTAACTTATCAGCATCTAATAAAACCGCACGACAAAGCACTTCACTTGTCCCTGTGAACAAATGAAGTCTTGCGTGGTTCTCCAATGTACGTTTGCTACTATTTAGTATATTTAGCTTCACATCTAACAACTGCGTATTCTTCATACTGCCTGGTGGCGCTAGAATATTTCCCCTTTTTATCTCGGCTTTCTTCACATTTGAAATATTAATTGCCACTCTTTGTCCCGCATAACAAGTCTTAACCTCTTCGCCATGTACTTGAATACTGCGAATCTTGCATTCTTTTCCCAAGGGATACATCTCAAGCACGTCTTCCTTGTGAATGGTTCCCGTAAGCAATGTACCTGTAATAACCGTCCCAAAACCAGATAAGGTAAATGCACGGTCTATCGGCAATCTCGGAATCGTGTGAATATCCTTTTCCACAATTTCATTACAAGTCAAGTCTTCAATGACTTTCGTAAGGTCTGGTATTCCTGCCCCTGTAGCTGCTGATATATTTACAATCGGTGCATTTTCTAAAAATGTACCAACCAATTCTTCTCTTAGTTCTTCCTCAACCAGTTCTAGCCACTCTTCTTCAACTAAATCACATTTGTTAAGCACAATAACACTCTTTTCAATTCCTAGCTGCGCAAGAATATCGATATGTTCTCTAGTCTGCGGCATAATACCTTCGTCTGCGGCAACCACAAGCATAACCATATCCATACCTATCACGCCCGCAACCATGTTGCCAACGAATTTCTCATGACCTGGCACATCGATAATCCCCACACGATCTCCCTTTGGCAAATCAAAATACGTAAAACCCAAGTCAATTGTAATTCCCCGCTTTTGCTCCTCTGCCCAGCGGTCTGTGTTGCGTCCTGTGAGTGCATGGATTAACGTTGTCTTTCCGTGGTCAATGTGCCCGGCTGTTCCTATTATAATATGCTTCATATTTCCCACCTTCTATAGTGTATCCACAATGCTTTCCTCTTCAAACATACCCAATTCTTTCCACATATCAACCAATAAGCGAAATGCATCTGCTTCCACCGTTCGCACATCTATCAAAATAGTATCATTTACAATTCGTGTTATCAGTGGCAACGGCATTCTTCTCATACGGCTATCAAGCTGAGAAATGCTCATATTCGTGGGATTCAGCACAAGAGCCTTACTCGCCAATCTCTCTAGTGGCATAGACCCCCCACCAATCTGAGATTCGCATGGCTCTATCGTTATTTCTAACGGAAATTTCTCTTTTGAAAGTATTTCCGCAATCTCTCTAGCCTCTTGCGTAATCTCTTCTAGTGACTTAATTATCATACGAAGTGTCGGAATATTTTGAATCGCCTTTTCTTCACATAAATATTCTAACAATACGGACTCTAGTGCTGCTGCCGTAAATTTATCAATACGAAGCGCACGTGTAAGTTGATCTTTCTTCATCTTATCAATATATTCTTTTTTGCCCACAATAATGCCTGCTTGCGGGCCGCCAAGTAGTTTGTCGCCGCTAAAACAAACGATGTCTGCTCCATTTTTCAGCGAATCCTGCACCGTTGGCTCATAAGTTAAGCCATACTTGCTCAAATCAATGAGCATGCCGCTTCCAAGGTCCTCGATAAGCGGAACCTGACTTGTTTGCTTGAGTGGCGCTAATTCTTCCATCGATACAGTATTCGTGAAACCAACAATGCGATAATTACTTGTATGCACTTTTAGAATCGCCTTTGTCTCCTCTGTAATCGCATCTTCATAATCGCTTACATGTGTCTTATTCGTCGTGCCAACTTCTACAAGTGTCGCACCGCTTTGTTCCATGACTTCCGGTATCCGAAACTTTCCGCCAATTTCCACCAATTCTCCGCGAGAAACGATTACTTCCCCACCCTTTGCCATAGAATTCAAAATAAGCATCACGGCCGCCGCATTATTATTCACNGCCATAGCCGCTTCTGCTCCTGTAATTCTGCAAAGTAATTTTTCAAAATGCGAGTATCGCTCTCCACGCCCACCTTCTTCTAGGTCATATTCCAAGTTTGAGTACCACGTCGCCATCGCATACACGCTATCCATATGCTTCTTTGAAATAGGCGCACGCCCCAAGTTCGTATGAAGCACCGTACCTGTTCCATTTACCACCATTTTCATATTCGGAGCGTGTATACAATCTAGCGAGGCTCCTATTGTTTCTATTAATTGATTCGTACGCTTTACAATTTCTTCTTCCTCGTTACACTTTGCGATAAATCCACGTAATTTATCTGTTTCCTCTCGAATCACTTCCATAACAATATTTCGGCCGCTCATCTCTATCATCGTTTGAATCGTTTCGTCTTCTAATAAGACATCCACTTTCGGAATATTCCGATACAATGCATTTTTATCCATAGTTCCTCCGTATATTTTTATTCAGACAGTCGTATCGTTTTTCCTTCTGCACCTTTTTCTATCACTTCTCCAATAATGGCAAACTTCGTATCCATGCCTGCTTTGTCTAAACTTTCCATAACCGAATCTGCTTCTTCCTTTGGTACGCTAAGTAGCAACCCGCCTGACGTTTGTGGGTCATAAAGTATATCACTGTAACATTCTTCGATGGCTTTCGCACTTACATACTTGCTTGCATGTTGCTTATTCCTGTAAGTTCCCTCTGGAACCAATCCCATTTTCGCATAATTGACTGCTCCCTGAAAATACGGAATATCTTTTATACGTAGCTCAAAGGCAACATTACTCGCCACCGCCATCTCCGCTGCATGTCCCAGCAATCCAAACCCTGTCACATCCGTACATGCATGAATCGTATATTGTTCTACTGCCTGTTTTGCCTTTTTATTAAGCGAGGACATCACCACTTCCGCCTCTTTACATTCTATATCTGATGCCAGTTCTGCTTTCATTGCTGTATTAATCAAACCATTTCCGATTTGCTTTGTCAAAATCAGAATATCCCCTGGCTTACTTCCATAATTCTTATACATCTTCCCAGGATGCACAAAGCCCGATACACACAGTCCGTATTTCGGTTCATCATCTTGAATGCTGTGTCCGCCAACTAAGGACGCTCCTGCCTCTTTTACCTTATCCGCACCGCCACGCAAAATATCCCCTAATATCGCTGGGTCCAAACAATTAGGGAAGCCCACGATATTAAGTGCAATCACTGGCTCTCCGCCCATTGCGTATACATCACTTAAGGAATTCGCTGCTGCAATTTGACCAAACATATATGGGTCATCGACTATCGGAGTGAAGAAGTCAACTGTTTGAATCATTGCAATATCGTCTGTAATCTTGTACACCGCAGCATCATCGGAAGTTTCGATGCCAACTAATAAATTTTCATCATGAAATTTTGGTAACTTACCCAACACTTGGGCAAGGGTCTCTGGACCAATCTTAGCGGCTCAACCCGCTGTTTTTGTCATTTGCGTCAACTTAACCTCTTGACTCATATACTTCTTCCTCCTCTTTCATTATTTTTATAACATTTGCACCTATTTAAAATCCATACTTTTGTAAATACGAGTATTCGCTATAGCAATTCTACGAGCAAATGCTTTACGCTACCTTGCTTCTATGGCTTTAGAATCTTACTCGCTGCTTCCATCGCTTCTACAATGCTATACATATTTGTCACTTCTCCGACTTTTAACTTTTCCTTCAAATTATAGTAGTCTAGACATGTTCCACAAGTCAAAATCTCTACACCTTCTGCTTCCATTGCCTGCAAATCCTCAAGTGAATCCGAACCTTCACAAGTTAAAGTCGCTCCGCCATTATAGAATACTATTTTCTTTGGCAAGCTCTCTAATTGTGTAAGCGCAAATAAAAATCCTTTCATCAACACTTTTCCAAGTTTGTCATTTCCTTCGCCCATGCACGCTGTGCTTATCACCGCAATGCAATGCCCTGTCTTATCAATTGACATATCGGGCTTGGTCTCACTTTGCATAACAGCGTCTTTCATCTGAATCACCACTTTATATTCCTTGTCTTTGATCTGTTCAGAGCGTAACTCACCACCATACTCGCGACCTAGCTTTGTAACATTTTGTACTGCGATTTCATTATCCACGAACACCTCTATTGTCTCGGCACCTGTTAGTACATCTAAGGCCTTCTTCGTTTTAATAACTGGTATTGGACAATTCTCGCCTCTTGCGTCTATTGTAATCATCTGTTTCTCCGCCTTTCTTTGCTACAATGACCCACTTCTTCACTCTAAATATATTCTAGCACTAATATGTGAAAAAGCAACCTTCTTCTCTATTTTGATACTTCTACATTTCAATGTTTCTACGTTTTGTCATTCCCTAACAACCAATCCACCGCATGAACTACAGGAATCCCCTCAACGCTTCCAACTTCCATGCGATTGAGCGTAAGAATCATTTTCTTATAATTATCGGTTACATTCAACAAACTTTTCTGCTCTCTATCATTATCTTGTGGCAATTGATAGGTGACTTGAAAATATGTAATTTCTCCATTTTTAAAACACACAAAATCAATCTCCGTAGTCTTCAGCTTTCCAACAAACACTTCATAATTTCGACGTTTTAATTCCATATAAATAATATTTTCTAATTGGGAACCTACATTCCCCATTCTTCCCAATCTATTATTTCTTATTCCTGTATCAACCACATAATATTTGCTCAATGTGCGTAATCTTTGTTTTCCACGTATATCATATCTAGGTGCTTCATAAATAACAAATGACTCCTTTAATAATGCAATATATTTATCAATACTGGTTGGATTCGTTTTCACACCTTCTGCATTCAGTGCATCTGAAATTTTTTTAATCGAAATCGTTGAACCTATCGTATCAAGTAAATATGTTACAACTCTATCCAGCACTCCTATCTCTCGAACCTCACCTCGGCTAGCCACATCTTTTAAAATAATACTGGTATAAATCCCCTCAAGAACATTGTCCTTAATTTTATCCTCTGTAATACTTGGTAGAACCGGAAAACCACCCCATTTCAAATAATCTATAAACAGGCTATCTACATTTTTTTCTTTTTCAAGTAGGCTGTGAAAAAGTTTATACTCTTTAAAACTAAGCGGATATATTTTCAATTCAATATACCGCCCTGCTAGATACGTTGCCAATTCTCCTGAGAGTAAGTTTGCATTAGAACCCGTGATATAAATATCGCTATCAAACGCTACTCTTAAGCCATTAATTAACTTTTGCCAATTCTGAACTTCTTGGATTTCATCAAATATAAAATAAATCTTTCCAGTTAGGGCCGTCGCCTTTTCTTTTAACTCTTTATACAAATGTTGTTCATCTGTTAAGTAAAAATTATCCGGATGTTCAAAATTATAAAAAATAATATTCTCTTTTTCAATTCCTATACTTTCTAAGTACTCTCTGTATAATTCTAAAACAACCGATTTCCCAGAGCGCCTAACCCCAGTTATCACTTTTACAAATGTATTATCTTTTGCACTTATTAGCCAATCTAAATAATTTTTTCGTACCAACATCTTATCACCTCATAAACAAACAGATTACCATTTTTTCAAGTATGATTGAATCATAGTATGATTTACGTTTTTTTTCAAGTATAATTGCAAAACTTTTTATTTTGCATTATTTTTCAATTACGATTAAAAAAATATTTTTTATTATTTTTCAACTATGTTTTATATTTTCTATATGATTAGAAAGACGCTCTTGCAGAAAATCTTTGCACTTTCATAGGAAAGCGAACGAAACTCTATTATACTTAGCAATTGAAAAAAAACAGAAAGTATGCAACAATACTATAGATTACATCAATACAAAAACTTGAAAGGACATACATATATGTGGCTAGCTGATGAATGGAAAGACTATAAAATTATTGATTGTTCAAGAGGCGAAAAACTTGAACGTTGGGGAGACTATATTTTAGTGCGGCCAGATCCACAAGTCCTTTGGGATACCGCTCGCACTTCTAAAGAATGGAAACAGATAAACGGACATTATCACCGCAGCAGTAAAGGTGGTGGAGAATGGGAATTCTTCGACCTACCAAAGCAGTGGTCTATTCAGTATAAAGAGCTGACATTTAATTTGAAACCTTTTAATTTCAAGCACACTGGTCTATTTCCAGAACAAGCTACGAACTGGGACTGGTTTTCCGATAAGATTCGCCAAGCAAAACGTCCAATTAAAGTTTTGAACCTATTTGCTTATACTGGCGGTGCTACCTTAGCCGCTGCAAAAGCTGGCGCTAGTGTCACACACGTGGATGCCTCAAAGGGCATGGTCACCTGGGCAAAGGAAAACGCTGTATCCTCGGGCTTACAAGACGCCCCGATTCGTTGGCTGGTAGATGATTGTCTTAAGTTTGTAGAACGTGAGATTCGTCGCGGGAATCGCTATGATGCAATTATTATGGATCCGCCCTCTTATGGACGAGGACCTGGTGGCGAGATTTGGAAGATAGAAGATTCTATTCACTCATTTATCAAGAAATGCACAAAGATACTTTCAGAGGACCCCTTATTTTTCCTTGTGAACTCTTATACCACAGGACTTGCACCTGCCGTATTGACATATTTACTTTCCACAGAATTAAAGAAGTTTCATGGAAAAGTAGACTCTAGTGAAATCGGACTTCCTGTATCTGCAAGCGGATTGGTGTTGCCGTGTGGGGCTTCCGGGCGTTGGGAGATTTAATCAAACATGGTCGAAGCAGTTCTTACTGTTTCGACCATGTTTCATATTACTTCCTAATTATATAACAACGCTCTGTGACAGACTCGCCGCACTTTCATAAGAACCTACCAAAAGTTTTAACTAATCTTTTGTATATCGTCTATATAATGTTCTACTTCCTCTTTCGTATTCATTCGATACTTATTGCTCAAACCACAAAAATATTTTTCTATGCGCGCCTTTGAAATCACATTCTGAGAATATTCTATCGTTCCTACTCCTGCTCTAGCTTTTATCCAAGGTTCTTCTCTATGTGTGATATTCTCCAAAACCTTTCCACTGTATTTGCCAAAGCTATCCGCTACTAACTGTGCAACTGCCTTTTCTTTAATAGACAATTGTCCACCGTCCGTCATCAAAATAACAGAGTCATTCCCATCAATAGGATTATACACATAGTGCCTATACTGCCTATATACTTCCGGATATACAGGGCCATGCACCCATGCTTCACAATCATCCGCAAAGAGCGGTTGCTTCATCTGCACAAAATATAATCCTTGAGTAAAATAAAGTAACTTCTGCAATGCTAATGGTGTCACTTCCGGCATTATTTGAATAAAATATTGTGCCAAAACCTGTATCTTTGATGTTGCTCGAACTGTATCTATAATTCCCTCTACAATCTGATTTATTTTATTATATGCTTTATCTGTAATCTTCTCTTTATTCTCTTTCACAAGCTGCTGTACAAACTTCGGATCATACAAAGCTCTACGAACAATATCAGAATATCGCTTAGAAGGTATCTGCCCTGCAAAATATCTCGTTAATGTTATCTCTCCAAAGCCTAACGCAAGAGACAATGGTGCTTTCCCAATGTCGTATATTTTAAGAAGTTTCTTTAAATCCTCTTGCGTAATTAAGTTCTCGTCCAAACGATATTGTTTATCAAATAATTCAATATCCTTATCAAGCAAACCTGATACATTCACTTCTTCATCACATTCTTTACAATACGCAACGATTGTTTTATAATGATATTCCTTTCCTTTTACGAGACGCGTTCTCTTTTCTTCATGCAATTTATACCCTACATCTTCTCTACATTCACAACAAAATGTTTTTTTATTTTCTTTCTTCATATGAACACCTCCGCTTTTGTTAGATTTATTCGTATTAATAAGGATATTTCAATTTATATTTTTGTACATGAAATGAGATTACAATTATTTGCTGATTCTTTATTTTGTTTAGCTTAATATATAGTGGAACCACCTCGTCGCTCCCTTCAAATCGTCGCATCAATTCAACGGTTTTTCCAAAGATATACAACCACTCATGGGAAAACTTTGGATGTTCATTCTGCACTGTCTCTGCATAGTTTTCTAATTGTAAATCTAATAAGATTTTCTCACTTTGTTTCTCATCTATAAGATACTCTGTATATAACTGCCTATTTTGCTCTCTATTAGAGTTCATTGCAATTTGATATTTCCCTTTTCTAATCAATCGCTTTACTTCCTCTAGGTATTCTGCAACTTCCTCTCGTCCTACCTGCAAATAATCTCTCCTTTTGTGAAATGATTGGATTTCGTTTGATTTCTATCATTATTATATATTTTTGATAGGTTTTTGTCAATATCCTATCATTGAAATTTTTTATTTATTTTCATAAAAACTTCGCACAAATCCCCAACACCACAATATGCAACGGATAATACATATAGAAAAAGTATTTCATGGATTTCCCTTTCTTCCCATTATAATGAAACAGCAAAGGAACCGTTAAAATACACCCCAGTGAAAACCCTATTGTTTCTAATCCTCTTAGATTATCCGTTCTCAAACTATCCACAATACTCGCAAACAAAAACAAAGTTATTAGTACCAAACACGGAATCACCACTCGTTTCTTCTTATCTCGTAAAATATAATAGAAGAAAATCATCAATACACCTATTCCACCCCAATCAAAGAAACTACTGNTTACAATCAGACCCATGAAAACCACGCAAAAAACTTCTCTTGCCGTATTTTCATAGGTATAAAGAACCAGTAGTCCCAAAAAAAGTGTAAACAATACATTTCCCCTACCGCTATCTAAAAATAACCGAAACGGTAACTCTGCGATACACGCAAATAAAAGTAGNCGCATCGCATATTTTCTCACATTTGTGGTGTNTCTATATCCTTCCCCTAATAAATAAGCCATAATCGGAAAGGTCATACCGCCCAAAGCATTTAACACACAAATCATAGCAAATGACAAATTCGCTTCATATNTGAGCGCTATATGATTGCATGTCATTCCTATGATTGCGATTATCTTTAATGTACTAGCTGATATGCCTTTTGTTTGCATCTGGTTTTTCTAACTCGCTTTCTCTGTAGCATGTCACAGTCACAGGTCTTAGATTTTTTCGTGAATTGTGCCGGCTCTATACGCAGCTAATAATTTTTCTAAATCTTCCACTTGCTCTTGCAATTGTTTTCCGACATCTGTATCCGCAACACGCTCACGCTCTAGCCTTCGTTTCACAATGGTGTGTTCTGAGAAAATGTCACTCTCTTTTTCTATCGCTGCTTCTGTCGACTCAAACGATTCGTGCGCTGCAAGTATCAAACCATATGAGTTGTAAATCAACGTATAGCCTGCAATACCGGTTTCACCCTGATATTCCTTCGAGAAACCGCCATCGATTGCCAAAACTTTACCACCACATTTCATAGGACTTTCTCCGTCTTTATACCTCACCGGAATATGCCCATTGATGATATGTGCCTTCTCTTGATTCTGTATGCCAAACTCGCGCAAAATCCCAGACATCACCTCTTCATTTTCCAAAAATGAAAAATAAGGATCTTTTTCTTCTTGATGCGCCTCTTCCTCTGCTAGAAAATACCTTTCAAATGTAGCCATTTTGTCTTTTCCAAACAACGGAGAATCCACGCCAAGCCAGATATACCACATCAAGTTCTTGCCTCTTTCTTTTTCTTCTTTATCCAAAGAAAAGAAACCTTTGCGTACATAGCTATCTAATACATCATAAAGCGCCTTCCCTTTATATTCTTTTCCATAAATATTCACCTTCCGCAAGGTGCCATCTTTGCACAAGGGTACACAACCATGATATAACAAATTAGAGTTATATATTTTATATAAAGACCCTTTGCTAAGTAAGAATTTCATATGCAATTGCATTTTTTCACAATTTAAAAATGCCATTTCTAGGCGCTCCATAATTAGCTCTTCCTCTTGCGTAAGTGCATACGGATTCTCTGGATTCACCGTCGGTAAGTCGACATCGAGCAATGTATATTCCTTGCCATCTATGCAAATTGTTCCTGTTTCAAAATTAATCAAATGTAGTAATTTACGATGTTCTAAGGCAAATTCCGGATTGGTCTGGATTAATTGCCCCTCTACTTTAAATTGAATAATCGAAATCGCCTTATGCATCTGAATATCCAAGTCCATTGCTACTGGATTGCAGTCTGGATGTTTACGAATCTGGAAGCACCCACATTTATCGCTTGCATAGGTTCTAGTCGCAAAACTTGCTAATGGCAACAGATTAATCCCATAACCATCTTCTAATATTTCTAAATTGGCATAACGCGCACATATCCGTATCAGGTTCGCTATACAGGCGCGATTCCCTGCCGCAGCTCCCATCCACAAAATATCATGATTTCCCCACTGCACATCCACAGAATGATGTTGCATCAACTTATCCATAACGATATGAGGCCCTGGCCCTCTATCAAAAATGTCACCTACAATATGCAGATGGTCGACCACCAAACGCTGTATTAATTCACACAACGCAATAATAAATGTCCGCGCACTTCCTATCCTTATCATCGTCTCCAAAATTGCATCATAGTAGAATTCCTTATCTTCCAATTCACCACTTTCGTTTATCAATTCTTCTATAATATATGCAAAATTCTTCGGCAGGGCTTTTCTAACTTTCGAACGCGTATATTTACTCGACGCCGCTTTGCTCACTCGAACCAAACGGTATAACGTAATTCTATACCATTCTTCCATATCCTCTTTTGATTTCTTCATTGAATCCATCTTTTCCTTTGGATAGTAAATAAGCGTAGCTAAGTTTCTTTTCTCAGCATTACACAACGTCTTCCCAAAGACTTCTGTGATTTTTCTTCGGATTGCACCAGAACCGTTCTTAAGCACATGAGAAAAAGCCTCATATTCTCCATGAATATCTGTCAAAAAATGTTCTGTTGCTTTTGGCAAATTTAGAATTGCCTGCAAATTAATTAACTCTGTAGATGCCGCCGCAATTGTAGGATACAACTCAGAGAGTCGATTCAAATACTTCCGTTCTCTTATCTCCATAATTTCCCTCACATTTTACAATTATCAAAATTGAACTACATCGCTCATATCATACATGCCAGCTGGCTTTCCTGCCAAAAACTTAGCCGCTTCCACTGCTCCCTTTGCAAATACTGCTTTGGAGTATGCACTATGTTTAAACTCTATCACTTCATCTTCACCAGCAAAAATCACTTCATGCTCACCAACAATCGTTCCACCACGCACAGCAACCACTCCAATTTCTTTCTTCTCACGCTTTTTCCTATCTTGGCTCCTGTCAAAATTATATGTATATTCTTGATTCAATGCCTCATTTACAGAATCCGCCAAGGCAAGTGCAGTTCCGCTAGGCGCATCCACTTTCTGATTATGGTGTCTCTCTACAATTTCAACATCGAATCCTGCCGGCGTTAATACCTTCGTCGCTTCCTTTAAGAGTTTTAGTAGCATGTTTACACCAAGCGACATATTTGCTGACTTCAAAATCGCTATCTTCTTACTTGCTTCTTCTACTTTCAAGAGTTGTTCTTCTGACAATCCCGTCGTACACAAAACTACTGGCTTCTCCTTATCCACACAGTATGCAAGCAAACTATCTATCGCATCTGCATTCGAGAAATCAATAACAACTTCCTCTTCCCCTGCGCATTCTTCTATCGTTTTATAAGTTGGGTATTCATTCGTAATACCTTGGTAGCCATCCACACCCGCAACCATCGTCACCTCTGTATCTTCGCTAACCATATGTGTTATTACTTGTCCCATTTTCCCATTGCATCCATGCATCATTATCTTTGTCATCATTATCTCCTATCCTCACCTACATATCCGTACATTTTCCTATATTATATATAGCTTCACATGCAAAATTCATGCCTACGGCGGTCACATTTTGCGACATTTACGCTATATTAAGAATAGCATATACCATCCCTTTCATCAAGATTTAGCATATGCTATCACAGGTTTATAAAATTCCGTATTCTTTCATGGCTTTTTCTAATCGTTTCGCGTTCTCTTCTGTCATTTCTGTAAGTGGCATTCGCAAGCTACCTACATTCATACCCATGAGATTCGCCGCCTTTTTAACCGGTATCGGATTCACTTCGCAGAATAATTCATTTACAAGCGGCAATGCTTTTAACTGCATCTCCCTACTTCCAGATATATCCCCTTCAAAAAACTTACTGCATATTTCATGTGTTTCTTTCGGTGCAACATTCGCTAGTACAGAGATGACACCTTTGCCACCCATGGCCAACAATGTGTATATTTGGTCATCATTTCCAGAATATACATCTATGTTTCCTTCTGTCAAATGCATGATTTGCGCCACTTGCGAAATATTACCAGATGCCTCTTTCACTCCTACGATATTACTCACTGATTTTACAAGCTGTGCTTGTGTCGCAGGCTCAATGTTTACCCCTGTTCTACTTGGCACATTATAAAGAATAATTGGCGCCTTTGCTTCCTTGGCAATTGCACTATAATGCGCAACCAAGCCCGCCTGCGTGCATTTATTATAATATGGTGTCACAATCAATAGTCCGTCTGCTCCTGATTGCACAGCACTTACAGACATCTTAATCGCTGTTGCGGTAGCGTTAGAACCTGTTCCTGCAACGACCGGCACACGTCCCTTCGTGCGTTCCACTGTAAATCGAATACACTCTAAATGTTCTTCTTCTGATAGCGTCGAAGATTCTCCTGTTGTTCCACATATAATAATGCTATCTGTTTGATTCGCACAGTGATATTCTATCAGTTCATCTAGTTTATCGTAATTGACACTTCCGTCTGCTGAAAATGGTGTGATAATTGCTACTCCTGAGCCTTGAAAAATTGCCATAGTTTTCCTCCTTTGAATGAAAAAATAGAGGCAATGTTCGCCTCTAAGATATTCCTTTACATATATCTTGTAAATTATGATTATCCTTAAATAGCGCTCCATCATGTTCTTATAATGGCAGTCATATAATTATTCACTATATGCCCAGAATTCTGCCCACAGGAAACAGTCTCCTTCGGCGTCGTTCCCTTTCCCTTCTCTTCAAACCGTTCCTGATAACGTACTAAAAAGATACTAATGAAAAACGCAACCTCTACTTTTCGTAATTGTTTAATTTTCTCAATCATAGCATTTGATATTTCGTTTGTCAACTCTGTTTTCGTATATAGAAAGTGCAACTTTATGACCAAACAAATAAACTGTTTCATGCATTTGTCTTCTTTGTTTTTTTGTTTCATATAAGCACTTTCCTATGAAATGAAGAACAAAGAAGAGCTAACCATTCTCAGCGACAGCTAACTCTCCTATAACACCCCTTCTCATTCTTGCACTTCTCTTCTTTTTTCTTTCTCCCTGCGAAGAACACTGAACACAATACCGCCACTCGCTACTGCTAATAAGAGCAGTCCACCCATTCTGGCTACATCTCCAGTCTTCACGCCACCTGGAAAGCCTTTGCCACCAGAACCATTATCGTCCCCTTGCGGTGGTTCTTCTCCTGGATTCTTCCCCGGGTTCTCTCCTGGGTTTTCTGGCACTTTCGGTGTGGTTCCTTCTTTATAATTACCAACCTCTACTTGGACAACATTGGCGTTTCCCTCGTTCGCCACCGTCACCTCAATCGGTTCACTTAGCTTACTATACCCCTCTGGTGCTTTAGTTTCCACCAAATAATAAGTGCCAGCTCCTACAGTGCGTATGGTTGCTTGTCCATTTTCATCCGTCGTAATGCGAAGTTCTTCTTCGTTGCCTTGGTTATCTACAGCTCTCTTAAGAAACTTCCCTGCTTCTGCGTTTGCTTTACTATCCGCCAAGTAGAAAGTTGCGCCTGCAAGTTTGATATTTCTATCCGCCGCGTCGACCTTGGTAACTACGATCTGCCCGAGATACACCTTTGGCACGCGACTATCCATCACATCCGTGCCCGCAAGAAATACTTCATGCTCATAAGGGTCACCCGACGCATTCTCAAACACAATTCTTGCATTATTCCACAGAGGTGTCACCGTATCGAGCGCCGTCACATTAACTCTGGTATCTAAATGCATACGAATGGTTGCAACATTGGCATCTGCCACTTTCTTCGTTCCAATCTCGTCTGTAAATGCAATGGTAAGCCTGTGATTTACGGTATCATAAGGTAAATGGTAATCAATTCCTTCTTGTAACGTAAGTGCTATTTCATTTTCATCAATATCATAATAACGAAAGGAAACGGAGCCCTCTACGTAATCCAGCCTCGTATCCATTTCATCGGTTAAGTAAAAGTTCTTACCATAACTGGTTATGGTGGTTCCATTGATGCTTTCTTCTCTCTTTAAGTCAGGTCCCATGGGATATACAACGTCCCAGCTAATGATGTCACCAATACCAACCACTTGCTTCGGACTACTGACCGTCTTTTCTACCTGTATCTTGGTGCCCTTAGGGTACACCACGACATCATAGTTGCTCGTTTCATTTCCGCTTGCATCTCTGACTCTGTTTGGTATCTGTACCACAAACTTTCCACCATCTAATGCG